>Ga0114957_1002381_pt1 | contig 18104 bp, 14 predicted proteins | sample BantaG_FD_87175 | JGI IMG/M metagenome (GOLD analysis project Ga0114957, IMG submission 87175) | Marine algal microbial communities from Bantry Bay, Ireland - BantryBay_4 metaG | ecosystem: Host-associated > Algae > Red algae > Unclassified | place: Bantry Bay, Ireland | collected 2014-11-21 | reverse complement strand
TAGCCTTCGAACTTTAAATCATACGGGCCGCAGCCTTGGGAGATTTGGTAGGGGAGAGCAAGGAGGGGGAGAAGGGAAAGGGAAGAAGGGAAGAAAGATTTACGATTTATGATTTGAGAAGTTTGTCGAATAATTGTGATAAGACGATCACCGATTTTCGACACACTTCTCAAATCGTAAATCGTAAATCCTTCTTCCCTTCTTCTTCTTCTTCTTCTTCTTCTTCTTCTTCTTCTTTCCCTTCCACTAAGGATTCGGAAATTAGTTTCCTTTAAAAATTTGAATAATATCTTGAAGATTCTCATAGGGGTAATTTTTAATCGTCGTTGTATCTAAATGATAAAAGCTGATGGTGAGTTCTTGATTTGAAATATTGGATTGCAATAATTGAGCAGCTTGATTCAAGGTGTTTTGCGAAACCGTTTCCAAGCGAATCACATCATCTTCGTACAAATATCTACCGTTAAGATACGTACTTTTTTTTACCTTAAAATGTATTTTATCTTTTTGTAAAAAAAAGTTGGAATCAGCCATATCTTCAGCTTGAAGATGCACCATTAATTTTATCATTTTCCCTCCTCTAAATAATACACCCCATGAAAAAATCGGTAAGGCAACATCTAAGTCTAACGGGTATTTCTCAAAATTGTAAATATACTGTTTTGCAATTTCTAAATCAAGAATAGAATTTTCCGTTGTAGCATCTTTGACATCATCTACATTATAAAACATCAACATCCCTCGATCAACAGGTGGCACTCCTGTTCGTTCAAAATATTTGATTTGATGTAGTCGGATAGTTGCGCTTAATTGAATTTCTTTTGGAGCTATTTCTTTTTTTATAAAACTTAATAAACGAAAATATTTTTCTTTGGTTGTTCCTGACCAATCACAATCAATTTGAATTTCAGAAATATTTTTTTTGAGGTAAAATATTTTTTCAAGAATATTTTTTCCTAAATCATCCATCTTCTCCAATGAATAATTTTTTAAACTTCGATTGGTAATAAAAACAGTAGGTATGATTTCGACATTTTTCCATTCCGTAGAATCGAAAATAACTTCAGCAACAGGGAACGGTTGGTTAGCCGATGCATTCCAATCTACATCGAAGAATTTTACATATATTTTTTGAATGGGAAATTTTTGAAGATAATCTTTTTCAGATTGAGTTATGGAAAAATTCGTTTGCCAATGGTAAAAAGCTGGAGTTATTTTTTTTTCTTTTGGAGTACAAGAGGATAGAAATATCAAGAGGAAAAGAAAGCGAAAAGAATAAATCATGGGAAATGAGTTTTTACCTCTAAAATAATTTTATTTTTTACTTCTTTCCAACTTATAGGTTCAATCATTTTAGGCATTGGTTCTAATTCCGCATCTTCAAAGTAAGTTAAACTTCGAAAAGCTAAAAAGTCAGAACTATCAGGATATTTTTTTTGATAAAAATTAAATATTTGAGGAAGAGAAAAAGACTTTAAAAGAAAGTATAAATCAATAAAATCTTTTTTAGAACCTCGACCAGTTATTGCTGCTATTTTCATAGCAGCGATATCAGATAATGTTGCTAATTTTATATCATCAACTAATATAGGTGATTCTAAAAAGCCATATTTATAAAATACAAAGTCAACTTTTATTTCACCAATGTAAAGATTGAGAATAGCATTAGTTTGGTTTGTAATTGTAATGTTATTAAAATCAGAAAGAAGTTCTAAAATAGAATCAGTTTCTATTTTAGCAGTTGCAAATAAATCTAAATCAATTGAAATTCGATGACCAATTTGTAAAGCAAGAGAGGTTCCTCCAACCAGTAAAAATTCATTAAGTTTGGGAATACTTTGTAGGTCTTTTAATAATTGAAGTGTTTTTGGGTGGATTGTTGAATAGAAAAGCATCTAAAGTCTTCTTTGTTTATTCCAAAATAGATACTGAAAAAATTAAGTGTCTTGGAGTCTAGATTCTTCATTAATAAAATTTCTTTTTTTATTAAATCTATTCCATAAAAATTTCTAATTGTTTTCCAATCTTGTAAAGAACCTCTTTGAATTACACGTTGAATGATATACCGAGCGTTCTTTTGAAAGTCAAGAGAGTTTATATCTATATCCCAGAATAAGTATGTTGGTAAATTCATAAAGCATGAGTATTGATCGTGGTAAAAATAGTTATTTGTAATTAAATTACATAAAATTAACCACTTTTACATTATTTTAGTTATCGGTTAAACCAATCCTTCTCTCAACAAATCATGTAAATGAACAACACCCTCATATTTCCCTTCATCTTCCACAACGAGTTGCGTAATACTTTTCCCTCGCATCATATTTAATGCCTTCATTGCCAAAACATTTTTGCCAACTGTCATAGGATTTTTAGTCATAATATCTTGAGCAGTTAAGTGTTCGACTTGTTTTTGATTTTGTAGCATTCTACGAAGATCACCATCCGTAATGATACCTTTAATATGATGATGCGAATCGACAACAATAGTTACTCCCAATCTTTTGGAAGTCATTTCGATAATGGTATTTCGTATATTTTCATTTTCCAAAACAAAAGGCTTTTCATTCAATGGATAAATATCACAAACCCGCAAATACAATTGTTTACCCAAAGCACCTCCAGGATGATATTGTGCAAAATCATTCGGCGTAAAACCTCGCAACGCCAAAAGAGAAGAAGCCAAAGCATCGCCCATTGCCATTTGTGCAGCAGTACTTGCCGTAGGAGCGAGGTTGTTAGGGTCTGCTTCTTTATCAATAGGAGTATGTAAAATAAAATCAGCTTGTTTCGCTAGGAAGGAATCTTTATTGCTCACCATCCCAATCATTTGACTACCTAAGTTTTTCACTATAGGAATGAGTACTTTTATTTCTGCGGTTTCTCCACTTTTAGAAATACAAAGCACCATGTCATTAGATTGAACCATTCCCAGGTCACCATGAATAGCATCAGCAGCATGCATAAAAAGAGAAGGCGTTCCCGTTGAGTTAAAAGTAGCCACCATCTTTTGAGCGATGAGTGCACTCTTTCCAATCCCCGTAACGATAAGTCTTCCATTTGACTTAAAAATACTTTCTACACATTGACAAAAATCAGCATTGATGCTAGCTTGTAGTGCTTTAATCGCATCGGCCTCAATTTGAAGTGTTTTTAAAGCAGTTTGTAAAATGATGTTATTATTTTCCATGAAATAATTCCTGTGGATCGTTTCAAAATAAGGTGACTAAAGGAGTCATAATGCAGCGGAACTGCAATGAATAATTAACGCTTCGCTAATAAATAATTAATAATTTTGAAAATACTTAGAATCCAAAATTTTGTTTTTTATGCTCCCAATAACTATCGGGATTGCAAGTATGTAATACAATTATGATGTTGATTTCCTCTTTTATTAATTTCTTTTTTTTAAACAAAAACTAACTAAAGAATCAATTTTTTTTTGTTATTTTTGACGGCTGTTTAAAATCCCCTCTTAAAACCCAAATAAAGTAATCTCCCTTAAGCCTCTGGTTTTTAGATCAAAATCAAAATCTGCCTTCGTTGGCAGGCAGGTGACAATCGAATACAAAAAATCGAATTTAGAGAAAACAGATTTTTTATTTTTTGTAAAACAATAATTTAGAATTCTTGAAAAAAGCGAAATCAAAAATTGTAAACTAAGTATCCTTCGTTATAATTTTTGATTTTAATCACCTTTTTGATTTTATTTAAATATCCTTTAAACCGAGATTTTCCCCGAATAATGAGAGAATATCTACCGTTTACCCAGTTATTGATACGCACCATAATTTAAAGGAAAAAGAATACGTTATTAGCCCGTAATAAACGAATTATTTTCTTATATTTACTAATGCAAGTTTGAATAAAAAATTGCAATTTATAAGAACAATTACGGCGAGTGTAATGACATCTATTTTTATATTATAGTGATTGATTTATAGTTACGGAATTGTGATTTTATTTGAATATTAAAAGGCACAAACAACGTCTCTGATTATACCTGAATACTTATTTAAAAAAATTGTTCTCTGATTTTATGTGTTAATTAAACACACCTCTATCCTTGAACTTATAAAAAAAGAAAAGAAACAATGTTACAATCAGAATTGGTTCAAACCAAATATGACCTACACAAAGAACTTCAAAAATATTTTGGGTTCGACAAATTTAAAGGGACACAAGAACAGATTATTACAAGCTTATTAGAAGGGAAAGATACTTTTGTTATCATGCCCACAGGTGGTGGAAAATCACTTTGCTATCAACTACCATCTATGATGATGGAAGGTACAGCTTTGGTTATCTCTCCGCTTATTGCGTTGATGAAAAACCAAGTAGATTCCATTCGAAGCTATTCTCAATCTGATGATGTTGCGCACTTTCTCAATTCTTCATTGACTAAAGTGCAAATGAGAAAAGTAAAAGCAGATATAACATCTGGTATTACCAAGATTCTATTCGTTGCTCCCGAGACTTTAACTAAGGAAGAGAATATCGAATTTTTTAAGAAATCCACGATCTCTTTTGTTGCCGTTGATGAAGCGCATTGTATCTCCGAATGGGGACATGACTTCCGACCTGAATATCGACGAATCAAAGAAATGATTCAATTGATTGATAACGATATTCCTGTTATTGCATTGACAGCAACTGCTACTCCAAAGGTGCAACAAGATATTGTTAAAAATTTGGATATGAAGGATGAGAATGTTTTCATCTCTTCATTTAATCGTGATAATCTTTACTACGAAGTTCGTCCAAAAGGAAAGAAAGAAATTACCATTAGAAATATAATCCAATCCATTAAATCTATGCCTGATGAGTCAGGGATAATTTATGTGCAAAGTAGAAAGTCTACTGAGGAGATCGCAAAAATGTTAAATGTTAATGACATTAAAGCTGCACCTTATCATGCAGGATTGGACGCTAAGACAAGATCAAAAGCGCAGGATGATTTCTTGATGGAAGAAGTGGATGTAATTGTGGCTACTATTGCTTTTGGAATGGGAATCGACAAACCTGATGTACGATTTGTAATTCATTATGATATTCCAAAAAGTATCGAAAACTATTATCAGGAAACTGGTAGAGCTGGTAGAGATGGATTGGACGGAAGATGTATTGCTTACTACAATTATAAAGATATTCAAAGGCTTGAAAAATTCTTGCGAGATAAACCTGTTGCCGAACGTGAAATGGGTGCTCAATTGATGCAAGAGATTATGGCTTATGCAGAAACTACTGCCTGTCGAAGAAAATTCTTATTACTTTATTTTGGAGAAAATTATGATGACGCAGAATGTAATAAAATGTGCGATAATTGCCGACACCCAAAAGAAAAAATTGAGGTACAGGAAGAAATGCACCAAGCGCTTCAATCTATTGACAGTTTAAATGAAAACTATGGAATCAAATCTTTAGTTCATTTTATGATGGGAAAGAATACGAAGGAAATGGTAGATTATAAACATGACCAATTGCCTTTGTATGCTGTAGGGAAAGACAAAGATGAAAATTTCTGGAGTTCGATTTTTAGACAAGGTTTACTAAATAATTTTGTTTATAAAGACATTGAAAATTATGGTTTATTTAAATTAACGGATGAGGGGAGAGATTTTATTAAAAATCCAAAACCTTGTAAAATTTCTTTAAATCATAATTATGATAAAGTTACTCAAGAGTTTGATGATGCAGCATCAGCAACTAGAAGTGCAGTTTTAGATAAGGTGTTGATGAACATGTTGAAAGACTTGAGAAAACGAATTGCAAAACAAAAGGATGTTCCTCCATTTGTTGTTTTCCAAGATCCTTCCTTAGAAGATATGGCGACTCAGTATCCTATTTCTATGGATGATATGGCAAAAATATCAGGAGTCAGTAAAGGAAAAGCAACTCGCTATGGAAAAACTTTTATAGAACTTATCAAGCAATATGTTGAAGAAAATGAAATAGAAAGACCAACAGAAATTGTGGTAAAGCAAGTTGCTAATAAGTCTAGAGTAAAAGTAAATATCATTCAAAGTATTGATAGAAAAATTCCATTAGGAGATATTGCTTCTTCGAATGACTTGAATATGGAACAGTTGTTAGTAGAATTGGATGCCATTGTTGTTTCAGGAACTAAAGTAAATATCGATTATTATTTGGAAGATAATGTGGATGAATATTCACGAGAAGATATTTATGAATATTTCATGGAAGCTGATACAGATAGTATTGATGAAGCATTCAAGGAAATGCAAGAGGATGATATTACGATGGAAGAGATTCAGTTGATGCGAATTAAATTCCTATCTGAAATGGCTAATTAATGAATAATTAATAGTTAAGAATTAAGAATTACGGTTCGGAGAGTTTTCTTCGAACCGTTTTTGATTTATAGGTCTAGTCATTAACAATAGTTCGGTAAGGGCTTTTTATTTTATATTTGTGAAAAAAACGAATGAGATATTTTTCTGAACTTTCATATAAAGGCACCAATTATAGTGGTTGGCAACGTCAACCCAATGCGATGACCGTTCAGCAAAAGGTGGAAGAAGCTTTTTCAACAATTCTAAGAACTAAGATTGAAGTTCTTGGTTGTGGAAGAACAGATGCGGGAGTTCATGCTAGTCAATTTTTTATTCATTTTGATTATGATGGAGACGCCCTTGATAAAGCAATGAGGAGAATTAATAAATACCTACCTGTGGATATTGCAATTAAACGAATTTTTGAAGTAGCTGATGAGGCACACACTCGATTCGATGCTAATTTTAGAGCGTATGAATATCACTTAATATTAGATAAAAATCCTTTTTTAATAGATGGCGCTTTTCATTATCCTTTTGGGCATAAATTGGATTTAGCACTCATGCAAGAGGCTGCAAGTATATTGTTACAATATGATTCTTTTTTTCCTTTTTGTAAAACACACTCCGATGCCAAAACTATGTTTTGTACAATTGAACGTTCTGAATGGGTCTGGAAAGAGGAAGGGAAATATTTAGTTTTTCATATTGCCGCCAATCGTTTTTTACGAGGAATGGTTCGATTGATTGTGGGAATGTGTTTGAATGTAGGGATAGGGAAAGTTAAAATAGAAGAATTAAAGGAAGCCTTGGATAATCAACAACGATTGAAAAGAAGTTATAGCGTTCCTCCTAATGGGTTGTTTCTTTCAGAGGTTCGGTATCCTTATATTAAGTAAGGGTGTTATGAGAAATTTCGAAGAAATTTCTCATAACACTCCTAAATCTAAGTAGTCAATTTTTTCACCAGAAAATAAAAGGAAGCAATTATGAATAAATTAAATGTTGTGTTGATAATTTTATTGTTCTTAACAGCATGTAATCCAAGTGAAAAATCTGTTACGGAATCTAAGCCTGAATTACCTTCAGGCGATTATTTTGGATTGACAGCAAGTACCACCGCACAAATATTTGCCAAAGGAATTGTCTCCAGAGAATATCAAGAACTCAATGCGGTTTTCTCTCCTGATGGCAATGAATTTTATTTTACGATCGCTGATCCATTGCGAACCTTTTACACGATTGTTTTTTATAAAAAAAATAAAAATGATGAATGGGAAGGGCCTGAAGTTGCACCCTTTTCAGGAAGCTATAGTGATGCCGATCCTTATTTTTCTTCTGACGGAAATAGATTGTTTTTTATTTCAAAACGACCAATCACAAAAACGGAAACTAAGTCAAAGGATTTTGATATTTGGGTAACAGATAGAGTAAAAACAGGATGGAGTGAACCCCAACGATTGTCTCCTACAATTAATACTCCTGCCAATGAATTTTATGTTTCGGTAACGGATGATGAATCTGTGTATTACTCTGCACAGTACAAAGGTGGTTTTGGATATGGAGATATTTATGTTGCAAAAGAAGATGAAAATGGAAAACAGGTCGTTGAAAATTTAGGCGAAGCCATCAATACAGATAAAGGCGAAGGTGATCCTTATGTCTCACCTGATGGAAAAATGATGATTTTTATGAGTTGGGGACGAGAAGAAGATCTAGGTGGAGGTGATTTATATATAAGTTTTAAAGAAAATGGTAAATGGTCAAAAGCAAAAAACTTAGGCCCTAAAATTAATTCTAATGCTTTTGAATATTGTCCAATGTTAAGTCCTGATGGAAAATATTTCTTTTGGACAAGTTACCGATCAAGTCCAATGTATACTCAGACGGCAAGAGATTATGATGGTTTTATGGGGAAATTAAATGACGTGGATAATGGTTTGGGAAATGTGTATTGGATAGATGCGAAGGTGTTGGAGGAATTTCGAGATTGATTTTTTACCACAAAAGAAAACAAAAGAATTACAAAAGTTTTTTTCACATAGTATTTTGAATCAAAAAACCGTGTGAAAAATCTTTTGTAATTCTTTTGTTTTCTTTTGTGGTAAAAAAAAATTACAGTTTCTTAAAATTAATTTTCACCCTTCGATTAATTTTCATTCCAGCCTCAGTATCATTAGAAGCGATAGGTTGAGTCTCACCAAGTCCAGTTGCAATTATATTGTTAGGATCACAACCCATATTAGTCAAATAAGTTTTCACCGCTTCAGCTCTAGCTTGAGAAAGTTTCATATTATGATCGTCGCCACCTGCATTATCAGTATGTCCTTCGATAGTGACCTGATGTTTATTTCGTTTAACAATCTCTGATAAGCGATTAAGATCATCCATGAAATCAGGTTTAATAATAGATTGATCAGTATCAAATAAAAGATCAGTAAACGCAAGAGATAAATCTTCCTCCTTACTAAAATCAACAACTCTAATATCTTGAGTAATCTCTCCACCTTTTCCACTCATCACGATTTCTTGTGGGGAAGAATACACATCTTCTTTTACAATAGAAATAAGAGGTTTGATGCCTTCAGGAATAACGACATAGTATTTTCCTGTTTCAGGATCTGTAGTGGCTTCTGCAATATTTTCACCGGTCTCAGCATTTTTTACAATTACATTTGCAGATTGATTTTTTGTCAAACCAAGAATATTACCCGAAATGGCTTGAACAGGTTCTGGACGCATAGACTCAGGTAATGCTACTTCAAAAATATCATCTTTCCCTTTTCCCTGTGTGGAGAAATAAGCAGTTGTTCCATCTGTACTGATTTGGTAACCCCACTCTTTAGCGGAAGTATTTATTTCTTTTCCGAGGTTGACGGGGTCACTCCAATTCGTCCAAGTATCATCTAATCGAGTAGATTTAAAAACATCAAAATCACCAAGACCGCCATGTCCGTTCGAACAAAAATAAAGCGTTTTCATATCTGGGTGAAGAAAAGGAGAGCGATCATTTTTATCAGTATTGATAGTGTTACCAATTGATTTTAATTTACCCCATGTACCATCCTCTTGTTTTTCAGAAACCATAATGTCCACATTCCAATCTCCTGTAGCCAATAACAAATGTTTACCATCGGAGGTAACCATAGCATCACATTGCCAACTATTACTATTAATATTTGAATTAAAAGGAATGATTTCTGACCAACCGGTCGAAGTTTTTTCAGAATAAGCCAACTCTCCATTATTAAAAACAACTAGACGATTTCCATCTGCTGAAATAGAAAGAGGCGCTTCATTTCCATATGAATTTATATCTGTTATGATTTTCGCAGGCTGCCATTCTCCATTTACTTTTTTAGAATAAAAAATATCTTCACCACCTTTACTCGTTTTTCTATGCTGCGCTCCAAAATATAAAGTTTTACCATCGGATGAAATAATAGGAAGGTATTCCATCCCTGTAGAGTTAACCCCATCGTTTAAATATTTTGCTTCAATACCACCGTCAGGACGATTTAATATTTCTACAAAATCTTTATAAAGTTTATTCTCTCCTAAGTACGCTTCATATTTATCAACTGTTAATTTTACGGCATCCCATTTTTTAGCATCCACATCATCCTTTACTAATTCTTGTAGTTTAGAAAAAGCTTTGTTTGGATCATCTTTGGCATATTTGATAATGTTCCTTTTCCTTTCCTCAGCCATTCTTTGTTCGTAAGGTTTTTTACTTTCTTCGATATCACGTAAGCGAAATATTTCTTTATCCTTTTGGATTCTTGATTGGTTATGAAATTTTGGATACTTTAAAACAAAAGACTCGATACTGGTCAAAGTGCTATCTTCAGTAGATAGTTCGTAAAGATTATCCATAAATTTATTGGATTGGATAATTGCAGGATAACGTCGAATCATACTTTTATAATTTCTTAAAGAGCGTTTGTTTTCAACGTATGTAATTAAATTGTTTTCCATGGAATCTGCGAAACGACTTAATTTGTAATTGTTGATAAAATCAATTTGGTCGGCAATATTTTTTGAATCTTTGAGGCTGTAGTATTTGTCAATACAAATAGAATCCGTAGCCATTCTTCTAAAATAACTCTTTGGGTTTTCGGTGATAAATTTTTGAAAAAGTTGATTGTCGTTTTTATCTTTTATAGCAATGAATTTTTTCAAACTAGGATCTTTTACAATTGAATTTTTGGGATTGGCTTTTTTAAAAGCTTTGAGATTGTCCCAGCCATTTTCTTTAATATCAAAAAGAAATATTTGAGTTTCTGCTCTTCTTAAATACTTACGAGAGTATTTTTTAAAATCCTTATAATAAATATTGACGATAGGATCATAAGCAGCTAAAGTATTTTCCTTTTTAGCATTTTCATAAATTATTTCATTACGAATATTCATGATAGTTTTTTTCTCCTTGTAGGCTAGTTTTTGCTCTAGCATAGATTGACACAAATCTAAGTCGGCATTGTCTTTTGCATGTATTGAGATTTGTTCAAAAATCTTCTTTTTAGCATCTTTTAATACTTTGTAAGTAATGCCATTTTTAGATTTATACTCCTGCTTTTTTTTATCCTTTAGTTTGTTGTAATTGGTGGAGGAATTTGCAATGTACCCGTAAGCAAGTGACAAATCTTGATTTTCATTTTCTTCATGAGCAAGTAGCATAGCCATCCCTACTTCACCTATAAATTTTGTTTTTTTACTTTGGATTTTTTTTTCAAAAATAGTTTTTGCATTTTCAAAATCTTTATTTTCTAACTCATCAAAACCTTCTCCTTGTTGAGCAAAAAGAGGATTAAGCAATGCAAAATTGAATAGGAAAAATGAAACCAATAAAAAAATGGAGTTGTTAAATTTGGGTTTGAATAACATAGTAAATTTGGTTTTGTGAGGTCGCCCAAATATCTAAATGTCTTACAATATAGTCATTGAAAAAGTGATATTTGAATTATTATTTCGGGTACGAGGGCAACTTCGTTTAATAAAAAAAAATAAAATCATAGAGGGACAAGCCCATTACCCTTCTGGTGAGAATTAAATTAAAAATGTTTACTCATATTATTTATAGTGTAAATATATAAAATTAATTAGAAATTCACCTTGTGACTCTTTAAATAGGCATCAACTTTTTGTAGTATCTTTATGTTTATAAGTTCACCTACATTAAAGATAGAAATGAACTTGTTTTTATAAAAAAATAATTATGGAGCAGAAGAGACCAGTAACAGATTGGATGCCGATCACCAAAAAGGAGTTAGAAATACGTGGATGGGACGAACTAGATGTCGTTCTTATCTCAGGTGATGCATATGTGGATCACCCAGCCTTTGGGTCAGCGGTGATTGGGCGGATATTGGAAAGTGAAGGGTTAAAAGTAGGACTTATTCCACAACCCAATTGGAGAGATGATCTTCGAGATTTTAAAAAATTTGGAAAACCTAAAATGTTTTTTGGAGTGACTTCAGGTTGTATGGATCCCATGGTGAATCATTATACGGCAGGTAAAAGGAGACGTTCAACAGATGCTTACACGCCAGGAGGAGACGCAGGTTTCCGCCCAGATTATGCAGGAAAAGTTTATACTGAAATTTTAAAAAAATTATATCCAGATGTTCCAGTTTTAGTTGGAGGTATTGAGGCTTCTCTTCGACGAGTTACACATTATGATTATTGGGCGGATAAATTATTTCCAAATTTTTTAAGTTTGAGTGGAGCAGATATGCTAGTGTATGGAATGGGGGAAATGCCGCTTCGGGAAATTGTTCGATTGCTGAGAAGAGGGGTTCCTTTTTCCAACTTAAAAAATATTCAACAGACCGCAGTACTTTCTCCTCGCCACGAAGATTTACCGAAGGTGAAAAAATGGGAAGACTTCGAACTCGCTTCTCATGAAAAGTGTATGCGAGATAAAAAAGCTTTCGCAGCTAATTTTAAAGTCATCGAACAAGAATCTAACAAAGTAAATGCAAGACGTTTGATTCAAGGTTGTGGTGATTATAATTTGATTGTCAATCCACCTTATCCTCCAATGACGGAAAAGGAGATTGATACTTCTTTTGATTTGCCTTATACTCGTCAGCCGCATCCGAAATATTCAAAACGAGGTTCGATACCTGCATATGAGATGATTCGATTTTCTATCAATATGCATCGAGGTTGTTTTGGTGGTTGTAGTTTTTGTACGATTTCTGCGCATCAAGGAAAATTTGTTTCGAGTCGTTCGGAAGAGTCTATTTTAAAAGAGGTAGAACAAGTTACAGAAATGCCTGACTTCAAAGGCTACATTTCTGACCTTGGTGGACCTTCGGCAAATATGTATCGGATGAAAGGAAAGGTACAATCTATCTGTGATCGATGTGTTGCACCTTCATGTATACACCCTGTTATATGTAGCAACTTAGATACGAGTCATAAGCCGTTGACTAACATTTATAGAAAAGTAGATGCGAATCCCAAAGTGAAAAAAGCATTTGTAGGAAGTGGTATTCGATATGATTTACTCGCAGATAGTTATAATAAAAACTCTGATGGAAGTGAGGATGAATATATGGAACAATTGGTGACTTGCCATGTGAGTGGTCGCCTTAAAGTTGCGCCTGAACATACTTCTGATGAGACCTTGAAAGTGATGCGAAAACCTTCGTTTAAACATTTTCATGAGTTTAAAAAGAAGTATGAATTTTATAATAAAAAACATGGATTGAATCAACCGTTGATTCCTTATTTTATAAGTAGCCACCCTGGTTCGACAGAGGAGGAAATGGCGAACCTTGCTGCGGAGACGAAAGAGATGGGTTTTAAATTGGAACAGGTGCAAGATTTCACACCAACGCCTATGACGGTGGCGACGATTATTTATTATACGGGGCTGCATCCTTATTCTTTAAAACCTGTTTATACTGCTCGTTCTCCGAAGGAAAAGAAGCGGCAACATTTGTTTTTCTTTTGGCATAAACGAGAGAATTATCAGGTGATTAAGGATAAGTTGACTGCGATGGGACGGGAGGATTTGATTGAGAAATTGATTAATGATAAGAAGCGGCATAATAAGCGGGTGATTTTGAATGGGAGGCATAATGATAAGGTGATGGCGAAGTATCGAAAGAAGAAAAGGAGGAAAAAATAATAATAAAAAAGGTTCAAATGAATATTCATTTGAACCTTTTTTTATAAGAAATTACTCGGTAGAGTTTTCTCTTTTATCTAATACCAATTCTTTAAATATCTGTCGCTCTTCTTTACTAAGGTCATAAATTGCTCGTTTGTCTCCTTTTTTCAAATAGCGGATTCCGATGTCGAAATAGAGAAGAGGGATGGTCATTTCTTTGAATTGAGAAAATTCTTCTTTTAGGAGATTAAGTAATTTATCTAACCTTTCTTCTGGGTATTCTTCTATGTTTATTAAAAGATTGAAGATGGCTTTTGAAATTCCATGCATATCTTTGAATTCAGTCTCATTTAAAATAGGTTTAGGTTCTTCAAGTTTAGAAACAGCGTTTTCAATTGTAGCATCTAACTCATCAATACTTTTACAGAACTCAATTGGAAACTCATCTAACATTTTCGTGACTTCAGGTCGCAAAGCACTTCGATATAATCGAGCTTCATTTCCATATCTTTCTTTATCAATACCATCAGCCGTAATCGAAAAATACTTATGCTTCAAATAACTTTTCTGTCGCTCTTCCTCACTATACCAATTCGATAAAAAATCAACAAATAATTTCACTACTCCATTTGCATTTGCATTGATTTCAAAGCAAATTCTCATCAAAGGCTCTTTTAATTCATAGTACGCATCTTTGCCAACTTTGTTTTTATCGAGGTATCCTTTTTTTTCTAATTCAGAAGTTTGTTTACTTAAGATGGAAGGAGAAATAAAACAGAAACGCGAAATAGTTTTTCCCATTTGAGGGGTATGTTCATTACTTAAATATTGAATAATTTTTTGTTGTTGAGGAGCTAGAGCATTTAGGAATTGTTCGTAATAAGGTTTTAAGTCATTCATTGTTTTTTCAAAAACTTTAGAAAGATCTGATTTGACATCTGCTTTTAAAAAACTAAAAAAGATAACTAACAATCTATGATTGCCTCCTGTCAATTGGTAGATTGCTCTTACTTTTCCTTTGAATGTTGGCGTCTCAATTGCTTTTTCTAACTCTTCATCTTTTTTTAGTTTCGCTTGAATTTTTATAAATTTTAAAGTGTCTTCAAAATTTAATTTTTCAAGATGCCTGATATTGAAAAAACCGTAGAAAGGTGCAGAAGGATCTTGGATTTGGTAAAACAAATTTTGGGAGGTAGCTAAAATACTTAATTGATTATGCTCATGCATCAAGCTACGTAATTTGGTCTGCCCATCTAAACCCATTCCTGTTTTTTTATCAAATAAAATATTTAGATTTTCTATTAAAATAATGAGGCTTTTTTTTCCAATAACTTCCAACAATATTTTTACAAAAGCACCTTCTTGTTTTGAAATATCCATTCCAGATACCTCGTAAATTGCATCATTTAATTTTTCAAAATCACCCTCTCGATATTTGATAAATGATTGTAAAATATGCCTAATAAAATCTGAGAAATTGGCAATACCTCTTTCATCTTCATTCATATAAGCAACTAAAACTTTATCACGAATTGCTTTGTTTTTAATAATTCGAAAACGCAAAGCAGTCGTCATATGAGTTTTTCCACTTCCACGAGGTGCAATCAATAATGATTGGTAAGTATGACCTTTGGATACTTTTTCAATTAACTCTTTTTCGATTTGATTTAGAGTTTCTTTTCTTCCAACCAACGTCTTTTCTAAAAGTTCAGGTGAAAGGGTATTGGCACTAAAGCTTAGTAACATATTTTATGAGATTAGGATTTTAAAATGATTTGTTTAACTTCCACCACATTCTTAATATTTCATATTTGAACTTGTAAGTTCTTTCATCCTCTATGGTTTCACGAGAGAGGTAATCGTCTGTTCTCAATCGATCCAATTCATCAATGAGGGATTGCCTAGTTATTTCTTTTTGAGTGCTGATATGATTTAAAATATCCGTCTCTGTTTTAGGTTGTGTATTCTTAGAAAGAAAATTCAAAATGGAAAGCGAAGTATCTTTTTCAGGATAGTGTAAAGTAATTCGTTCGTAGAAATGTTTGAATTCGGCTTTGTCATTTGAATCATTCAACATGCTGAGATATGCTTGTTGAATGGTATCCTTATCAATTGAAGGTCGAGGCTTATATCGAATTAAGGAAAAAATAAAGTCAATATAGTAGGGAATATTTTCACTTAACTCACAGATATAAATCATATTTTCTTCAGACAATTTTAAATCACAACCCAAATCAAAACATCTAGCTAAGTAAAGCGCATTGTCAGAAGTCAAAGGTTCTAAAACGTAATCATACATAGTGTTCAAAGGTTGTCCAATATTGTTTCCAGCTTTTTTTAACTTGTCCAACACCAAGTCAATGCCAATGGAACCACAATAAATAAATCGGATGGATTCTTTAAAAGGTTCATTATGCATGGTGGCTCGTAGAATTCCAATCAATTCGCTTGCTTCGCCTTTATCTTCTATTTTGTCTAGCATGATACTAAACTCATCCAAACTAATAATTACTAATTTGTTCGGGTTCGATTTGATGACAGCTTTTAATAATTCATCTAATTGTTTTTCCCACAATTGCCTACGTTTGTTCAGTTCTGCCGAAAAACCAGGTAGTCCGATTTTAGAAAAACGCCCTAGTAGATTATCAAATGCTTTATCAATTTTTTGAATTGCATTTTCTTCGATGATTTCTTCATCTTTGAATTTTTGATAAAGTTTTTCTATAAAACTATCACAATTACTGATTCCTTCTACTTCTAAATAAATGGAAACAAAATCGTCTTTTTCTTCTAAGCTTTTATTTAATTTAGCCAATAAAGAACTTTTGCCAGAACGTCGAAAGGCATTGAGATTTATGCTTTGTCGTTTCAGTATTTCAATCATTTCTGACACATTGAGATTTCGTCCAATGACTTGGTCTGGATGAAGGATCCCTCCAGTATTTGGAGTTAATGGTATAATTTTCATAATATATTGTTTTCGCAAATGTACGTCATTTTTATCGTACGTCAAAATTATCGCACGATATTTTTGACGTACGATGACTTTTAGTGTATTTGTTTTCTCAAAAAAATAAATGTTTTTAATGAAAAAAATCACCCTAAAACTCGCCCGTCAATTCATCATCTCCAATCAATTCGATTTCGAAAAAAAATCCACTCACCAAATCATTCAGCAACTCGGCTACGTCCAAATAGATACGATCTCCGTCATCCAAAGAACCCACCACCACGTCCTCTGGACACGCAACCCAAAGTACCAACCCGAAGAACTATCTCAACTTTTAGAAAAGAAAAAAATATTTGACTATTGGGCACATGCAGCAAGTTATTTACCAATGAGAGATTTCCGTTTTTCCCTAATCAGAAAAAGTCAAATGGGAGCCGGCAATGGATTTTGGTATGATCGAAATCCAAAAAACATGAAATATATTTTGGACAGAATCAAAGCCGAAGGAGCCTTGATGTCACGAGATTTTAAAAAAGAAAAAAAGAAATCAGATACCCCTTGGATAAAACATCCTATCAATCAAGCCATGATGCAATTATTTATGGAAGGCAAAATTATGATTGTAGATCGACAAGGATTCCAAAAGAAATTTGACTTACCCGAAAGAGCCTTGCCTAACAATGTAAATACAAAAATGCCATCCGAAGAAGAATACTTTAAATATTTAATCAAAAGAGAATTGAATGCGCAAGGATTAATGAAAGCACGAGAGTTTGGATATTTACTAAAAATAGATCGAAAACGATTAAATATACTTTTAGGGAAAATGGTAAAAAATGGAACCCTCGATGAAGTAGAAATAAAAAAGAAAGAAGGCGAAAAGTATTTTACATTGGCGAATGCCTTGTCCGATTTTTCCCCTAAAAAAAATAAAAAACAAGTTCATATACTTTCACCATTTGATAATTTAATCATTCAACGAAAGCGATTAAAAGAATTATTTGATTTCGAATATCTATTGGAATGTTATGTGCCTGCGGCAAAAAGGAAAGTAGGATATTTTAGTTTACCTATTTTATATGGAACGGATTTTATGGGACAAATAGATTTAAAAGCAGATCGCAAAAAGAAAATGCTTTTAGTAAAAAACTTAGTGTGGGAAAAAGATAAAAAAATATCAACAACATTTTTAAATACTTTTAGAAAAAAACTAAATGCATTGATGAACTTCAATAATTGCGACGAAATTCATTGGAAAATAAAGGAAAATCCATTTAAATAAAGGTTTTTGACCATTTTTTAAATGAGATTTATGATTAAAATTGCGCTCAATAAAAGAACAGCAATCGTAATCAAGGAGCTTTTTAATGCGATATCTTTATCTAAATGAGCTAAATTTTTCATTGGTTGTCTAAGTTTAAAGTAAATAATGTTTTGTGATTTACTAACTAGACATCGTCAAATCGAATATCCCCTATTCGATTTTTAGATTTCTTTAACATTTTTTCCTGAGATGACATCTTAGCCGCATAGCAAAAGAGGGAAGCAGAAGATGTCATCTCATTTTCGATTAGTTTTATTATTTTTGGGTAACTACTTAGGAGGAAGCTTTTGGGACTTCGTGGTGGCTGCAATTAGAGTGAGCAAAAGTTCTGAAAGTCAATTTTGGAAATTACATTTGGCTTTCAGAAATCTTGCTCTACTCATTCCTCTCTGCCACCGGTTTCCGAAAGCTTCC
>Ga0114957_1002380_pt1 | contig 18110 bp, 11 predicted proteins | sample BantaG_FD_87175 | JGI IMG/M metagenome (GOLD analysis project Ga0114957, IMG submission 87175) | Marine algal microbial communities from Bantry Bay, Ireland - BantryBay_4 metaG | ecosystem: Host-associated > Algae > Red algae > Unclassified | place: Bantry Bay, Ireland | collected 2014-11-21 | reverse complement strand
TCATCAAGGAAAAAAAAGTAGGGAAGTGGGAATCAAAAAAATGGGTAACATCAGTTAGAATTTACATTTTTCAAATAATGACTTCAATCCACTAACCTACTTTTTTACGTAAATAAAATAAGAAACGATTTAATCTTTTTCAAAAAAACAACATGAGTAATACTACAAAAAAACTTTTAGTAACAGGTTCATCTGGCTTGATAGGATCAGAAGTAGTTCGATATTTTGACAAACAAGGATGGCAAATTTTTGGTGTAGATAATAATATGCGAGCAGATTTTTTTGGTCCAAGAGGAGATACTCGTTGGGTACAAAAAGAGTTAAAAGAAGAATGCCAAAATTTTCAACATGTTGAATTAGATATTCGAAATCGAACAGAGGTTCTAGCTTTGTTTGAAAAAATAAAACCCGACTATATTTGCCACACCGCAGCACAACCTTCCCATGATTTAGCTGCTTCGAGAACCTTCGATGATTTTGATGTCAATGCAGGAGGTACACTCAATTTGTTGGAAGCGACTCGACGTTCTTGCCCAGAATCTCCTTTTGCACATATGAGTACGAATAAGGTATATGGCGATGGCCCCAATCATCTTAATTTAAAAGAAACCGATACCCGATGGGACTTTGCAGACAAAGAATATTACAATGGAATCCGTGAAAAATTTTCTATTGACCAATGCAAACATTCTCTTTTTGGCGCTTCAAAAGTAGCAGCAGATATATTGGTGCAAGAATACGGACGGTATTTTAATATGCCGACATGTGCATTGCGTGGAGGATGTTTGACTGGACCGAATCACTCAGGAGTAGAGTTACATGGATTTTTAAGTTATTTGATTAGAGTCAATATGACTGAGGGAGAATATACTATCTTTGGCTATCAAGGCAAGCAAGTTCGAGACAATATTCACTCCTATGATGTGGCTCGATTTATTGACGCATTTTTTCAAGCACCACGAATGGGAGAGGTTTATAATATTGGCGGTGGACGAGATAATTCTACCTCTATTTTAGAAGCCTTCCAAAGGATAGAAAATATTAGTGGTAAAAAAATGAATTATAAGTATAGTGATGAAAATAGAATCGGAGACCATATATGTTATATTTCAGATTTGTCAAAAATGAAAACACATTATCCTGAATGGGATATTACAAAATCATTACAAAATGTATTTGAAGAAATTGCTGAAAGTTGGGATAAAAGATTAGTTTCATCATGAAAATATTATTGGTCAGTTGGAGTACATTGCCCAACAAAGGAGGTTCAAGTATTATCGTAGAAAATTTAGCTAATAATTTTAGCGATACAGAAATGATCGTATTGGGGAGTCGCCAATGGATGCAAAATACGTATGTCAACCGACCAAAAGGTATTACTAAGTTTAAATATTTTTTTAGTGAATTATATTTTTTTGGAAGAGGGTATCGGTACTTTATTTGGTTTAGAAAATGGCGTTTTCAACCTTTGATAAAAAAAATAAAACAACTCATTTCCAAAGAGAAAATTACTCATGTAATTGGCGTTTATCCCAATCCATTTTATTGCCATGCTGCCTGTATCGCAGCTCGTGAAATGAACATTCCATTTAGCTCGTATTTTCATAATACCTATATTGAAAACATTGCAATTACGGATCCTCAAGCTCCTGCTATTCAAGAAGAAATTTTTCGAAACTCAACACATGTTTTTGTGATGAGTAAAGGAATGCAACATTTTTATGAAGAGAAATATAACTTAAAAAAATTTGTACCCTTAGTGCATACGTTTGATGAGTTCCCAGATGAATCCACCCTGACTGGAATCCCGAAAGAAAATAAAACACATTATAAATTAGTCGCCATCGGCAATTTTAATGAATCAAATCTTGATGCTACCCGAAGACTCATCGAAGCCATAAAAGACAATCCAAAATATTCATTGAGCCTATATACTCATGTACCCAAAGTATTGTTGAGAAATAGAGGAATAGATGTAGAAGCCATTGATTATCAAGGATTTGTAAGTCCTGATGAAGTGCATCAGAAGCTACAAGATTATGATATTTGTGTATTGACTCATGGATTTTCAGGAGGCTACGGAGCGGTAGAATACAAAACTATTTTCCCTACTCGAACCATTCCATTCTTGTTAGCAGGCAAACCTATTTTTGCACATTCGCCGAAAGGTTCTTTTCTCAATGATTTTATTTTGGAAAATAAATGCGCAGCATTAGTAGATAAAAAAGATACCAATGCCATCATCGAAGGCTTAGAAAAAATCGCAAATAATACCGCTTACCAAATGGAATTAGTCCAAGCAAGTAAGCAAACAGCAGAACTTTTTTATGGTAAAAAAGTGGTTCAGAAATTAAAAGATACATTAAGGAACACTTAAAGACTCTTGAGTCTATTTAAGTTAATTGGTTACTGAGTTATTAGTTATTGCAGCAAATTTCTTCAGTTTTGACAATAACCAAATAACTCATAACTCATAACCATTAGAGAATTAAATAACGCATGAGATTGATTTATAAAGGTTGGTTATATAAAGTTTTAGCAGTTTGTAGATATATTGTTATAAAACTTTATTATCAAGGCAAATTCCAATGTCCTAACCTTTCTATGATTGGAAAAAATTGCGGCATTCACATTTTTTCAAAGGGAAAAATTATATGTAAAGAGCGGGTCATAATCGATGACAATGTGATGCTATTTGCCAAAGGAGAATTGTATATCGGAAAGCGATTTGGCATCAATCAATATTCCAGAATCGTGGCCCATGAAAAAATTGAAATAGGTGATCATGTAACTATTGGCCAAATGGTAACTATCTTAGATCACGATCATAAATACGAAAAAAAAGAAGGACAACTTACACTTGAAGGATATGTAACGAAACCAGTTAAGTTAGGAAATAACATTTGGATAGGTGATAAATGTACCATCCTAAAAGGAGTAACAATTGGTGATAATGTGGTGATCGGTGCGCATACATTGGTACATAAGGATGTTCCTTCAAATGTTGTTATCGCAGGAAACCCATTTAAGACGCTAAAGCAAATTTAGTATTAACACACGTTTGCTGAAGTAGGAGTCTGACTGGAATTTTTTCCAGTTGGGCTCCATTTTTACTTAAGCCGAGTTTATACCTTATCCTCAGTCCTTCTCCTACAATGAGAAGGACTGAGGATAAGGTTTGCATAATAGCTATTTTCAAAATTCAAAAATAATATATGTGTGGAATAACAGGCATCATTGATTGGAAAAATACTTTGTCGAACACCGAGCGACAAAGTACAGTCCTTTCTATGAATCAAGCTATATTCCATCGTGGCCCAGATGCTGCAGGAGAATTTTCACATCAATATGCCAGCCTTGCCATGCGTCGCCTTTCCATCATCGACGAAGCAGGAGGCGACCAACCTATCTTTAATGAAACCCGTGATATTTGCGTTTTTTTTAATGGCGAAATTTATAATTTTTTATCCTTAAAAAAATCATTAGAAAAAAAAGGACATCAATTTGCCACCCATTCAGACACAGAAGTACTCGTTCATTTATATGAAGAATACGGGAAAGCAATGTTAGAAAAGCTGCAAGGAATGTTTGCTTTTTGTATTTATGATTTGAAAAAAAATCAATTCCTTTTAGCAAGAGATCGTTTTGGAGAGAAGCCATTATATTATCATTTTCAAAATGGCATGTTTTCATTCTCGAGTGAAATTCAATCTTTATTGGAAAATAAACAGATCGAAAGAAAATTAAATCACGATGCCTTACCCTATTATTTTCGGACTTCGCTAGTGCCTGAACCAATCACTTTATTGAAAAATGTACAGAGTCTTCCCGCAGGTCATTTTATTTTTATGACCAAAAATTATTTTAAAGAAGAAGCCTACTTCATTCCGAATTATGATAAAAAAATATTTTTAAAATCGGAGCCAGAAGCGATTGAATATATCACGCCTTTTTTAGAAAAAGCAGTCGAACGACAAATGGTAAGTGATGTTCCGATAGGTGCATTTCTTTCAGGTGGGATAGATTCTAGTTCCGTAGTAGCATTGTTACAAAAGCAAAGTAATCAAAAAATAAAAACATTTAATGTGCGGTTTGAAGACCAAGCATTTGATGAAAGTGCCATTGCTAAAAAAGTAGCAGAACATTGTGAAACTGACCACCACGAAATTTTTATTCCTAATTTAGATTTTGACGAATCTATTTTTTGGAAAATAGTAGATCATGTTGGATTACCATTTCGAGATACTTCAGCAATTCCCTCTTTTTTGGTTTCCCAAGAAATTTCGAAGCAAGTCAAAGTAGCTTTGTCGGGAGATGGAGGAGATGAATTATTTGGCGGTTACGATCTTTTTCAATGGTATCAAAAAATGATAGGATTAAAACGAGTACCTCGTCCGATTCTTTCATTGGTCAATCAAAGTTTGGCAGTTGCACAGCACACTCCTATATTAAATAATATTTCTTTTTTTAGAAAAATAAAAAGAGGAGTGAATACTTCGATGGCTGATTTGGATGAAATCCCAATTGCATTAAATGAGATGTTTTCAACTACTCAAATGAAAAATATTTCAGGAAATGATTTCTATAACAATGCTTTTACAAATGAGAATTATTCATTGTTAAAAAATTATCCCCAAGGTTTTGAGGATTGGTCGCCCCTTCGGAAAATCATGTACTACAGATTGCAACACACGCTTCCTTCCAATATGCTCATCAAAGTAGATCGCATGAGTATGGCAAATTCCTTGGAAGTTCGAGCACCATTTTTGGATGCAGAATTGTTTGAAGCATCGGTGCAACTCCCTGATAATCTGCTAGTTAAAGATGGTGTTGGTAAATATCTGTTACGAAAAATTATGCAACCTCATTTACCCAAAGCAGTTTTTGAACATCCAAAAATGGGTTTTAGTATACCATTATATAAGTATCAAAATAAAGTGTTTAAGCAATTAGCACAACGGTTATTATTTGATGAAAATCCGTTGCCTAATCTGATTCCAAAAGTAGAATTAGAAAAAATTTATCAAAAAGGAATTTCGCTAAAAAAAGATACGGCAACAGAAAGTGTGTTTCAATCTGCTCATCAATTGTGGATGATGATGATGCTTTTTGGGTGGGTGGAAAGATTTAATATTAAGGAATAGTTAGCTCATCCTCCGTCCTTCTCCTATTGGGAGAAAGACCGAGGATGAGGTATTATTACGAATAAAAAAAATAAAAAATTATCAAACAAAACATTCACATATTATTAATCGGTCCAGTTACCAATGTCAAAGCAAACTTGATTGGTGGCGCAACGATCTCTTTTGGGTACTTGATTGACTATCTAAAAGAGCAAGAGGAATCTTTTACTTTGGTCAATACGCAACATTTTCCAAAGGGGAAAATAAAGATTTTAAATCCTTTTTTAGTCTTATTAAAAGTAGTGGGAAATATTTTTAAAGCAGATGTGATCTTTTTAAATTGTAGTGACAAGGGAATAAAATATCTTTCTCCCATTTTATATTTTATAGCAAAAATCTTTAGATTAAAATTTGTCATACGACCTTTTGGCGGAGACTTTAAAGACTATACAGAACGGTTTGGAAAAGTGCAAAAATGGATTTTTAATAGAACTACTTTAAAAACTGATTTACTTTTTTTACAAACTAAAAAGTTGATGCAGTTTTATCAAAATAAAAATATCAAAACTCTTCAGTTACCTACTTCAAGAGATAATCCAACAGAGGTGAGAGGCGAACGGGATTTTGAAAAACGATTTATTTATTTGGGATTTGTCAATAAATCAAAAGGGATAAATCATTTGCTGGAAGCAGCAAAAGAATTGGGGAATGATTATACCATTCATATTTATGGACCAATAAGAGAGAATTATGAATCTTCTGAAGAAAAACGATTCCAAGAAAAATTCGATGAGCAAAAAGGAATTTATCAAGGCGTTTTACAAAAAGAAAAAGTACTAGAAACAATCCGCAAATATGATGTTTTAATTCTACCAACTTTTTATCAAGGAGAAGGTTATCCTGGAGTCATCATTGAGGCGTATAGTTTAGGCTTACCAGTTATTAGTACCAATTGGAAAGCGATCCCCGAAATTGTAGCAAACAAAAAAACAGGATTACTCATTGAACCTCGTTCGACAGCAGCAATAGTTGATGCGATCCAATTTTTTAATACAAGTAATTACCAAAGTCTTTCTAAAAATGCTCGATCATATTTTAAAAAAACATTTAGCACAAAACGAGTTGCAGGCAACACGATAGCAGCAATAAAAGCACTTTTTTAAATTTTACAAAAACAAAATATGCAACATATATTAATTACAGGTGGCGCAGGTTTTATCGGGAGTTCTTTAGCCGATCAATTGATTGCAGAAAATTATCAAGTAACTGTTATTGATAATTTTGATTTGTTTTATGACCGATCAATCAAGGAAGAAAATATTTCTCAATTGCGGAATCATCCCAATTTTAAATTTTTAGAATTGGATATTTCTGATCTTGATGAAATGCGAAAACAACTCAAAGATGACTATGATGTAATCGTTCATATAGCCGCCAAAGCGGGAGTGCATGCATCGATTCGAACTCCAGTAGCTTGCCAACAAGCGAATGTGATGGGCACTCAACATATGTTAGAAATTGCCAAAGAAAAAGAGGTAAAGCAATTTGTTTTTGCCTCTTCCAGTAGTGTGTATGGGGTCAATCCAGATGTGCCTTGGAAAGAATCAGATCGAAATATGATGCCGATAAGTCCCTATGCAAGTAGCAAATTATCTTGCGAATTATTGGGCCATGTGTATGCACATCTACATGGGATTCGATTTATTGCACTAAGATTTTTTACCGTTTATGGGCCACGTCAACGTCCTGATTTGGCGATTCATAAATTTGCAAAAATGATTATTAATGATCAACCAATTACAATGTATGGCGATGGAAGTTCGAGAAGAGATTATACATTTATTGACGATATTTTGAGAGGAGTGCGAGCTGCAATTGATTATACTGCGACCGATTATGAGATTATTAATTTGGGAAATCATCAAACCGTTTCTTTAAAAGAAATGATTAGTACGATCGAAGAAGTATTTGAAAAGAAAGCAATTATTCAACAATTGCCCATGCAGCCTGGTGATGTTCCACAAACTTATGCAGATATTTCAAAAGCCCAACGTCTTTTAAATTATCATCCAAAAACTACTTTTAAAACAGGGATTCAACAATTTAAAAACTGGATGATGAATTCGAAAATAGGCAAGGAATGAATTTGATAAAAGTACATCGCATTGGGCATTTTTTTTACAAAAAAAAGATTCCCATACTCCCACGGATTGTTAGATTTATTGTATTTCTACTTTACAATAGCGATATTCCAAGTAGTGTTGTGATTGGAAAAAATACATTATTTGGACATTCAGGAATAGGTGTAGTTATTCATCAAGATGCTATAATTGGAGCTGATTGTGTGATTGGTCAAGGCATCACAATTGGTGGACGTTCCAAAAATCCAACTGTTCCTGTAATCGGAAATAAGGTTTATATCGCAGCAGGCGCAAGAGTGCTTGGCGCAATCAAAATTGGAAACAATGTCATCATTGCGCCCAATGCGGTCGTGATAAAAGATGTACCTGATAATTGTATTGTTGGAGGTATTCCCGCTCAAGTTTTGAAAGAAAATATTTTAATCAAAGATTATATATAAAAACCAATTTCAAAAAAATCTAGTTGGTAGAGTAACTACGTATAGTTAATTTATTAAACACCACAATATGAAAATAATCAATACAGTTAGAACTCGCCCAAATTTTATAACAGTTGCACCTCTGTATCAAACTATTTTAGGCTTCCCTTTCTTATTTTTTTTCATAGTCAAAAACAAGTTGTGCGGCTAAGTACTCTGTTACAGAGTACTAAGTTTATTGAAAAAATTAAACATTAAAACTAAACAACTGTTTTACTTTTTCATCCTCAAAAAAAAAATAATTTCTTTTAATGCTTGATCATATTCTAAAATATTATCATACCCTCAAGTATTTAAAGTGGATTCAGATTCGCTATCAACTTTGGTATCGACTGACCTCAATAATTCCTTTTTTTAATAATTTTAAAAAACAAAAAATCCAGATTGCCAAAGCAAATGACTTGGTTTTTGATGGGTTTATTTCGAGTCCAACTACTTGGTATGGAGACGACCAATATCAGTTTTTAAATATTCGACATCAATTTGAAAATGGTGTTGATTGGAATTATTCTGCTCATGGAAAACTATGGACTTATAATCTTAATTATTTTGATTTTTTGGAACAAGCTCATATTTCAAAGTTTGAAGGACTTGCTTTAATTTATAGTTTTATTGGAAATGAAAAAAACATCAAAGATGGGATGGAATCTTTTCCGATTTCTTTGCGCATGATTTTTTGGACAAAATTTTTAATAAAAAATAAGATCAAAGACGATCAGATTGAACATTCGATGTACCATCAATTGCAAAGGCTACTTTCAAAACCTGAGTATCATTTGATGGGAAACCATTTGTTGGAAAATGGATTTGGTTTGTTATTTGGAGGCGTTTTTTTTAAGGATAAAAAAATGTTAGCGCAAGCAGATGAAATTATAACAAAACAATTACGGGAACAAATCCTATTGGATGGCGCACACTTTGAGCTTAGTCCAATGTATCATCAAATAATGTTATATCGTATTTTGGATAGTATTAATTTATTACAAAATAATCCAAATGCTTCCACGTCTGATTTATTAAAAACACTTCAAGCACAAGCGTCTCTAATGTTAGGTTGGATGAAAAACATAACATTTACAAGTGGAGATATGCCTTGCATCAATGACAGTACAAATGGAATAGCCCCCAAAGTGAAGACTCTTTTTGATTATGCTAAACATCTCCAAATTGATATAAATCAAAAACCACTTAGCGATTCAGGTTATCGAATTTTTTCTAATGAAAAAATCGAAGTACTTATGGATGTTGGGAAAATCGGGCCTGATTATATTCCCGGTCATGCACATAGCGATACTTTTAATTTTATTCTTCAATATCGGAATGCTCCTTTTATAGTAGATACAGGTATTTCTACTTATGAAAAAAATGAGAGAAGAAACTTAGAACGTTCCACCGCATCTCACAATACGGTGATGATTGATGAAAAGGAACAATCGGAAATTTGGGGAGGTTTTCGAGTCGGGAGAAGAGCAAAGGTTTCGATAATTGAAGAAACCAAAAGTACAATCAGCGCAACTCATGATGGCTATAAAAAAATAGGATGTCAGCATCAAAGAACATTTTCGCTAAAAGAAAACCAATTTCAAATTGATGATTTAATTACAGGAGGAGGAGCATGTGTTGCCTTTATTCATTTTCATCCTGATGTCAAAGTAGTATTAGAAAATCAAAAAATAATTGGCACTTTTGGAGAGATAGAATTTGATGGCTCGGAAGTAATCAGTTTAGAAAACTATCTTTTTGCTGAAGGATTTAACCAAACAAAAAAAGCACTTAAAGTTAAAGTGACTTTTAAAAATAACTTACATACAAACATAAATTTCCTATGAAAATATTATTCTTAACCGATAACTTTCCACCTGAAAGTAATGCCCCTGCGACACGTACTTACGAGCATTGTTTAGAGTGGGTAGCCAAAGGGGCAGAAGTAACGGTGGTTACTTGCGCACCTAATTTCCCCAAAGGAAAAGTATTTGCGGGATATAAAAACAAATGGTACCAAGAAGAAATGATGGATGGAATTCGAGTGGTAAGAGTGTGGACTTATGTTACCCCTAATCGAGGAATGGTTAAGCGAATTTTAGATTATTTAAGTTTTTGTATTGCTGGATTCATTGCTAGTTGGTTTATCAAAACAGATTTGATTATCGCTACAACACCTCAATTATTTACAGCAGTAGCAGGATATTGGACTTCTGTAATTAAGCGAAAACCTTGGATCATGGAGGTTCGTGATTTATGGCCAGAGTCAATAAAAGCAGTAGGTGCGATGGAGCAAAATCGAATATTAAAAATATTAGATAGACTCGTTTTGTTTCTTTATCGAAAAGCAGATAAGATTGTAGTAGTCACCGATACCTTTAAAAAAAGAATAATTGCATGCGGAGTTTCACCTGAAAAAATTCATGTTATTAAAAATGGTGTACATCTTCACCTATATCAACCTAGAGAAAAAAACAATTTTCTTATAGAAAAATATAATTTAAAAAATAAATTTATTGTCGCATACATTGGTACTCATGGTATGGCGCATAAATTGGACTTTATTTTGGATTGTGCTGCGGAAGTTGAGAATAAAAATATTCATTTTTTATTTGTAGGTGATGGAGCTTTTAAAAGTCGATTAGTTGCAAAAGCAAAGCAAATGAAGTTGGAAAATGTAACACTATTAGATGCGATCCCCAAAGCTGCTGTTGCTGATTATATTAATATAGCAGATGTTGCACTTATTAATTTGAGAAAGAGTGACACATTTAAAAAAGTGTTGCCTTCTAAGATTTTTGAAAACGCAGCTATGATAAAACCAATTCTGCTCGGTGTAGAGGGAGAGGCAAAAGACTTAGTTGAGTCTTATGGTGCAGGTCTTTGTTTCGAGCCTGAAAATAAAAATGACTTTTTAGCAAAGTTGAATCTGATTTATCGTGATAAAGAACAATATGTAAAAATGCAAAATGGTGGAGTTCAATTAGCTAAAGCTTTTGATAGAAAAACTTTAGCTCTTGATATGTTTAAAGTATTGAGGTCGATGGTTCCGCTAACTGTGGTGAAAGGAAAAGTTGTTGTTGATTCTGTGGTGAAGGAATAATACCGAATTCAATAAGAGGTGTCGTATAAATCAATTTAGGTTTTGTTGATAATCGAGGCAAAAACCACAGACATATCCTAAGCGATGGCGAGGATTTTTAACGAAGAGTATCGGGAAAATATAATTCGATTTATACGATACCTCTTATTGAATTCGGTATGAGTAGGATTTACTCTAATGTTGTCAACTTAGTGATTTCTTGAATATCCTACACCCCAACGCTTCGCTAAGAAATATACAATATCTAACTTTTCTCCAAAATGGTCAACACTTCACAAGGTTGGAAATTGGTTATTCCTTAGCGAAGCATTGAGTGTTGGATATTCAAGAACTATTTGCCTATGTATCCATAAGGATGCGTTTTAAAATGTACAGTAGTAAGAGTCAAATAAGTTGACCATTACTTAGCATTCAAATCAAGTGCATCTAATTTTTCAAACAGTTTATTATTGGGGAAAATTTCCTTCGCCTCTTTCAGCGTAACAATAAAAAGTTCATCTTGTCGAAGTTGGTAATAACATAAAATTCTGTTGTAATAAATATCATCTTTTTTTCCATAAATATTTTCCGAATATTGAAAATAAGTAAGCGCATCTGCATAAGCTCCAAGATCATATAAAAAGCCTCCAATCTCATACGCAAAATCATACGGTTCATTTATATTAAAATAGAAATTCCAAACTTGATGAAGACTTTGTATGACTCTATTTCTTTGATTGGTAGAAATGTTGTTTGTCCCTTTTTTCAGATAAGGCAATATTTTTATAAAAAAAGTAGAATCATAATTACTAGAACGCAAGAGCGCAATTAGTTCTGTAACCGTTAATCTGGCAACATTTTTATAGGCTATTTTCTTTAAACTATTAAAATCATCTGGTCCAAAATCATTCACATTTCGTTGATATGCAGCATTGGTATATTGATAAGTATCAGGTTCTTTGACAAAAAGAAGGCAACCTACTTGGATCTGAAAAGTAGAGAACGTAGGGAACAAAAATTTACCATTTTGCTTCTGACAATAAGCTCCAAGCGCATGATAATTAACCCAAAACGAAAAACTTCCATGGGTGATAATTTCAGGTTCCTTTTGTTGATCCAAATTATGAATTTGATGAAAACCCTTATCCATGGAAAGCACCATCAATCCTTGATTAGAAAAATCAGAAAGGTTATCCAAACATTGAATACCTTTTTCGGGAAAAAATAAATAGGTGTTTTTTACTAATTTTTTATACCCTTCTAAAATCTCATTAAATATCGCTTGTGAATAATAGTTTTTTTGCAATGCCGTTTTTTGATACTTCAATTTCAAGCTACTAATTAACGTTGAAGTATCTATTTCTTTTGGATCTTCTTTTGAATCCAAAGCAACTGAACAAACTGAAATCTTTTCCTCCTGAATAAAAAATAAATCATTGGGAAGCGAATCGAAAAAGTAATTTGCAATAGCAATTAATGGTTGCGTCAGATCTTTAGAACGGATAGTTTTGTTGGCATGTCGCAAATGAATTTCTTTGCCACCTATGGCATCAAAATAGGCAAAATCTAAAATACCTTGCTTAAAATAAGTTTGAAGTTGTGGATGATTTTTAAAAAAGAGAAGGTTGTCTTCAACAATATCGCTAAGAATATAACAAAAGGGTGGCAGTTTTATATCTAAAAGAGTTTGTAGTTTTTGTAGATGTTTGAGAACGTGAAAAGCCAATCGACCATGCCCTGCCCCAAGCTCTAATATATAAACCGTTTCATTCATCTGTCCTTTGGAAGCTAGGTCTTTCAAAAAACCTAAAATTAGTTCGGCGTAAGTTTTTCCCACCATTGAGTTACTCGTTATTTGGTGGGGTACGGTGCCTTTGCTCCATGCTTCTATCCCAGTTTCTTGATAGAAGTTTCGGTTGAGTTTCCAAATCAGACTTTCAGAAAAAGGAGTATATGATTCTATTTCAAAATATTTATTTTCCATAGTATATTGCTTACGTAATACATTGATGTAAATCACTTTTCAACTTTGCAAGCTTATCCTATTTTTCGGAAAAAAAACTTTTAAGTTCATCGTCCGTCAATAGAAAAAACATACGAAAATTCAAATGTTGACACAAAGTACGGTTTATTTAATTATTCAATATTTCGATACTAAAATGACTCTATCATTGATTGGTTAAACGTTGCCCTTTAAAAAATTAAGAAAAGTAATTAGTATTTTTTTATTCAAAATTTAAGTTTTTGCAAAGCTTTAAAATTAAGATTCTACTCAGTTTTTATTCAGATTTTTTTTAACATTACACACATTTTAAACAACTTCAATAATAGTAAAATAAACAAATTATATATTTAGGAAATGAAAAATACCTACTTCGATTTGATTAACCAGACTTATGATTTCCCTCAAAACGGATTTGAAATCAAAGATGGCTATTTATATTTCCATGGTGTTTCGTTGCAGCATTTGATCAAAGAATATGGAACTCCCTTCAAACTTTCTTACTTGCCTAAAATTGGTAATCAAATCAAAAAAGCTAAAAACCTTTTTAAAAAAGCAATGCATTCCAATAACTACAAAGGCAATTATTATTATTGCTATTGTACCAAATGTTGTCATTTCCAACATGTTATTTCTGAGGCAGTAAAGCATGATGTTCACCTTGAAACATCTTCTAGTTTTGACATTGATTTGATTTTGAAATTATATGAGCAAGGCGAAATTGATACTTCAATTATTTTAGTTCACAATGGTTACAAAACGGAAGATTACATTCATAAAATACTGAAAATCAATAAATTAGGTTTTAAAAACAGCATAACTGTTTTGGATAGCATGCGAGAATTAAAACGCTTTACAGACTTGAATGTCAAATTAAAGATAGGGATCAGAATGGCGACAGACTTACAACCAAAGTCTGATTATTATACTTCTCGACTAGGAATTTATCCTTCGGAAATATTAGATTTTTATAAAAAAAATATTGAGAAAAGTAAAAATCTGAAACTCAAGATGTTGCACTTTTTTGTAGATTCAGGAATCAAAGATAATTTCTATTATTGGAGCGAATTTCAGAAAGGGTTGAAGATGTTTGTCGAATTAAAAAAACGCTGTCCGGAATTATCTGCCTTAAATTTGGGTGGTGGTTTTCCCATACAAAACACTTTAGGATTTGATTATGACTATCAATATATCGTCAATGAAATAGTTAGAAATATCAAAGAGACTTGTGAAAATGAAGGAATTGAAGAGCCTGATATTTTTACAGAGTTTGGGAAATATACGGTCGGTGAAAGTGGCGCAATCATCTTTGAAGTCTTAGAACATAAAAAGCAAAATGATGCGGAACATTGGTATATCATCAATAATAGTTTATTGAATACGATTCCTGATGCTAGAAATATTTTAGAAAAGTTCATCTTACTTCCTGTCAATAAATGGAACAAAGAATATCAAAGAGTCAACATCGGTGGCATCAGTTGCGACCATTCGGATTATTATAATTCTGACGAATTGAATCAGCAAATACATCTACCTAAATATGAGAACAATGATAAAGAACCTTTATATATAGGCTTCTTCCATACAGGTGCTTATCAAGATGCCATCAACGGATATGGGGGAATCAAACATTGCTTGATTCCTTCACCTCAGTTGATTGTAATTGATCGAGATAAGACAGGAAATTTTATTTCTCAAGTTTATCGAGAAGAACAAAAACCAGAAGACATGCTAAGAATTTTAGGGTATTAATACCGAATTCAATAAGAAGTGTCGTATAAGGAACGCTTAAAAAAGTATGGTTCTTTGACAAATATAATCGGAAATAGGTTCTCAATCTACAAAAAATCCCCATCAAGAATTAACTTGCTGGGGATTTAATATTTTGGATAAAACGATTTTTAATCTTCGATCATTTCTTCTTCTGCAAGCATTTGCTCTCTTGCTCGGAATGCATCAAAGTCCGCTTTATTAGTTACAATTAATTCATCATACTTACGTAAACCTGTACCTGCTGGAATTCGTTTTCCAACAATTACATTCTCTTTCAGTCCAGTTAAGTAATCACGTTTCGCACCGATGGCAGCAGTACTCAATACTTTGGTCGTCTCCTGGAATGATGCAGCTGAAATCCAACTGAATGTTCCTAAAGATGATTTAGTAATACCTTGTAATAATGGACTTGACGTTGCTGGAACGGCATCTCTAAATTCTACAGGTTTTCGGTCTTCTCGTTTCAAGAAAGAATTTTCTTCTCTCACTTGACGTAAGGTAACTAATTGACCTGCTTTCAATTTATTAGAATCTCCTGGTTCCGTCACGAATTTTTTATCAAAAATCCAGTCGTTTTGCTCTAAGAAATCATATTTCTCTACTGCTTCTCCTTCTAAGAATGTTGTATCTCCAGCATCTTCGATTTGAACTCTACGCATCATTTGTCGAACAATCACCTCGATATGTTTGTCATTAATCGTAATACCTTGAGAACGATATACTTCTTGGACTCCATTTACTAAGTAGTACTGAACTGCGAATGGTCCTTTGATATTCAAAATGTCTCTAGGAGAAGTCGCTCCATCAGAAAGTTGTGTTCCTGCTCTCACGAAATCACCTTCTTGAACCAAGATGTGTTTAGATAATCCAATTAAGTATTTTCTAATTTGACCATCTTTAGCTGTGATGATAACCTCACGATTACCCCGCTTGATTTTTCCGAAAGAAGTAATACCATCAATTTCCGCAGTAACTGCTGGATTTGAAGGATTACGTGCTTCAAACAATTCAGTAACTCGTGGAAGACCACCCGTAATATCTTGAATCTTACCAAGGTTACGAGGAATTTTTACAATCGTTTGACCTGCTTTGATTTCCTGACCTTCATCAATAGAAATGTAAGATCCTACTGGCAAGTTGTAGCTTCGCAGCTCATCACCATTTGGTTTTACAATTTTGATAATAGGAATCATTCGTTTCTTTTTAGACTCGATGATTACTTTTTCAGCAAATCCAGTTTGATCGTCTCTTTCTACTCGGAAAGTATCTCCTTCGACTACAGAATCAAATTGAGCAATACCTGCGAATTCAGAAACAATAACTGCGTTATATGGATCCCACTCACAAATTACATCTCCTTTCTTGATTTTCTTTTTATCTTTTACTGATAAGATCGCACCATAAGGCATATGTAAATTAGAGTAAGTCTTGTTTACATTTTCAGGATTAACAATTCTTAACTCACCAGTTCGTGAAAGAACAATATCTATTTTTTTACCTTCTTCATTTTTTGAAGTTACTGTTCGGATATTATCGAATTCAATTAAACCGTCAAATTTGGCAATCAATTGATTTTCTGTTTTTGTTACCGATGCAGTACCCCCAACGTGGAAAGTACGAAGTGTCAACTGTGTTCCTGGCTCACCGATTGATTGTGCTGCAATAATTCCTACTGCATCACCTTGTTCTGCAATTCTTCCAGTTGCTAAGTTTTTACCATAACATTTCAAACAAACTCCACGCTTAGTTTCACAAGTCAATACTGATCGAATGGTAACTGCTTCAATTCCTATTTCGTCAATACTGTTACCCATTTCTTCATCGATGTATTCTCCTGCTTCCAAAAGAACCTCATCTGTAACTGGGTGAACAATATCATGCAAAGTATATCGACCTCTAATTCGATCTGATAAACTTTGAATTACTTTTTCATTATCTTTTAACGAAGTCGTTTCGATACCTCTTAATGTATCACAATCTCTTTCGTTAATTACTACATCTTGAGAAACATCTACCAAACGACGAGTTAAGTAACCTGCATCGGCAGTTTTCAATGCTGTATCGGCCAGACCTTTACGAGCACCGTGAGTAGAGATAAAGTATTCCAATACTGACAATCCATCTACGAAGTTTGCCAAAATTGGATTCTCGATAATCGCTGCTCCTGTATCACCTGATTTTCTTGGTTTTGCCATCAATCCCCGAAGTCCACACAACTGTTTAATTTGTTGTTTAGATCCCCGAGCACCTGAGTGCAACATCATGTAAACTGAGTTGAAACCTTGCTTGTGCTCTGCTAACTCAATCATCAAGTTTTCAGTAATGGTATTATCTGCAAAAGTCCATTTATCAATAATTTGATTGTACCGCTCGTTGTTGGTAATCAATCCCATATTGTAATTTTCCCAAACGCTATCAACTTCAGTCTGTGCAGTTATTAGGGTAGATTCTTTTAAAGTAGGAGTAATCAAATCTCCTAAGTTGAAAGAAAGACCACCTTTGAATGACCAGTAAAATCCTAAGGTTTTAATTTTATCCAAGAAAGTAGCCGTAATATTGAAATCTGTTCGATTGATAATTCCTTGAATTACTTTTTTCAAATTTTTCTTAGTCAACAATTCATTTACGAAAGGAACTGTTTCAGGAACTGCTTGATTAAATAAAACTCTTCCCATTGTAGTTTTTACCCGACCTGTAGTCATTTTTCCTTCTTCTCCTTCTACTCTACCTCTAACCGTAACTGCTGCATGTAAATCTACTACGCCTTCGTTATACGCAATGACTGCTTCTTCTGCTGAGTAGAAAGTTCTTCCTTCCCCTTTTACAGGAACGGCTTTCGTACTCATTTTTTCTTTGGTCAAATAGTAAAGTCCCAATACCATATCCTGAGAAGGCAAAGTAATTGGCGAACCATCTTGTGGATTCAACATGTTATGTGCAGAAAGCATCAATACTTGTGCTTCCAAAATTGCTGCATGACCAAGTGGTACGTGTACCGCCATTTGATCACCGTCAAAATCGGCGTTGAAGGCACCACACACAAGTGGGTGCAATTGGATTGCTTTTCCTTCAATCAATTTAGGTTGGAAAGCCTGAATTGAAAGTCTGTGCAATGTAGGCGCCCGATTCAACATGATCGGGTGTCCTCGAAGAATATTTTCCAAAATCTCCCAAATTACTTGATCTTTACGATCAACCAATTTCTTAGCAGATTTTACTGTTTTTACGATACCTCTTTCGATTAATTTTCTGATCACGAAAGGTTTGAACAACTCAGCAGCCATTCCTTTTGGAATACCACATTCGTGTAGTTTCAAATCTGGACCAACAACGATAACTGAACGACCAGAGTAATCTACCCGTTTTCCTAAAAGATTTTGACGGAAACGTCCTTGCTTACCTTTTAATACATCAGATAATGATTTCAAGGCACGTCCACCTTCCGCTTTTACTGCGTTAGATTTTCTTGAATTATCAAATAATGAATCCACCGCCTCTTGCAACATTCTTTTTTCATTTCTCAAAATC
>Ga0114957_1002379_pt1 | contig 18114 bp, 14 predicted proteins | sample BantaG_FD_87175 | JGI IMG/M metagenome (GOLD analysis project Ga0114957, IMG submission 87175) | Marine algal microbial communities from Bantry Bay, Ireland - BantryBay_4 metaG | ecosystem: Host-associated > Algae > Red algae > Unclassified | place: Bantry Bay, Ireland | collected 2014-11-21 | reverse complement strand
GTTTCTTTAATAACCCGTGGTCCGGCAAATCCGATCAAAGCTTCTGGTTCTGAAAAATTGATATCGCCCAGCATTGCGAAGGAAGCCGTTACGCCTCCCGTGGTTGGATCGGTCATAAAAGAGAAGTATGGCACTCCTTCTTTTGCCAACTGGGATAATTTGGCGGAAGTTTTGGCCATTTGCATTAATGAAAAGGCGGACTCCATCATTCTCGCGCCACCCGATTTGGAAATGATCATGAGCGGAATTTTATTTTCCCGACAAAAGTCAATTGACTTCGCAATTTTTTCTCCCATTACCGAACCCATTGATCCACCAATAAAGGTAAAATCCATGGCGGCAATTACGAGCGGTCTACGATTAACTTTCCCGTGACCGACCGTCATGGCATCGGTAAGGTCTGTCTTTTTCCGAGCAGCCTCCAGTCGATCCGGATAAGATTTAAGATCCGTAAATTCAAGGATATCTTTGGATATTAGATCATCAAAGAGTGTATCATATTTACCATCAAAGATAACATCAAAATACTGAGCAGAAGTCAGTCGAATATGATAATTGCATTTTGGGCATTTATAAATATTTTCAACCACATCCTTTTGGGTGCTGGTTTCTTTACACTTTCCACACTTATACCAGAGCCCATCCGGAGCCTCCTTTTTATCCTTGGTAGAAGTAATAATCCCGTCTTTTAATCTTTTAAACCAACCCATAGTCAAAAATTTTGGTAAATCAGTATGCTCAAAATGTTTATGGCCATTATACAGCCAAGTTTTAAAAATTTCAAAGGTTAATTATTATAACCCTGAGAACAGCTGTAAAAATAAGAATGATTTCCACATTGAGAAAATAAATGGACGTTAATACTTAAATTCCTTTACGGTATTGACAAAAGTCTTAACATTTTCAAGGAGGGTATCCGGATAAACACCATGCCCCAAGTTAACGATATGGTGACCGTTAAATTTCAAAATCATCTCTTTAGCCGCAACGGCTATCTCTTCTTGGGAGGCGTAAAGAAAGCATGGATCCAGGTTTCCTTGTACTACCCGCTGGTTACCTAATTTTTGTCGGGCAACTTCGGGCGGTGTATTCCAGTCGAGTCCAACTACCGCACAATCCAGTTGATTAATATTTTCCAGCGCAAACCAGGCACCCCGAGCAAAGACAATTATGGGGACTTCCGTGATAGCTGCACAAATCTGCTTTAGGTAAGGAATCGCAAAGGTCTCATATTGAGCAGGTGACAAAACTCCAGCCCAACTATCAAATACCTGTACGATACTTACGCCAGCCGCAATTTTACGTTTGAGATAACAGATGGTAGTGGTGGTAATTTTACCCATTAGTTCATGAGCAAGCGCAGGCTCTTTATACAGAAGTTTTTTAGCTTTTGAGAAAGTTTTACTACCTGCCCCTTCCACCATATAGGAAAAAATGGTCCAGGGTGCTCCTGCAAAACCAATTAAGGGAATTTTTCCTTGTAATTCGTTGACGGTAATTTCGATTGCTTTATATACATACCCCAGTTGGTCGGCCGCATTTTCTCCCTCAATCAAGCTAGCAATATCATTGGCCGATTGAATCGTTTTAGGAAAATTAGGGCCTTTTTTCTCAATCATTTCATATGGTAAGCCCATTGCTTCGGGGATCACCAGAATATCAGAGAAGATAATTGCGGCATCTACCCCCAGTTCATCAACGGGCTGTAAGGTAACTTCTGCCGCTAAATGTGGCGTTTCAACCAATTCTTTAAAACCAGAAAGACTGGCACGTAGGCTCCGGTATTGTGGTAGTATCCGTCCGGCCTGGCGCATGAGCCAAACAGGAGGACGCTCGGTCTTTTCTCCTCTGGCTACTCTTAATAAAAGATCGTTGTGAATTTTCATGGCGCAATAATACGGTTTTCTCTTCAATCGGTGAGGGCTTTCAATTGGCTTTCTGTAGGCGGACGATGGGCGTGTTCTAACGTATTTGTTCTTTAATCGATGAGGGCTTTTGGCATTATTTATCATAGTAAAATAAAAAAGCCGCGCAGTTATGGTAACTGAACGGCTTGGCAAATTAGCTTGTCATCAAGAAAAGGGGAATTAATCTCCTTTTCGGATAATATTGATTTTTCCTTCGTCTCCGTACAATTCACGGGAAATTTTATTGTAGGCCATAGCTGCCTCTTCCGCAGTGGCGAACATTCCGATATGCATTGATCTACGGTCCTTTGAGATTACCGCGCGGTAACGATGGTTTTCTTTGTATACACCGGTATAACCGGCTGAACTACTACTCTTACGTTTTCTGCTGGCAGTACTACGAGAGCGCCACTCAACATTGTCAATTCGACAATCCAGTTTATTGCCGTTTACGGTTCCTACTAAATTTTTAACTTTAGAGCGATCTGCTTTCTTAAACTTTTCCGCTACTAGTTTATGCAAATAATAAGTTTCAATTTTGAAACTACCATCTTTGGTAGGCTTTGTTTTCTGAAAAACGGCACATCCGCTAGAATGGCGTCTTAGTCGGTTAATAATATCCAACTTTTTCATTTTAGAATCTGTGGTTAAGTACTTATGGACTTTTTCATCTATAATTACTTTTTCATCAGAATTTTTTAATTTTACTTCGTACATTATAATATCTCTCTTTTAGGTGTTAAAAAATAAATTTAATGTTTTTTTCAATATATTTATAATTGAATAAAAACTGACAAACTAACTTTAAAAATGTAAATATTCTGTCAAAGGTAACTTTTTTTTCTAATTCAACATAATAATTGGTTTTTTTTATTATGGATACTAATTCAATAAGTTAATGGAAGAGGATCAATTATTCATGCGGCGTTGTTTTGATTTGGCCAGGCTCGGAAATGGAAAAGTCAACCCAAACCCTATGGTTGGAAGTATTTTGTTATACAATTTCAGAGTGATTGGGGAAGGATGGCATAAACAGTTCGGAGAAAACCATGCGGAAGTAAATTGTTTTAATTCAGTTTTAGGGCAAAATAGGGCAAAAATTCCCGCAAGTACTTTGTTTGTGAGCCTAGAACCGTGTTGTTTTCACGGAAAAACGCCTGCCTGTTCGGACCTAATTATCGAAAAAAAAGTTAAAGATTTACGTATTTCAACGACGGATAAAACACCAGAAGTTAATGGTAAAGGGTTGGATATTTTAAGAGCTGAAACAGTGACAATAAGGACAAATATTCTAGAAGAAATAGGGAATTGGTTTGTCAAATCTCGGACAGTATTTGTCACAAAAAAACGGCCTTATGTTATCCTAAAGTATGCTGTTTCACAAGATGGCTTTTTAGGAAAATCGGGAGAAAATATCTGGCTGACAAATCCTATTTCAAAAAGACTGGTTCATAAATGGCGAAGTGAGGTTGGGGCGATTATGGTCGGTACCAACACTGCACTAACGGATAATCCAAAACTTGATAATCGGTATTTTTATGGAAATTCTCCTCTACGAATTGTTCCGGATCGTCACCATAAAATTCCTGCCTCGGCACCACTTAAAGATGGAACGGTTCCGACCTGGATTTTGGGAAAGGGAGAAGAGCAGCCAGGTTCTTCCGAAAATTTAAAGTACCTTAACCTACCAGAAGGGGAGAAATTTCTACCCTCGCTTTTTGATCATCTGTTAGCGGCCAATATTGATACCCTACTGGTAGAAGGTGGGGCGACTTTATTAAATAGTTTTATTGAAGCGGGGTATTGGGATGAGGCGAGGGTGTTTGAAACGAATAAGTTTTTAGGGGATGGGGTTGCTGCTCCGAAGCTGGAAGGTGGTGGTAAAGAGCTGGTAGAATCGGTTGGGAGCGATCGCCTAGTTTTTCATTATAAAATATAGTAGCAATTTTAATTTTTCCTGTTAGGGATTGAGTATTTAAAATGGGGAGGATTTGTATATCATTGGTACTTCTTTTACAAATCAATACCAATAATCAATCCAGTGCGACGGTGTTTCCATTGGTCGTAGGAAAAGACGAGGTCGAGTCGTAATAAACGAAAGGCTTTGAAACCGATATTATCCATTCCGACACTGAATTCGAAATATTCTTTTTGGGTGTCTGTATAGAGAAAAGAAGCACTAGCTACCGTTTTCCAGCCCAATTTTCGTAGCAGGGGAATCTTATCCAGAAGGTAACCATCGAAATTATGGCGGAAGTGCATTTGTGCCCACGCGCTGTCGACACTGCGCTCGTAGTATGGAAGGAGGAGAAAAGTCTGCAGGTATTTGTTGGGGTTCCCAATGAGAAACTGATTGCCTGCAAAGTGTTGCCAATCGATAAAGCGAAGATTATTTTTCCGAAGAAAGGTACCGGCTTCAAAATTAAAGGCGGTGCGACCTACCAGTCCAAAAGTAATTTCATCCCAGTAATTGATCCAGATTTGGTCAAAATCTACATCACTGCCGAGTGCATTAATTCCCCGCCGATAGTGGACCCACACATCCGGCTGGTCGGAGCCAACGATAAATTTCCGTTCGGGATAAGTAAGGTATTTCTGATTGATTCGAATACGAAAACTGGCATTAAAAATAAAGGCCTGGTGTCGAGCGGGTGTCGGGACACCTTCTCGGTTTAGAATAAAATTATTGGGTTCGTATACCCTATCCTTATTAAATAAACTCGACTCAGAGGTATTATTAAGATAGCTGCGATCTTCGTATTCAAATCCTCCATAAAATAATAAGCCGTTAACCAGTTCGTGGCGTAGTCTGATTTTTCCATATTCCCGCTGATAAAGATGGAGATAATTTTTATGTTGAATAACAGAAGTGAAGGCATTAAACGCTCGGTTTACCGGATTACCGCCATTAAATTGACGGGTAGCGCTCCCCCCGGTAATTGCTAATCTGGTAAATTTTGTTTGGTTAAAATTATAGGTAATCCCTCCTTCGCCCCGGAGTCTTTTATCGCTAAAACCATATTGTAGAGTCCCCGAAAGTTGTAACCGACGAGTATTGTATTTGTCATAAGTTTTTCGGTAACCAAAATCCAGATTGGCGTAGTAGCCCTGAACTGGATTAAATAAAACGGTGGTGAGTGGAGACTGAAAAGAAAAGGACTTTTTCTCGTAGCTATTGCGCCAAGTGTAGCCGAGTAAAATATCCCAGACTTTAAATTTATTATTTTTTCGGTCGAGCGAGTCCAGGAATGGTTTTGACTCCCAGATTTTTTGGAGGCTATCTTTTCTAATATAATCTAAACCCTCTTCTACGGTAAGAGGAATGGGTCGAATAGAATCCCAATAGATCGCTTCTTTTTCGTTAGCGCCCTCCTCTACTTTAAATATCTCCTGTGAGAAAAAATTATCCGGAAGCGTTTTATTTATTTCATAATTGGAAAAAACTCCGGTGAAGTTTCCCTCCGCCTCAAAGCCCATGAATCCGAAATTAAAATCAAGGGACTGAGAGAGCAGCATCCATTTGTCCGGCTGCGCAACAGGTACGTGCACCTGAGTAATAACCAGGGTGTCTAGCGCTGGTTGTTTGATCGCCTTACCGGTGACGTATAGTTCGGTGCTTTGGATGTTCCATAAATCTTCCACAATATAAATAAACCCGGAAACTACCGGATCGGACTCCCGCTTTTTAATGACTTGAATCTTGTTAATTTCGTATCCATTTTCGTCAAAAAAGGTACCGATGAGTTTGTAACGGTAGTATTGCATGGCAGTATTAGCGATGGGCGAAAGGATTTCCCGTTCGATGTTGATATGGTTCTCGTAAAAATCGAAGTCCATCAGAGAAGCACGATTGAAACCAAATCCGTTGTCATTTCCGCTAACTTTGGAGGAAAACATTTCTTCCTTGATTTTATCTGGTTGAGCGCGGGAAAGTCGGGCTTGAGATTCGGAGAGATAGATAATGCCTTGTCCAGTGGAATCCAGGGTGCCGCCGAGGTCACCGATTTCCTGTCCAAGGATTTTTTCGGGGGCTTTGGTGAGTCGTTGATTTCCTTTTATGTAGACATCGCATTCGTAGGTCTGGATGAGTTCACGGTAATATTTTCGTTTGGCGATGGCTTTACGCATAATTGGGTAGGCAGGGTCTTCGGCATTGGCACGAATGACCACTTCTTCGAGTTGAACCGATTCTTTGTTGAGCTGAATGTTTAGGGTTTGTGGTTGGTCGGTCATCTTAACCGCAAATATTTTCTGCTGATATCCCACATATTGGCAAACAATTTTATATTCACCCGGTGGTAAGGTGAAATTATATACTCCATCGATATTAGAGGTGGTACCTTTGGTGGTACCTTGCACGTAGATGCTTGCAAATGGCAGCGCCTCATTGGTATTACTGGTAATGAGACCAGAGAGTTGGGCGAGCAGTGGTCCGGAGGTCAGAAAGAGCAAAAAAGTGAGGGTAAGGAATGTTTGGAGTAGTTTTGAATTCATATGATTATAAAACTGATTATTGGGGTTTTTTATTGGATTGATAATACTCAAAAAAAATTGTCTCGCAGAGGTGCAGAGGGCGCTGAGCGTTACGTGTTTCTAGATACGCGCAGACATTTTGGAAAAAATTAGTTAAGGAATGTTGACAAAATAAATGAAGATTCTATACTTCCTCTTTTTCTGCATTTATTAATACCTCATTCTTAAGGATCAATAAAAGAATAACTTATTTTTTAATCGATCCTTGGCACAAAGTTACGGTTTTTTATAATTTGTATTTTTCTTTGAAGTAAGATATTATGGATAGCCAATCAGGGAATTGTGGGGAGCCAAAATGGAGGAGTTTTCCGGAGAAATTATCCTGTCCTCTACCTACGTCATGGTCGTCGATTAGGTAGTCACCTTGACTGAGTCCTTTGTTGGGAGAGATAATGAGTCGGTTGACCATTTCGAAGCCGAGATGATCTTCGACCCAGAGGCGCTTTTCGGTATAGCACAGGGGATTTTTGACCGAGGGAGCAGTTAGGATGTATACGTCGAAGATGGGTTGTTGGCGCAAGAATTGTACGGAGGAAAGGGCGTCTTTTACGGGGCTTAGTTTACGAAAGAAATCGTATTGGCTTTGTGGGTATTGGATGGCTGGATTTTCTTTAATAGCCTGCTGGAAAGCGGTGGTGTATTGGCAGAGGACGTCGTCCATGTCGAGGTAAACAATTTTTTTCATTTTTGATTTTAGGTTGAAAGATAGGAAAAATTGGTGTGCGGATGTGTGGATGGCCGGTTTTTTTGATCCCAACTAGCGGCCGGACAAGTTGTGCGAAAGTGTTGATTTTCTCGCGGAGGGATGGTGAAAGCTTACGGTTGTGTATTTCTTTTGACGTATTTTTTCGCGCTGAGGCGCTGAGACGCTATAACGTGTATATCTTTTGTTGCCTTCTTCCTCCCTGTTGATGGCAAATTGCTTATTTTTGGGTTTTAGACAAGTAAAAAAAATTATAAGCAATGAGTGAAGGGGATAAATTGCCAAAGCCCATGTTGAGTTCTATTCATCTGCCGGTAGCGGTTTCGTGGCAGGAGATTCAAAAGCGAGCGAGCGCGGCGGCGGTAGGTAAGGTAATTGAGAAGTCGCCCGTGAAAATTACGATCAGAGACGTGGTAATTTGGGAAGAATTTGGCTTAATAAAAGTGCAGGTAAAGACGCAGGGTTCTTATGATGGAATCATTCGATTGGCGACTCGACCGGTTTTTAACAAGGTAAAAAACAAGTTTGAGTTTAATGATCTAAAACTGGATATGGAGGCGGAGAGTTTTTTCCAAAAGAGTGCCGTCTTTTTATTACGAGGGGTTATTGAGAGTCAACTGGAGAAAATATTGGATCGTTCGCTGGATGAGCCGATTCGGGAGTTTACTGCGAAGGCAAATGAGCAGTTGAAGTCATTTAAGCCAATGCCGAACGTGGATCTGGATGGGGAGTTGCGGGAATTTAAGTTGATTGATTTTGGGTACGATGCCAAGGGGGTGATGTTGTCGATGGCGGCGGAGGGGGTGTTGGCGGTGCGGGTGTTGTAGTGGAAATGGGTAGGTAATGAGTGGCGCTTCTACTGTACGACGCTTTCCGAACTTTCCCCTTCCCGCTAGCATCCCGCGAAGTTCAGAAAGCTTGCGAGGTTCAGAAAGCTTGCGAAGTTCAGAAAGCTTGGGGAATTTACTTTTTAGTCGCCCGTTCTAACTTATCATTTAAGGTTTTTCCAATATCCTTATCTGGCAATCGTTCCGCCACGATTAGATCCAGGTTTAGTTTATCCAAACGGTGCATGGCGGCGTATAGATTTTTGGCGGCTTCTTTTAGATTTCCGGAGGGGGATAAAATTTCTTGATGTGCTAGTGGAATTTCCGGAACAGGATTTTTAAAAACTAATACGCCTATTTTTTTATTAAAAAAGGTTTGTACTAAATTTTCCACCTCATCCGTAAGATGCATGGGCGTGGACGGCGCGTAATGTCGTGAGAGCATGCCGGGTGCTTTTGGTGCATTATCTGCGTGGGTATTAGCGTGAAGTTTGCCTATTTTATTTTCAATTTGTTCGATCGACAAAGATCCTAAACGATAAACGACAGGTTGGTTATTTTCGAAACCAATGATGGTGGATTCGATACCTCGTGCACAAGTTCCACCATTTAAAATCACATTTAATCCTTCAGAAAAATAATTCGCAACATGCTCGGCGGTCGTAGGACTGATCGAACCAAAAGGATTTGCACTCGGTGCAGCCAAAGGAAAATCCAGCTTATTTAAGAGTGCCAGGGCCATCGGATGATTGGGCACTCTGACGGCAACGGTATCTTTTCCAGCTGTGACAAGATCTGGAATGATCGACTGCTTTTTTAAGACCAAGGTCAAAGGCCCCGGCCAAAATTCCTTCGCTAATATCAGTGCTATCTCCGGAATTTCTCTCGCCACTTGCGGAAGAAATTCAGCGGATTTTATGTGAACAATTAAAGGATTGTATAATGGTCTTTGTTTTAGAGAAAAGATGGAGGCAATAGCCGTTTCGCTAAAAGCATTTCCGGCCAGTCCGTAAACGGTTTCGGTCGGCAAAGCAATGATTTTGTGATCGTTTAGCGCTTTGATGGCCAGGGATAAGTCGGTGGTGATCATAGCGATTATGATAATTTTTTAATTAAGCTTTGTCCAGAAAAGGCATTTCTTCCTGGCATACCGATTGTTCCGAATCTCATTTTTTTTATTTTATAATGCGAACCAGGTTTTAAACATAAATTTATGAACTGATAATTGGTTGTATTCGTCCATAAAATCCGGAAACCGATCTTCTCCAATGTTTAGTTCATGTCCATACTTATGATTAAGTTTGGTAATCACCTCCCAGTATATTTGGATAGTAGACTTTCCGGAGGATTGAAAAACCACTCCCCCTAAATTTAATAATGTAATTTTTTTTTGCCTTCTTTATTGAATTGGTTACTCAACCGTCGCCTTACTAAACCAAACTTCCGCGTAACTCCCGTTAGCATACTGCTTGGCGATATCTCCTCCATATACTTCCGAGCCGGTACTCCAGACCATATTGGTTTCTGGTTTTTTACCATTGGTTTGGTTGTAAGCACCTTGTTTAAAAAACTGGTCTTCCCCGGCATAGGCCGTGGGTTGTTCGGTGCCGTCCCGGTCGATAGAGGCGTACAAGGTTAAAATTTGTTGTGGAATATCGGAAGACTTGATGTATTCAGACTTGATCAAATTTTTGGTAAAAGTTTTGGCTTCGTGATTCGGACTGGTGAAATTGAGTTTCATGATTCCATCTGTAACAATCACTTCGTAGCTAAATTCTTCTCCTAAAGCAATTCCATCTTTCGGCTCATCGGGATAGGAATCAGGAGCATCGCCAATTACTGACATATCATGTCCCCAAACAGAAGTTGAGAAGTCCCATCTTCCGTCATTACTATCTTGCGTATTAATTTCATAATTCCAGTAAACGGAACCTTTGGTATGACCGGGGAATTTTTTGTAAAATATTTTTAACGGCTCGTTTTTGTGACCTTCGTCGCTATGAATCTGACCTACAACGACCGCATAAGAAGCCGCTACTCTCGCATCACCGGTAGTAGACACATGCTGTACTTTTAGGGTACCGGTAAGTCTTCCCCCTTCTTTGGGTTTCCATCTTCTTTTTTCTCCTAATTCGGTTCTGGTATTACTTGAATTTTTAGTAGTAATTCCGGAATTAGGTGTTTTATAAACCACCCAGTTTTTTCCGTCTTCATTTACAGTGTAGAAATAGTCTTTCTTTTCATAACCAACCAGGTCTTTGGACGATTCTCCGTCTCCCAGTTTGATGACCCATTTATCATAATAAGGAAATACATCGCTGGGATAAGTGGTTGCCTTTTCGGTTGGCTTATCCATTTTCGCCTGGTTATCCGGAGCTTTATCTTTACAGTTTACACAAAGCATGGAAATGCTTAGTAGTAAGAAAAGTATTGGCAGAATTGATTTACTATTTTTCATGTTTATGCTTTTTTTGTAAATGTAAATTTTAAGTACAGGACAAAATTTTTAAAAGATAATATTTTTTGCCACAAGACGCCAATACACCAAGGTTGTGTTTTAATTGTCTGTTCGTTAAACTGTTTAATAAAGTGGTATAAACCTTATTCATGGGAACCATAAAAACGAAAGATAGGAGATTTGGGGTATTGATCCAAATAAATAGCGCACCGTTATTCATTTTAAATGGTAAACTCAGATAACCGTAGGGGAAGTTCCTAAATATTTTGTAATATTACCTTGACACACCCTCTATAATAAAAATCTCGCCATGATTACCACTTTTATCATTCTACTTTTCCTCCTGGCATTCATACTGACGCTCCCCATCCAGCTGTATATTGCGGACAAATTATTTAGACCTGCCCACGTTGGCGTCGGAAATCTACTGGACTATCCACCTGGTTTTTCCTGGATAAATCAACCTAATCCAAATTGGTCCGTGGAGAAACGAACCATCACCCTGCAAAATGAAAGAACCTACGAGATTCCACTAAATGAGTCTGGCCATTTTGTGTTATTATACGATTGGGAGGTAAAATTTACGATGGATAAGATAAAATATGTATTGATCCTTCCCGCGCTTTCTACCACCGATTTTGCCAGTATTCCAAAGCTTTTCCAATCCTTTATCTCACCTCTGAGCAATACGGTTTATGCCGCTATTCTCCATGATTATTTTTATCGAAATCCAAAAGATCCAAAGGCAAAAGCCATCACTCGGGCCGAGGCGGACCGCATATTCTACTGGTGTATGTTGGCAAGAGGTGTTTGGAAAATAACGGCCATAGGAATGTATTTTGCGGTAAGAATTGGCGGAGGTAATAGTTATAAGCGGAGGTAATATTTGCGTTGGTGGATGGAACGGTGCTAAATTTAGGAATGAGTTAATAATAAATTTACGTTTTTGGCTTGATCTTTTTGCCGCTAGTCTCGTTAAAAGCCTCGTGATAGCGCGGCTATCGCTACTTTTTTTGCCTTACTAGCAACAAAAATCTCTAACCCAAAATTCTTAATTCATTAATACCTCATTCCTTATGTAATAAATACAAACAATTTTTTCATTATTCTTAAAAATAATAACCAAACCCTAGAATTATGCCAACCTCTTTTATCACCAACTTCCTCCAATCCACTATAAAACAGTTTACCTATTATAAAATGCTGGGAGATAAAACCTTTGACCAACTTGTCGACGAAGATTTATTTTGGCAATCACCCTCCGAGAATAATTCCATTGCCATTATTGTCAATCATCTACACGGCAATATGCAATCTCGATGGACCAATTTTTTGACCACCGATGGAGAAAAGGATTTTCGTAATCGTGACCAGGAATTTGAAAATTTAATAAAAACCAGAAGCGAACTTATCGCTAAATGGTCCGAAGGTTGGCAGACATTATTTACCGCTTTGGATTCCGTTGATGAAGAAAACTTTGATCAGCTCGTTTATATTCGTAATCAGGGTCACACGATTGTTGAGGCGATTAATCGTCAGTTGGCCCACTATGCTTATCACGTTGGACAAATTGTGTTAATTGGTCAAATGCGTCGTGGAAAAGACTGGCAAAGTCTTTCTATTCCCAAAGGAAAGTCTAAAATTTATAATGAAAAAAAGTTTGGACAGGAAAAGAAGCGAGGTCACTTTACGGATGAGTTTTTAGCCTACATTCCCATATTTTTTTATCTTTAGGAAACGACCTTTTAAATAGGTACGAGAGACAAAACCATTGAGGTACAAAGCATTGAGGCAACCCTGACTTTTAAAATAAGTCGCTAAATCAAAGAAGTTTATTTTTCCCTTTGACAGAACAAATAATAAAATAGAAATTTCCTTACCTTCGCCCCTAAAAAACATCTATGCCCGTTTCCAAGAAAAACGCAGAACAAAAAAGACTAGACGATCATTATTCTGGCAAAGAAAGATGGCTTGACTGGGGCCCCTATCTCAGTGAGCGACAATGGGGAACGGTCCGCGAAGATTATAGCCCGGAGGGAAAGGCCTGGTCGTATCTGCCGCACGATCAGGCACGTAGCCGCGCCTACCGCTGGGGCGAAGATGGCCTGATGGGTATTTCTGATATTCGCTGTAAAATTTGTTTTTCACTGGCCCTGTGGAATGGACGAGATCCGATCATCAAAGAGCGGCTCTTTGGCTTAAACGGAGAAGAAGGCAATCACGCCGAAGATGTGAAGGAATTATATTATTATCTGGATAGTACGCCGACGCATTCCTACATGAAAACCCTGTATAAATATCCCCACGCTCCTTTTCCCTACAAAGATTTAGTGGAGGGCAACGCAAAACGAGATCGGGACGAACCGGAGTATGAAATCACCGATACGGGCGTATTTGACAATCAGGCTTACTGCGATGTTTTTTCAGAATACGCGAAGGTGACGGGGGAAGATACCCTGATTAAAATAACGGTTGCAAACCGAAGTAAAAAAGCCGCACCGATTTACTTGTTACCTACCTTATGGTTTAGAAATGTTTGGGAGCCTGATCCGGAATTAAAAAAACCGGTTTTAAAAACCATGGCGCACGAAGCAGAGGGAGAAGAGGCCGTGAAGGTCATACATCCTACTATGGATGATTCCTATTATTTTTATTTTGCCACCGCGGATGAAGTCTTATTCACCCAAAACGAAACCAACCGTGAAAGGATATTTCACAAAAAAAATAAAACGCCTTTCGTAAAGGATCTGATCAATGATGTCGTTATTAAACAGGATTTTTCTACTTTTAAAAATAAACGATCCGGCACAAAAATGTCTGCTTATTACCATCGACAACTTGAAGGTGGCCAAGAGATAGTCCTTTATCTAAGAATTACCAATCAAAAAATATCGGGTTCTGCCTTCGGCGCAATCGTGGAAGAAACATTTACCAAAAGAAAAAAAGAGGCCGACGAATTTTACCATACCCTCTGCCCTGCCAGTAAAGATACCGATCTGATAAATATTCAGCGACAAGCCTACGCTGGAATGATGTGGACCAAACAATTCTACTACTTTGATGTAAATACCTGGTTAGATGGAGACCCGTCGCGACCCAATCCTCCCGAACAACGTAAGTCAGGTCGCAATTCCAACTGGCGAACCCTCAACAACAGGGACATTATTTCCATGCCTGACAAGTGGGAATATCCGTGGTATGCGGCCTGGGATTTAGCGTTTCATGCGGTTCCTTTGGCCGAACTTGATCTGGAATTTACCAAGCATCAACTATTATTATTTTTGCGGGAATGGTTTGTTCATCCCAATGGTCAATTGCCCGCCTACGAGTGGACTTTTGGAGATGTAAATCCGCCCGTGCACGCGTGGGGTTGTCTGGAAGTGTATAAAATCGGCCTGCGCAAAACCGGTAAAAGAGACACGGATTTTCTGAAGCAGGCTTTCCAAAAACTATTGATCAACTTTACCTGGTGGGTCAATCAAAAAGATAGTAATGATAATAATATTTTTGAGGGTGGATTTTTAGGCCTCGATAATATTGGCGTTTTTGATCGCTCCCATGAGGTACCTGGAGGTGGGACGCTGGATCAGGCGGATGGAACGGCCTGGATGGGAATGTATTGTTTAAATATGTTGGAAATGGCGATCGAAATTGCCCTGGTCGATCATACATTTGAGGATGTTGCCACCAAATTTTACGAGCATTTTATTTTGATTGCCGCTTCGCTGAATGAGTTTGGTGAAGGAAAAAACAATGCGTGGGATGAGGACGAAGGATTCTTCTATGATGTAATAAACTTTCCGAATAAAAATCGGAAAAATATTCCGGTGCGGGTGCGATCACTGGTAGGCCTTTCTACTCTTTTTGCCTCTTTTATTTTAGAAAAAGAAAAGCTCCAACAGTTACCTGATTTTTATAAACGACTCAAGTATCATCGTAATTACCGAGTGAAACATGATAGTTATCTGGTGGTAGAAGAAATGAAAGAAAACGAAGATATCCTTTTGTCTTTGTTACCCAAACATAAGTTAGAAAAGTTACTAGAAGCGCTACTCGATCCTAAGGAATTTTTGAGTAATTACGGTATTCGTTCGCTTTCGAAGATTCACCAAGATGGTTACCATGTTGAAATCAACGGAAAGAAATTTGGTTTAAGTTACGAACCGGGCGAATCCCGATCAAGTCTCTTTGGGGGTAATTCTAACTGGCGAGGGCCCATCTGGTTTCCGATGAATTATTTGTTGATTCGATCCTTGCGAACGTACCACGAATATTTTGGTAAAGACTTGATGACAAGGCTGCCCTTGAAGTCAAAAAAGAAAATAAACCTGGACAAAGTAGCCGATAAAATTTCTAATTTACTAATTGATATTTTTAGAGAAAACAAGAAGGGTTACCGTCCGGTATACGGTCCGGCTAGTATTTACGAAAAGGATCCTTACTTTAAAGACTTAATCTTGTTTTTTGAATATTTTCACGGAGATCATGGAGAAGGATTGGGTGCTGCGCATCAGACGGGCTGGACGGGATTGGTGGCGACGTTGATTGGTCAGTGTGGTGATTAGCGCGATCTTTTGCGTTCATATAATCTATTATTTCCTAAAATGACTTTTTAATACTTGTGGGAGTTTCTTCGGAAAACGAGTTAAGTATTTGCTCGGTTATCCTTATTCCTGAACTTCCGCCCCCTCGGTGAATTCCCCTCTTCCAGTGCAATATCAGAATGTAAAAACTTAGCTGCCGCCGCCGAATCCTTTACCTTTAAAGCCGTACGCTTTAACATTTTAATTTCAAATTCATTCAATACCTTATCACGTATTCCTGCTGTCCTCCATTCTGACATCGGTTGACATCTGTCTGCAATTCCTCGCGCCAGCGCCAAGGCATCCAAAAGTGCCTGATTAGCGCCTTGTCCTTTGAATGGACTCATCGGGTGTGCCGCATCTCCAAGCAAAGTTATCGGTCCAGCTTCCTCCAATAATTCAGGTTCGAGAATAGCACGATCATAGACTGGATAGCCAGAAATCAAGTCCGCCCTGGTCGCCTTTAAAATAGCCGGAATTGGCTCGTGCCACGGGGTCCGACGTACGGCTTCTTGCTTGAGTTCTTCCGGTCCTTGAGCACTCAATTTTATGGCGGCTTCCTCAGACATTGGAAAACTCAATTGCCACATTATCGAATCGGAGTCGTACGGCATCATATAAATTCGTTCGTTGCCATTAGCAGTTTGAAAAACGGTCGCCATATCTAACAAATCACTTTCAACATCTTTGAGCTGCGACAATGGACAAATGCCCAAAATAACAATCACTCCAAGATACTTTAATGGAGTAGTTTCTTCTCCAATCAATAAACGTCGGATGGTGCTACGAATCCCATCCGCGCCCACCACCAAATCTGCTTTAGCAGTCTTCGCCTGTCCGTCTACTCGAAAATTCAGTTCCACGGTTCCATCAGCCGCTTGCTTAAAATCTATCAGCTGGTGCCCCCATTGTACGATATCGTGGCCAGGGAGTTGCTCCAGTAAAGCCAGGCGTAAAGCCTGTCGTGCGATGTGGACATTGGTCCGTTTTGGCGGCTTATCGGGATTTAATTTTATCTGGGTTCTCATTCCCCATTCGCCGACCACTTTTCCTTGGGGCGTATGCACCAGGTGCCGGGTGGAGTTGACGCCTGCTTTTAACGAGGAAAGACCGAAGCCTTGCATCGCCCTACTCGCTTGTTGCAACGTAAGTCCGTACCCTTGAGAGCGGGCATCGAAGCTTTTATCCCACTCATATATTGTAAAAGGAATACCACGATGAAGACAGGCTACTGCCAGTGCGGTGCCGCCAATTCCCCCACCAATGATAGCTACGTGTGGGTAATTTTCGGCATCTGGTTTGGGGAGTGTATCGGCAGGCATCAGGCCGGATCCAGCACAGGTTTCGCAAATCAGCAGATTGGGTTTGGGACGTATGGGAGCGGTTCCTTCCTGATTATTTTTGTTGAATTGTTCCAGTTTACGTTGATACTTGAGTCGCTTTTTTTTGCGGAGCCTGCGGTTGGTTCTTCCGCGTCCGTGGCACTCGGGGCAGGTAGTCCAGAAAAAGGGTTGTTCGTTTTCCATTTTTATTTCTAATTGCCACTTTTTTATTCTCAGATATTTGCCCGTCTAACCCAACTCCTAAAATTTAAACCGATGCCAGTCATTTCCTTTCAGATACATCCAGGCAAGCGTGGTCATAATTATCCAGTAAAAAATCTCGGAAGCCCAGGCCCATTCCAGGCCACCGGTGGTATATTCTACGACTGTGTAAATATAGATCAAATAACCAATGGCGCAGACCGCTTGAATTTTTAGACCGTACATTGTGGCGCCCGTTCCCACTAAACCATTGAAAAATACACCTCCTACGGCAAAAAGGGTAATAATGCCAAAAAGGACATATAAGGTTGTTTGAGAATCACGGATCAAAGACATATCTTCTCCTCCCAATAATGGATAGAGTATTTGTTCTGGAAAGAAAATGACGGGAACAGACATAATCACAGTCATTAACAAACATATTTTAGCCGTTTTCCAAACAATCGGAATCACCGCTTCTCTCCGTTTTTGACCAATAAAATTACTGACCAGGGTATTGATTCCGGAGGCAAAACCCCAGGTCGGAATGGACAGGACCAGATAAACCATTCGAGTCAGGTTGGTAATGGCCAGTGAGCGTTCTCCCAGGTTTTCTACGATTCCAAAAAATACAAACCAGCTACCGAGCCCAACCACCGATTGTGCAACAATGGGCGTACTCATGGAAAGTTGTAATTTAATGAGTTCCCAGTCCAGCTTGGGCAAGCGGAACAGACCGTATAATCGGGCTTTTTTATCAAATAAAATATAAATAAAGAAGCAAATAAAAGCAATGCCCTCCGCAATAGAACTTGCTAATCCGGCCCCGGCAATCCCCATTTCGGGTAACCCAAAATGTCCGAATATAAATCCATAATTCAACACAATATTTACCAACGCCAGAATCAGGGTGTCTACCACGATAAACCACGTTCTAGCTACGCCTGTATACAGCGCAATAATAGCGACCCCGGCGTAGCTAAAAAACACCCCAAAGGAGCGATATTCGATGTATTCCAGACTTTTTTCGTAGATAATATCGGAGTTGACAAAGGCCGCAAAGAATAGACCCGTCCCGTATTGCATAAAGAGAAACATGACCAGTGCCAGTCCTAATTCAAAATAAAGCATGGCGTAAAAAGTTCTTCCTACCTGGTCCGGATCACGTTCTCCCATCCGACGGGCAATCAAAATCTGTCCTCCTTTGGAAAAGCCAAAGCCGATCGCCGCAATAATCAGGTAAAAAACGCCCACAAAGCCGATCGCCGCAAAATCTACTTCACTCAAATGATATAGAAATACACTATCACTCAGGGCAATAATATTTTGTACGGCACTCCCCAACATAATGGGTAATGAGATGGCAAGAATCTGTCGGTATGAAGTATCTAATTTCATTAGCTCGACAATATTAAGACTTTTTGTAGTATTATAGACTTTATCAGGAGGAAGTTACCTAATAATTTTAGAGAGACTAATAATATTAAGGCTGAATAGACCGCACTGTACACAATTCTGCTTAAAATCTATCGAATTCCCACTTTAGCTTGACATTAGGCAATTTTTTAAAGTGATCGGCC
>Ga0114957_1002377_pt1 | contig 18118 bp, 17 predicted proteins | sample BantaG_FD_87175 | JGI IMG/M metagenome (GOLD analysis project Ga0114957, IMG submission 87175) | Marine algal microbial communities from Bantry Bay, Ireland - BantryBay_4 metaG | ecosystem: Host-associated > Algae > Red algae > Unclassified | place: Bantry Bay, Ireland | collected 2014-11-21 | reverse complement strand
CCGTTTGGTAAATACTACAAACATTTATACTCAACGGGCACATCACTCAGGATGACGGTGCCGGTGCGCTGCACCTTCTATAAAGGGGCTACCGTTTTTTTTACAAACGGAGCCGGTGCGCTGCACCTAACCTGCCTGCGACAAAAAACGCCGCAACTTTACCTCAGCAAACTGTACATCGCTGTGGATGGGCCAATTTACGATCGTAAAAATTGACCCGTTAAAGGAAAAATCCCTGTTAATCTGTTAGATCCGTTAAATCCCTCTCCCATCTTCTCATCCCCAATCATAGCCTGTTGAAACTGTCAAATCCGTGACACAACAGCAGCAACAGTCATTTCGTCCGAAAACCCTGCAAAAATGGCACAAATTTCCGCTTGGCACAATCAATGATCAATGGTAATTGCATACTACGGAACCCGGTCAAATGCCATATTTGGCTGATTTCCATTTAGAACAATTTTATTAACATAACCAATAGGTGAAATGGAACTTAATTCCTTCATCTATTCTAAAAACAAATCGACGATATGAAGCCGATAAATGACAGAGTTGTAGTGAAACCTGCACCGGCAGAGGAGAAAACCAAAGGGGGAATTATTATTCCTGATACTGCCAAGGAGAAACCTCAACGAGGAAAAATCATCGCAGTGGGCCCTGGAAAAGACGGAAACAAAATGACCGTTAAAAAAGGCGATACTGTATTGTACGGAAAATATGCCGGACAAGAACTTAACTTTGAAGGTAAAGATTACCTGATTATGCGTGAAGACGATATTCTGGTGATTTTGTAAGCAGCGCTTACAATCAATTAAAATGAAAATTGAAATTAAAATTAAAAGCCCTTTATCGTAGTTAGTCGTTGTGTACTCAACTCCCAACACATTCGCGCTTTTCATTTTTATTTACATTTCAATTTTAATTATTCAGCTTCAGCTGAATTTCTTTTTTTTAATCAAAAACAAAAAAATTAAACTGATATGGCTAAACAAATTAGCTTCGATTCTGATGCAAGGGAAAAACTAAAGGCTGGTATTGATGCCCTTGCCAACGCTGTTAAAGTTACACTAGGTCCTAAAGGACGTAATGTAGTTATTCAAAAAAGCTTCGGTGCTCCTGCCATTACTAAGGACGGTGTCACTGTGGCAAAAGAAATTGAACTGGGAGATCCAGTTGAAAATATGGGCGCTCAAATGGTAAAGGAAGTAGCTTCAAAAACGGCTGACATTGCCGGTGATGGTACGACTACTGCAACTGTTTTGGCGCAAGCCATGATCACTGCTGGTATGAAAAACGTAGCCGCTGGTGCCAACCCAATGGACTTAAAAAGAGGTATTGATAAAGCAGTTACCTCCGTAATCGCTAACCTTAAGAAGCAAACTGAAGTAATCGGTAATGACTTCAAAAAAATTCAGCAAGTTGGTGCCATCTCTGCTAACAATGACGAAGAAATTGGTTCTTTGATCGCGGATGCCATGAAGCGTGTGACTAAAGATGGTGTGATCACTGTGGAAGAGGCAAAAGGTACAGACACTTACGTGGAAGAAGTGATCGGTATGCAATTCGATCGAGGTTACCTTTCTCCATACTTTGTGACGAATGCAGAAGCCATGACTGCTGAATACGAAAATGCATTGATACTGATTTACGATAAGAAGATCAGCAACATGCAGGAGATTCTTCCTATTCTTGAAAAAGCAGTAGGTTCAGGTCGTCCTTTGATGATCATTGCTGAAGACATTGAGTCTCAGGCATTGGGTGTTTTGGTGGTCAACCGACTACGTGCACAGTTGAAAGTAATTGCAGTTAAAGCACCTGGTTTTGGTGACCGTCGTAAGGCGATGCTGGAAGATATTGCTATCCTTACCGGAGCAACTGTTATATCTGAAGAGCAAGGTTACAAGTTGGAAAACACAGAGTTGGAGCACTTAGGCTCAGCGGCTAAGATTACGGTTGACAAAGACAACACTACTGTTGTAAACGGTAAAGGAAAGAAGAAGGCGATAAGTGGAAGAATTGCACAGATCAAGCAGCAAATAGAAGCAACAACTTCTGACTACGACCGGGAGAAATTGCAGGAGCGTTTGGCTAAACTAGCCGGAGGTGTTGCCGTTCTTTATGTTGGTGCTGCCACTGAAGTAGAAATGAAAGAAAAGAAAGACCGTGTAGATGATGCTTTACATGCAACTCGTGCTGCCGTTGAAGAAGGCATTGTAGTTGGTGGTGGTGTTGCATTAGTACGTGCGATCAAATCATTGGAGAAGCTGGAAGGCGGAAATGAAGATCAGAATATTGGAATCAACATCGTACGAAAGTCTCTGGAGGCTCCCCTACGTGTCATCTCTGAGAATGCTGGTGTTGAAGGTTCAGTTGTACTCATGAATGTTTTGAAATCAAAAGGTTCTCAAGGCTTTAATGCGCGCACCGAAAAATACGAAGACTTGAAAAAGGCTGGTGTTATTGACCCTACAAAAGTAACTCGTGTTGCATTGGAAAATGCTTCTTCGATTGCGGGTATGGTATTAATGACTGAGTGTGTAGTGAATGACCTACCTGAAGAAGGTGGCGGCGGTGGAATGCCTCCTATGGGTGGCCACGGTGGTGGAATGCCTGGGATGATGTAGCGTGAATGGGAAACCGTTCACTGTGGGAAGCGGGAAGTTGGAAGCTTTCTTCTTTTGTAGCTAATTACTAACCATTCTCACTACATAAGTCTTTAAAGAATAAAAGGGTCGTCTCAATTTGGTTTGGGGCGGCTTTTTTTGTGGAGTTCGTTGCTACAGCGGGGCTACAAACGAACTCTTTGGAAGCTATAAATAGAGTTTATGGGCAGAGAATTTGTATGGAGTCCAAAATGACCTTTTTAGCTCTTCCTTCGTCACGTCCTCACCTTGGTAGCTTAGGCTACCGGATTCCGGGCGCTCCTCGGCTAGCCTAAAAATCTCTCTTTGGCTCCTATACAAAATCTCCACTCATAAACTCTAATAATTTGGATAAAAGTACATTTTACGTAATTAATGAATGCAACGAACTATGGCGTCACACCAACATTGCAATACCTACGTAATTTTCGGTATTTTATTTTGTTAGTAACCAATTTAACGTTATATTGAAGCAAATAATAACTTAGGTTTACCATAAAGATCCGTTTCAAGCTCATTTATGTAAATCGTAAGATGAATTCCTATTTTAGCTAATCATTTAAAACACTAATTATGTTGAACGAAGAAGTACGCAAAATAATGTCGAAAGACCCTATCGTGGCCAACCCTGAGAGCAGCATTAAAGAAGTTTCAGAACTCATGACTGAGTACAAGTTGCAACAGCTACCTGTAGTAGAAAACGGGAAGTTGATTGGATTAATCACTTCTTTTGACTTATGGAAAAATACCATGAGTGAGGACGAGGCGATGAGCCGAAAGGTACGCCAGGTGATGAATACCAATGTACTGGTCATTGCACCAAAGGACAAAGTCGGTACGGCGGCTGAATTATTTATTGACAAACGCTTTAAGACCCTTCCAGTCGTCAATCTTAACAATGATTTGAAAGGGGTCATTACAGCTTTTGATGTCATCAAGCATGTCTTTAAAAAAGAGTATCCAACTCCTATTCTTTATAAGGATGTTTTGGAAAAATAGTTTTTGAGGGGTCAGGAATCAGGGGTCGGGAGTCAGTTCACTTTAACGTGAATCTTACGTTAGTGAGGACTGACTCCCGACCCCTGACACCACCCCGCACCTCACGAGATCTTAAGCCTCAAACCTGAAAGTATCTTCCTGTCTTGATTAATTTCAAGTCGGGATTTGATATTTTGGACTTATCGTTTCAAAGTATGACATTTGTAAAATGTACCATGACTTAAAAAACAACTGGATGCTTCTGGTTCGTCCCTTCTCAGCTGATGAAGTTCAGAATGAAAAGCTGTGGCTTGACCTTCAAAAAGGTTATAGTCAAAAAAACAGAGCTTACCACAATCTTAATCACATTAAAAGTATGCTGGGTGAACTCAAATCGTTTGAGGCGGAGGTTATCGATCTTCCGGTTTTGCAATTTGCTATCTGGTATCACGATTTGGTGTATAAGGCCATACGTAAGGACAATGAATTGAAAAGTGCGGAGCATGCTCAGGAAGTGATGCAGGAATTGGGGTTTGATGCTGCGCGGGTGGAACGGGCATTTCGATTGATTATGATTACCAAGTCGCATGAATTGAGTAGTAGCGATGATGGCGATGCTCAGTTGTTGGTGGATTTTTATGCTGTCGCGAAACAGGGTATAAGTAGATTTGGCAGATGCTTTCTTTTACTAAAATTTAGAACTATGAAAAAAAGATTAAAACACAGCATGCTTTTACTTCTGATGGTATGTAGTTTCTACCTGCTATTATTAATATTTCCAAATCCGCTCTTCGCGCATCAGTACGAATATCAAAATTTTAAAGTCTATTCTGATCAGCCCATTCCTTCAGAAATTGAGGCGGTGTTGGATGATGCAGGCAAGCGCCTTGAGCATTCAGAAATTTATCATGCTGATCATAGCTATTCTATCTTTATTTGTCAGGACAATTGGCGATTTAAGCTTTTGACGCGCAATGGCAATGCAGGCGGCTTGGTCAATTTCTTTATATCTTCTCACGTCTTCATCCGCGAATGCGATATAAGGAACAACCGAATTATTCCTCCCGGTGGTTGGATGTATGATCCGATTGGGCGACCACTCTCCTACTTCGTTGCTCATGAAATCACGCACGCTATGCAACGCAATTATGATCCGCTGATGATTTTTAAAACGCCATCGTATATCATGGAAGGCTATGCGGACTATATTGGAAAGGCGGGGCATTTTGATTATGAAAAGTATAAGGCGGCTTATTTAAAAGATGGTTTTGTAAAGGATATGGAACGCGGCCTTTATAGTAAGTATCATTTTTATGTGGCTTATTTGATGGAGGTTAAGGGGTATAGTTTTGAGGAGGTTTTGGAGAAGGAGATTGGGATGGAGGTTTTGGGTGAGGTGGAAGAATGATGCGTATGAGGTGTTACATGTCTCTTAAATCGCCATATAGTTGTGTCCTTTATTATTTTCCGTTCTTTCTACTGAATCCCGACCCGCAGGACTTTACAGGCTGGCCGGGCACTCGAACGTGCAAAAAACACTAGCCGATAATCAGCAAAGTACTTTGGCTGAAGTGAAAAAATAAACATAGATGAAGTCTATTCGCTTGCTATATTTCTTATTGCTTTTTGGAGAATGGCTTAGTTTAGAGTAAATATTATACAAATAAGCAACAAAAATATTTTAGATGACGAACTTAATACACCTCAAGCAAATGACTTTTGGGAAGCGGTTAAGTGGTGGGAGAAGAAACGGTTGTTTTATAATAGCTTGATGGTTTTAACTGTTATTCTAACAGTACTTACAATGATCGTGATATTTCTTCTTTATATTGGAACTTTCTATGCTTGGCTTTGGTCAATTGGCACAGGATTGTAATCTAAAATCATAAAAGATGTCAGCATGAAAGTGGGTAAGTTTAAATTATTTCTGATTTTTCCAGCGATCTATATAAGTGGCATCTTTTTATTCATGTCTTCCCTTTTTAACGCTGATTATTATGATCAAACTTGCTTAGCACCTTTTGTTCTGATCATGTTAGCGCTGCACTTATTTGCTATGTTTTGCATTTTTTATACCATGTACTTTGTTGCCAAAACAATCAAAACAGCAGAAGAACAAAAAGAGCTTCGCTTTAGCGACTTTGTAGGTGAATTTTTCCTGATTTGGTTTTACCCGATTGGTGTTTGGATTTTGCAGCTTCGTATTAATGCGATTCACGAGATGGATTTGGATGAGGGAATTGAGAGTCATCTTGTTGTGTGAGTCTAAATTCCCGCTAACGTTGATGGGACACAGATTTTCGCGAATTGAACTAATAAGGACGGATTTTTTACGATCGTAAAAACTATCGCGATAGTGGGAAATCTGTGTTAATCAGTTCAATCCGTCAAATCCGTGTCCCATCAACGCCAGCAGGAAACTTCCGTCTTCGGTCTTCCCCCAAGAAACATTCCCACAATTTGAAAGTATACACAAAAAGCCGATCTTTGGCTCGAACTATCACTACAAATTGAGCTTATTAATGAGTAAAACTAAACCGATTTCCTTTTCAGCGACAAACAGAGCCCAACATTTAGAGCAATTGAAGTCTAAGAATTTCGACATCCTCGTTATTGGAGGCGGTGCAACAGGATGCGGAATCGCGCTCGACGCAGCGGCCCGGGGTATGAAAGTCGCTCTGGTTGAAAAAGGTGATTTCGCATCGGGAACCAGCAGCAAATCCACCAAACTAATTCATGGAGGTCTACGCTATTTGAAGCAATTCGAAGTGGGATTGGTTCGCGAAACCGGGACGGAACGGGCCATCGTTCACAAACTAGCGCCCCATCTTGTCCTACCCGAGAAGATGGTTTTGCCTATTATCAAAAACGGGACTTTCGGAAAATGGGCCGCATCTATAGGTGTATGGGTGTACGACCTCGTTGCTGGTGTTGAAAAAGAAGATCGTCGAAAAATGCTTTCTAAAAAGGAATCACTCGAAAAAGAACCTCTTTTGGAGGCATCCAAACTGCTAGGCAGCTGCTTTTACGCAGAGTATCGAACGGATGATGCCCGTCTCACCATTGAATTGATCAAACGAGCTGCACAATATGGAGCGCTTGCCGTCAACTACTGTTCTGCCACCGACTTCATTTATGAAAATAAAAAAGTACAAGGTATAACTTGTCTTGATCATTTGACTGGTGCTAGTTTTAAAATAAAGGCTCGACAAGTTGTTTCGGCTGGTGGCCCATGGGTGGACAAACTCAGGAAGATCAACAACTCTATCAATCACAAAAAGTTACATTTAACAAAAGGTGTGCATCTTGTTTTTCCTCATGAGAAATTTCCGTTGCGACATTCGGTTTATTTTGATGTGCCGGACGGTCGCATGATATTTGCGATTCCACGTGGGAAGATTACTTATGTTGGCACCACGGACACCAACTATAAAGCTAGTCTGGATCGGGTGGTTTGCACAAAGGCTGATGCTAAATATTTGATTGATGCGATTGACCATGCCTTCCCGGATATTTCGCTTAAGGAAACGGACATTATTTCTAACTGGGCGGGCTTACGACCTTTGATCCACGAAGATGGTAAGTCGCCGTCTGAGCTTTCGCGAAAAGATGAAATTTTTGAATCAGAAACCAGTCTTATATCAATTGCCGGTGGTAAGTTAACGGGCTATAGAAAAATGGCGCAGCGGATTGTGGATCTGGTTGACAAACGTTTGCCTGAAAAATATGCTTCCTGCCAAACCCGTAAGATTCCTCTGGTGGAAGACAGTTTGAAAAACACAAAAGCTGTCAATCAATATATCAGTACGGTTGAAGGTCGCTTAAGCAAAATTGGATTAAACGAATATTTCGCCTGGTATTTGGTGACGACTTATGGCAAACAAACGGAACTTATTCTGGATGCCATGTCGCCATGTTCAGATGACCCGGAGGTGGCACTTGCAAGAGCAGAAGCCTGGTTCGGCGTACACCATGAAATGACGAATACACTGGTTGACTTTTTTGTGAGACAGACTGGTCGTTTGTATTTTGACATTGGAAGTATTGCTGCGATTCGTACTCAGGTGTTTGCGGATATGAGTGAGTTGCTTGATTGGTCAGATGAGCGGCAGCTTGCGGAGGAGAAGCAGTTGGATCTGATGTTACAGGATGCTACTACTTATTATGATGGGGAGATTGAAGAGGCGGGAAGTGGGAAGCGGGAAGCTGGTGGCAGCATTGGCTATGAAATTGGATGATCGCCGTTTGGAGGAATTTAAGGACATGGCACGTTCGGAGGAAGTGGTGATTGTGGCGGGAGTCACACCTCCATCTCAATACCCATGCAAATCAAACGCCCCACTCTCCACTAAGTCAACCCAGGTTCCCATCTTTTTCTGGATTACTTTGAAGTGATGAATCTCTTCTCTGGTTACAAATGCAATGGCTTGTCCCGGAGAAGTTGCTCTTCCTGTACGACCTATTCTGTGGACGTAGTCTTTTGGGGAACGAGGTAATTCGTAATTAATAACGTAGGGTAAAAATTCGATGTCAATTCCACGAGATAACAGATCGGTAGTAACCAGGACTTGTAATTCGCCAGTCTTAAATCGTTTCAAATTATTTATCCTTGCACCCTGACTTTTCTTACCGTGAATGGACGCTGCATCAATGCCATTCTTTTGTAACTTATTGGCCACCTTATCCGCTTTAACAGCTGAGGAAGTAAAGACCAATACTTGTTGTAAATTATCTTTTTTGATGAGGTATCGGAGTAATGGGCCTTTTCTCTCGTCGGTCACAAAGTAGCCAGATTGTTGTATTAGATCTGCTGACTGTGTTTCACTTTCTATTTTGAGGACTTTAGGATCTTTTAGTAAAACGTTTGTTAGTTCGTTAAGGTCTTCGCTAAGGGTTGCGGAAAAAAGTAGGTTTTGGCGACGCTTTGGGAGTTGTTCCAAAATGCGGTTCATCTCATCTTTGAAACCCAGGTTGAGCATCTTATCTGCTTCATCTAAAATAAGGAGTTCTATTTCAGCAATTTGTAAGGCCTTATGATCTATCAGATCTAGCAAACGACCGGGCGTAGCGATCAGGATATGGACGTTTTGCATCGCGATCATCTGAGGGTTGATAGACACACCTCCATGAACGGTTAGTATTTTGATGCGAGCGGGGAGTTCGTTTTCAATGGATTGAAACACCTCCCCTACCTGCATGGCCAGTTCGCGGGTTGGCACCAAAATCAGTTGCTTTATTTTTCTGTCCAGGTTGCCTTTAAATTGCATCGCTTTTGCAAGAGCTGGCAATGCGTAGGCAGCTGTTTTACCAGAACCGGTTGGAGCGATTCCCAGAATGTCATTTCCTTTTATCGCCAGCGGAATTGCTTCCTTTTGGATAGGGAAAGGCGTTTCGTAATTTAATTTAGCCAAAGCTTTGTTAAATAATACAGGCAGACCGAGTTCGTTGAAAGACATGTATGATTTTGACTGATGAGGTGTAAAGGTAAGAAAAGACTTGGAAGTGTATTCTGTCCAAGGCAAATAATCCGAGCGCGATAAAAGAAAAAAATCCGTGCAAATCAGTTCAATCGTCCGCCGCCATAGGCTTTGGCCGAACGCTTTCGCCGAAGCTTCAGCGTAGGAGCACGGAGGCCGTTAAATCCGTGTTCCATCAACGCCCACAGGAAACTAAAAAATACGGAAAGCAAAACCAACACCCGGCTCTATCAACATCTGCTCCTCATAGTTCCCATTCTCCCAAGGCATATAATGCACACTAAGATCCAGCATAAGTCCCATCCTCGGATTAAGCGGTATCGTACCTCCAGTACCGAAAAGAATGGTTCGGGCCTTACCACCGCCGCCATCTACATCGTATTCAATCCTACGGGCATATCCTGTTGAAAACTCGATTCCATAGGGAAGTTTGTACAACAATTCGACCTTGGTCACTCTGGATTGGGTAGCATATCTGCTTGCCGGTGCAATCCATTTTCCATATTGTAAACGTGCACCGAATCCAGTCTTTGAAATATACTTTAGTTGAACATTTCTCGCCCATCCTACTCCGGTTCTTCCTGAATAATCTTTGCTTTTAAAAGGTAACTGCAAACTTATTGATCCACCTGCTGATAGTCCGTCCCAGTGACGTGATTTTCCTGATTCATCTAAAGCAACCGTTCGTTCCGGCCACAGCATTGAAATTTCTAGTTGGTGGATTAAATGTTTATGATTCGGTTCTCTTTGTTCCCATGGTTCATAAATTTTCTTTGCCCTATTATTTCCTCTGTAGAAAGGAACCATATCAGCTAAAAAAGCGTAACCTATCCTCCAGGAACGACCATTAGCCCTTTTTAATATTGCGCCAAAACCAACCATTCCTACTGCTCCAAATTGATCAACTTTATCTGAGTAAACATTTCTAATTGCATAAGGAAAATACGAACTATAAGGAGTACCTGTCGGAAAACAGTCGCAACTCGGATCGTAATCAAAACCGAATATAAATTCTTCCATGTATTCTTCTGTAGTTATAACTTTTACAAAAGAATAAGACAGCAACAGGCTAAGGTTTGCATAAGCTTCCCATTTACTAAAATCATGTCGATATTCTAATTGCAATGGAAGTTGCAAACCGAGCCTGGGAATTTCTAATTCAAAGGTATTCCAATTTAAATAATTTTCATTGGTATCATTGTAGGATTCATCCACCCGATAGCTTGCCACACTTTTTAAATAAAAGGCTTGCAAACCTGAGCGTAAAAATAACGAGTTATAAATTTGTCTGGTAGCTAAAGCCCCCATTTGAAGTTGATATCCAGACTGTTCATAATCACTGATATTCACATTATAAAAACCATCGACAGTCGAATTCAATAGTTCAGCATTTCCTCCAAGGAGATCAACATAACCAATGGCCGTTTGAAATTCAAAAGTTGTTTGGTAAGCATGTTTTTCCTGAGCGCGGAGTAGGTTTTGGACCAGGCAGAGAATCAGAATGGAGAGCAGGCTTTGTTTCATATTTGCTTTTTTATCTTTTTGGTAACTATTCAGCAGGTCTTTTATGAACGCCTGAATGGAATGACTCAAAAAATGAAGTATGGATGGATGTTGGATGTTGCTTCGACCAGCCAAAGGCTGGCGAAGGACGTTGGTACTCCTGAGAACGTATGAAATTTTGAGTTACTATTTATCTGCTGTGCCAGAGGAATACATACTAGCACTCACCATTAGAGTAGGATCTAGCGTAGAAGCAGCGAAGCGCTCGTAAAAAAACATCCAATAACTAACGTCCATCCCGAATTCACCCACTAAGGCACTGATTTCCTTCTCCATTTCGCATTTTACCAGCAAGGGTATAATCATTATAATCGGAAATCTTGTCTCCCGTCGTGATTCCTCTAAATGAATGCTCGAAAATCAGCAGACCAGTTTGGGTATTTTCAATGCTGACAATTTCGCTTACTTTTACAAAATTTTCCGTACCTACTATGTAAGGAATTCCCATAAAAATCACCCGGTCTCCTACTTTCGTAGTTTTATAATGAGCCATGCCACCCAGATTGACGACACGAACCAAAGCAGCGGGTACGCCCTCTGAATCAGTATGTATTTTGGCCGTATAGCCATCTTTTCCAGCGTCTATGGTTTGGACGATCCCTTTTATAGTTACCTACTAAATTTGATGAAGAACCTTTAAGTGATGATGAATATCTTCAAAAATAAGAATTTAGTTTTAACTAGTTTAATTTTTGATTCGTTACATTTGTTCAAACTAAGAAGTTGATCAAATATATGAAAAATAATATCCTACTCCTAAGCTGCTTTACCTTGCTAATTATCAATTGTAAATCAGATGCCACCAATAAAGATGCGATGGTTGGTACCTGGCAAGTCACCAACTACGATGCACAGCTTAAAGGGATACCAGACAACGTGCTTGAAAGTGCCAGAAAAAAAACAATGACGACTTCTTACACGTTTAATGCAGACAATACTTTTACGTTAAAGTCAGTTGATGTCCCTGGCAATAATGGAAAATGGGCACACACCCCGGCCTCCAAGGTACTCGAACTCAACTATGTGGCCAACGACAGGCCGACTAAGGTTATTTACACGGTGGATGAAATTAATACTCGTTCCATGAAATGGATTCAGAATATGAATGAGATGGGGATGATATTTATAACTTTGGAGAAGAAGTAGACCGCTGTGCTGTCAGATCGACACACCACTGCTGTATCTGTCAGAGGTTAGACTTCACTCGATCGTGAGCAAGCGTTTTCGTGGAAATTCCCAATTTCGTAAGGTAAAACACTATTTTTTTACCCACCTTAAGCCTACGTTAAGTAGGTAAAATAGCAGATACGTGAATTACAAAAACCTGATTATTGTACTCCTCTTCTTACCACTCTTAGCACCAGCACAATGCCCTGAAGATGTACACGGCATCATCTGGAAAGGCAAAAAATCTATTATTAGTTTCCGGGACCTGGCATCGTATGCAGCACCTATGTTGTGGTTTTCGCCGGACGAAATTTTGCTGTACAAGAAAAACGGTGATAAGCAAATTCCTAACGCATTTCCATTTGAGGTGCAAGGAGACAAACCTATCGTTTACTTCAAACTCCGTCGGGTCTATGGGGAAGACCAAGTTACGTCTATCATCAATCCGGACATTGAAAATGCTAATTTAAAACTACTGGATTTGAATTCAGTGCGAGCAATTGACCTGGATTTCTATTACTACTTTAAAGAAGAAACAGGTCCCACCGCTCACCAACACGATATTGAGTCGATCACACTACAGATACAAGTCATGGCACCAATTGAATGTACTGATTACAACTTTGCCATAAACGTTAAAAAAGTAATTGGGCGCGCTCATGGCAATCATTGGTACAACAACGTGTTTACAGTTGATGAACAGACTAGTTTTCCGCTATCCATTTTAATTGAAGAAGGAAAGCATGCCAGCTGTACCGACAAAAATTCGGATGGTATTTACACACCGACTTACGATGTAACTGAGCGCATCAATGATGCCTGGGGGGTACGCGACATCATCACTTCCGGCAGACTGGTCACCGGAGGTTTTCAGGCGTGGATGGCCAAGCGAAGAGATTTGTCTTCTATTGTGTTTCCGCCAGTTCCCGAAAACAGCCCCGATTACGAATCGTTTATTGATAGATATGGCGAATATCTGGATGGATCAACCTACGAGCTGCGCCCCTACCCTTACTACAAGCAACTTAAGGAAGATAAAAAGATTGACAAATCACTGGACTACTTTATGAAAGAAAAGAAGCCGCATGACTGGCCTCATTTTGATCGGGTATCCGGAAGTGCAATCGTAAAGCAATGGATCAAAGAAGAAAAATCGTATAGCTCGTTGAGTCTTGCCTATCGGTGGGACGATTCACAGCGAATTAGTTTTTCGTTTCCACTTTTATTGTTCCGCAATTTTGAAGCACCTAAAACTGGTGGTTGGCTGTACAATAAAGTTTATCTCGGTGATTTTGATTCAGTGATTAAAGACAATGAGTTTGAGTTTGAAAAACTGGTGGGCCATCAGATTACTTATTCCAGTTCTGCTTCCAAGTGGGTGGATACCTACGTTGGTTTGGGCTATGAAATTTACGACAAAGACCCGGACAAAAACAGGACACAGTATGATGCTTTTTTTGTTTCGGAAGCAGGTATCAAACTTCGGTTAAATATAGCACGAACTCCGTTGAGGTTTTTACGTCATTTGGGTACTGACTTTTGGGGTATTCGAATTGGATGGAAGAATCTGGGCTTTTCTCCTTTTGTTAATAGTGGGTTTGTGGTGGAGGTTGGTGCCGGGGTGTTTTAAGGGGTTTGCTTCGCGAAGGGTTGGAAGTGGAAAGCGCCTTCTGTCGCGAAGAACTTTGAGTTTGAATTTGATCTTATACTTGAACTTTTTATCCTTGATTAGATTTTTTCTAAGTTGTTTTCCCGCTAACGTATTTTCCACCAAGAAGGCATGCAGCATATGAAGTGTGCCCTCCATCGTAGACCAGACGTACAAAGCACGAAGACTTTTTTAGCTTAAGCTAAAAAATTAAACGTAGGATAGTCGCAAATAATTCACGGCATTTCTTCGTGCTTTCTATCATAAATCACGTCAGAAAAACCGCGTAAGAACTCCGTTTTCTCCATGCCTTCGTGGTAAAAAACGCGCTGGCAGGCCATTCTAATCCCCATTCGCATTCATATTCCCATTCAATTTCCTTAGCTTGCGCAACTAAAAAAACAACCGTGGATAAATCCAACGAAAATTCAATAAGTCTCAATAAATATATTAGTCAAACCGGTATCTGCTCACGCAGAGAAGCGGATGCAATGATCGAACACGGTCGCGTGACCATCAACGGCGAACCAACCAAAAAAGGCAACCGTGTCTTTGAAGGTGATGTGGTATTAATTGACGGGAAACCGCTTCTGGAAAAACCTGAGACCATCTACATTGCGTTTAATAAACCATTGGGCGTTGTTTGTACCACCGACTTGAAGGAACCTGACAACATCATAGATTTTATTGACCATCCTGAGCGACTTTTCCCGGTTGGACGACTGGATAAGTTTTCACAGGGTCTTATTTTCCTAACCAATGACGGCGATATCGTTAACAAAATTCTCCGGGCTGGCAACAACCACGAAAAAGAATATGTCGTTTCCACCAGACAGCCAATTACAGATAGCTTTGTCAAGCAAATGGCAGCCGGAGTCCCCGTTTTGGACACCATTACCAAAAAGTGCCAAGTCACAAAAATGAGTGAACACACCTTCAAAATCACTTTGACACAAGGAATAAATCGACAGATTCGACGGATGTGCGAATACCTCGATTATAGCGTCACCCACCTCATGCGTACCCGAATTATGAGTGTCAATTTAGGTACACTCAAAAGTGGTCATTGGCGTGAACTAACGGAAGAAGAAATTCAAAATATTAACAAAGCCATCGCCAATTCCTCTAAAACAGAAGAAGCTTCAAGGGATATTCAGTAAATTTTGCTGATAAAGGATAAGATCCTGGTGATAAGAATCTCGGTGGTGGTCAAAAAAAGAAAGACTAGACAAACGTCTAGTCTTAACCCCAAAAAACCAAATGAAAACTATTTTAAATTAATCAAAAAGTGATTAACTCGTTTGTATTTTATTAGAATTGGCTTAAAAATGATGACTTTTGTTTTCACCACTTTTCTACGTCACAATCCTATCCTCAAATATAGGAATTTTAGATGAAAGTTTCCTAAAAAAACCAATATCACCTTAAAATAATCTTTAATACATTTAAACTCCATATCTCTTTTACATTACTTTTAAACAACTTCAACTTCATTATATACTAAATACACCGTGTACTTAATTATCAGCTAAATATCACTCGAAAGTACCTTGTTCATTATTTTTATTTCAGTACTATTTTTCCAAATTGTTTACCTTCCTGCATTCTGGCAAAAGCTTCGTTACAATCCGCCATCTTAAAGACTGTGTCTACTACTGGAGTAATTTTGTGTTTCTCAACCAGTTCAACCATATCCTGAAATTCCTGATCATTCCCCATGGTGCTTCCGTAAATCTCCAGCTCTCTCCAAAACAATAACTGAGGATTAATTATACAATTCCCTCTCGTCCCACCATAATTGACAATCCTTGCTCCAGGGTTACAAACTCGAAGTAAATCATTGTAACCTTCGCCTCCTGCACTGTCAATTATTAAGTCAACCATTCCATGTTCTGCAATAAATGATTTATACCATTTTTCTGTTTTATAATTTGCGCCTCCGGCAGCCCCTAGTGTTATCGCTCTTTGTATCTTTTCATCCGAACCTGATGTCACAAAAACTTTAGCCCCAATCGCTACCGCAAACTGAAAAGCCTGTAAAGCAACTCCTCCACCTATTCCAGAAATTAAAACCGTATCGTTAGCTGTCAACCTACCTTTGGTAAAAAGCGCCCGATAAGCCGTCAGGCCACCAAGCGGTAAAGCCGCTGCTTCCTCCATACTAAGGTGCGTCGGCTTGTCCCCCAAACGGTCTGGATGAACCGCCATCCAATCACAAAAAGTTCCATTCTTTGGCATCCCAAGAATTGTATATTTAGAATGATCCGGATAGTTGGGATTGTCTCCCCAGTTGACATTAGGATTGATGATCACCTCTTTGTCACCAAAGATCCCCGCCCCACAGGAGCCAAGTATGGTTCCAGGATTTAATCCCGGATACATGCCCTGCGTGATCCAGACATCGCGGTGATTCATAGCCGCCGCTTTAATATTGACTAATACTTCGTCTCCAACAGGTACCGGTTTTGAAATTTCGTTTACCTCCAACGGTTTATTCACTTCACTAAATACTATTGCTCTCATTTTTTAATTCTTTTAGTTACTTTCGCATAGAAGAAGTTCCTAAATCAATAGGCCTCAGGTTAAATGTTTAGCAGTACCTGCTTTAAGAATGAAGACCGAAGTTTCTTCCCGTCTTCGGTCTAACTAACTAGCTAGCTACATAAACGTAAACTCATGTCACTAATAAAATCAAGATTCGATCTGACTGGCAAGGTAGCAATTGTTACTGGATCAAGCAAAGGAATTGGTGCTGCGATTGCCCGCGGATTAGCGGAATCAGGGGCAAGTGTCGTCGTCAGTAGCCGTAAGCAAGATGCCGTTGATGAAGTAGCGGCCTCCTTTGTCAAAGATGGATTGAAAGCAATCGGTGTCGCCTGCCACATCGGAGACCCGGAGCAACGGGTTGCTTTGATTGAGCAAACGACCAGGCACTTTGGCGGCATAGATATTCTCGTCAACAACGCTGCCATCAATCCGTTTTTTGGACCGCTAGAGAATACGGAAGTTGGTGTTTTTGACAAAATAATGGACGTCAACGTAAAAGCGCCCTGGCTACTTTCCAATCTAGCCCTGCCATCTATGACTAAAAGAGGCGGCGGCAGTATTATCAATATTGCTTCCGTCGAAGGCTTGCATCCTGGCTATGGCCTTGGCATCTACAGCATGAGTAAAGCAGCATTGATTATGCTCACTAAAAACCAGGCAAAGGAATGGGGTAAACACGGTGTTCGATCCAACGTACTTTGTCCCGGTTTAATAAAAACAAAATTTAGTCAGGCACTTTGGAGCAATGAAAAAATATTGGGGCATATGGAAAAACAATTACCTAGTGGCCGCATGGGTTCTGTGGAGGAGATGGCGGGTGTGGTTATGATGCTGGCTTCTGATGCGGGTTCGTATTGTACGGGCTCGGTGTTTACGGCTGATGGTGGGTACTTGATTTCGAGTTGAGTCGAAATCAATGGAAATCGAAATTTTTCACTCTGTTGTGGTGGCCTTGTTTTTCACTCACATTAGCGGGAAACTTCGGTCTTCGGTCTTCGGTCTTCCGTCCTAAAGCTTTAATCGGGATAAACTTGTAGACTAAGTGTACTGTAAACTAACTCCCGACACCTCTAAAAAAGATGGAAGTAAAAAACAAAATAACAATCGTAACCGGAGGCGGATCCGGAATTGGAGCAGCTACCGCCAAACTTTTTGCACAACACGGTGCAAAAGTCGTCGTGGCAGATATCAATTTGGAAAGCGCCACTGAAACAGTAGCAGCCATCACAAAAGCTGGCGGCGAAGCCATTGCCCTGAAAACAAATGTAGCCAAACACGAACAAGTTCAGGAAATGGTCCAGCAGACTGTGGCGCATTTTGGGCAACTCAATGTCCTTGTCAACAATGCTGGACTTGGGCCCAAGGAAATGAAAAAAACAGGCGATTATGAACTCGATGATTGGGACATCGTCATCAAAGTAAATCAGACCGGGGTATTTTACGGGATGAAATATGCTTTGCAGCAAATGATGAAACAAGGAGGCGGTGTGATTGTAAATATTGCTTCGCTGGCAGGCCTGAAAGCTTCAGTCAATAATATTAGTTATGCCGCCAGTAAATTTGCGGTGGTGGGTATGACAAAGGCAGCGGCACTTGAATATGCTTCTAAAAATATCCGCATCAACGCGGTTTGTCCCGGCTATACGGAATCTGCTCTGCTGGATCAGCTTCTTGCGGCTCGTCCTGACATGGAAACTATTTTGAAGGCTCATATCCCTATGCGTCGTTTTGGGCAACCGGAAGAAATTGCTGAGGCGGTGGTTTGGCTGGCTTCGGATACTACAAAATTTATTACGGGGCAGACTATTGTTTTGGATGGTGGGACGCAGCTTTAGAGTTAAAGTCATATTCTCTTCCCACCAAGGTCACCGAAGTGAAGTCAAAGTTGCTCGTTTGATGCGGAGCTTACGTTTGTGGGCATTTGAGTTTGAACTTGAACTTGAACTTGAACTTGAACTTGAACTTGCACTTGAACTTGCACTTGCACTTGCACTTGCACTTGCACTTGCACTTGCACTTGCACTTAAAAAAAGCAATTATCAATATATCTAGCTAAAGGAAGTGACTCTAAACATTATTTCCAGGTTAAAAAAACT
>Ga0114957_1002372_pt1 | contig 18147 bp, 13 predicted proteins | sample BantaG_FD_87175 | JGI IMG/M metagenome (GOLD analysis project Ga0114957, IMG submission 87175) | Marine algal microbial communities from Bantry Bay, Ireland - BantryBay_4 metaG | ecosystem: Host-associated > Algae > Red algae > Unclassified | place: Bantry Bay, Ireland | collected 2014-11-21 | reverse complement strand
TATATGGGTGACGCCCAACTGCGATAATACTATCTTAGGGCAAGAGCATTGTATCGATGCCCATGTTTTTCCAGATACGCTATGTGTACCGCAGGATTCATTGTGGTCTGGAGCTAATGTAGTGGTCGAGGCTATTTGTGAGGGAGATTCTATTTTTTTTAGCCTTACTAATATTGGAGGTGTTTCCACCGCAGATGACTTAACTTATATAGTTATTGTAGATGACATCATTGTTTCGAGATGGGATAATTATTCCCTTGAGGCAGGAGAGACTATTCAGTTTGTGGAATACGAACCAGGTTCAACTGTCAAAGTAATCGCAGAACAAGAACCCTTTCATCCACTAGGGAATCAAGTTGGGGCAGAAGCTTTTTGTACAGGGACAGATTTTGATTTTATCTCTAGTTTCAATCAGTACGATGATGATCCATTCACAGACATGGTTTGCGTTGAGAATCGAGGCTCTTATGATCCGAATGATAAATCAGCAATTCCAGTCGGTGCTGGTGCCGAGCATTACATCTCTGCATCCCAAGATCTGGAGTATAAGATTAGATTTCAGAACACCGGAACAGATACAGCTTTTACTGTTGTAATCAGAGATACCATTACTAGCGAATTAGATATGACGTCTTTTGAGGCGGGTATTGGTAGTCACGATTATACACTAACTATAGAACAAGGAAATATCATTGTTTTTACTTTCGATAATATTTTACTTCCAGACAGCACTACTAATTTGGTGGAGTCTAACGGGTTTGTAGAATTTAAAATAAATCAAGTAGATGGAAATCTTCCTAGTACGTTAATAGAAAATACAGCTGCTATTTATTTTGACTTCAATGACCCAATTATCACCAATACAGTTTTTCATACGATAGAGAGACCAGTTACCTTCAGTATGATGAGTGTTGATTTATGCGCCAACGAAATGTATGAACAAGTTTTGTATACTAGAGATACGACCATTAGTGTACTGCATGCCTCACAGTACCTGGACAGTTTTGCTATTGTGGATATCCATCTATTGCCTGTGGATTCTACCATTCAGTATTTGAATGTAGAATCAGGTACTTTGATAAATGAGACCCTCATTACTGTGGATACTATTATGTACGAGGTCCTCACAAATTCTTTTGGTTGTGATAGTATTTTGGTAAAAGATATCACCATTGAAAATGTCAATGCAATATCTTTAGTGGATAAAAATCACTGGAAAGTCTTTCCTAATCCAACGAAAGAAAACCTATCCATCGAGACGAGTCAATCTTTCACAGATGATATGTATACAGTGAGTGTGATGAATATAGTTGGAACATCTGTCTATGAGCAAGATCATAAGATATCTCCGAATGAAAATTTGAATCTTGATCTCAGGAATCTATCGGCTGGAACTTATCTGCTAAACATTGCTTCCAAGCATGGCATGATCACTGAAAAGATAGTTGTAAATCCCTAAAGGATAATGAAGCTATGAAAAAGAAATCCCTGCTTATTCACATTGAAATAGGCGGGGATTGTTTTCAACAACTAATATAAGTACGAGTTTATCCACTTACACGCATAGTAAGCAAATGGTATAAAAAGTGCCAATGCGATTAGGGTCTTCTTAATCAGTTCGTTTATTTTAGTATAGTCTGCTTGCTCTTTGCTAAGCCTAGATAGGTTGAGCCTGGCCTCTGTGCATTCTCCAGATACAGCAACATCTAGACGCTGATCATATTTTGCCTGCATTGATTTCTGTAGATCTCGATTTTGTTTGATAAGATGTATTGTATATGTGGCGAATCCCATAATATTGTAAATATTGATTATACTCAAATTATATGTTTAGAGTCTTCAAAAGAAATTTTTACGATTAACTTGGATGGAAATTCGATGAAGGGTTATTACTTGATAGAGCGTCATTTTCGATCAAAATAGGATTACTCACCCCTTTTCAAAATCCTCCTTCCCATATTCATGATTTCGCTCATGAAAATACGAGCCACCTGGCTTTTTATTTAGATTAAAAAGCTTTCTACCTGCTGACCCTTTAGTGAAGAAAGACATTGGAAAGACGATACACACGTAGTAGATGCTAGAAAGAAAAACTAGGATAGGATTATTAAGATTCATGATATTATTTGATTACGTTTTGTGTGAACTCACTATTTTGCAGTGCATCTAAATACTCGTCATTTTTTTGTTTAGAGAATACAAAGTTATTCAATACCAAATAGTCCATATTGGTTTGCATGAAGCAATTGTATGCATCCTGAGGAGTACATACGATAGGCTCACCTCTTACATTAAAACTAGTATTGATCAACAGACCGTATCCTGTTATTTTTTTGAATGACTCAATGAGTTTATAATATTTCGCATTGGACTGTGGAGTGACTGTCTGTACTCTGGCCGAAAAGTTGACGTGGGTCACTGCTTGTATCTCAGATCTATTGACGTCCAGTTTATCTCTCCAGTGCATTTGGTCATAGCCGTCTGGTAAAGGACGCATAACTTCTTTTTGCACATCCGTCACCAAGAGCATGTATGGAGATTCTGTATCTATATTAAAGTACTTTTGATTGTCTTCGATAAGCACAGAAGGTGCGAAAGGTCTAAAGCCTTCTCTAAATTTTATCTTGAGATTGATTTTACGCTGCATGTCTAGGCTGGTGGCGTTACCTAGTATAGACCGGTTGCCCAATGCACGTGGCCCAAATTCCATGCGGCCTTGGTACCAACCAATTACTTTATCGTCTGCAATTAATTTGGCGACTTTGTCACAAAGCGTCTGGTCCGTATCAAATTGATGATAAGCTGATTCGTGCTTCGATAATACCTCTCGCATATCCGAGTCCGAAAATTCTGGACCAAGGTATACATTCTCTTGATTGTCTATTTTCTTTAAGGCTTGATCATAGTAGATGTGATGTGCAGCTAATCCAGCACCAACAGCTCCACCTGCATCTCCAGCGGCAGGTTGGATGAACATCTGATCAAACATTTTTGATTTGAGTAGTTTTCCATTGGCAACGCAATTAAGTGCGACGCCGCCAGAAAGGCAAAGATTTTTGCTACCAGTTAGACGTTTTGCTTCAGCAGCCATTTTGAGAACAGCCTCTTCGGTGATCAATTGGATAGCGAGGGCAAGGTTACAATGTGTCTGTTCCAAATTGGAATCTGCTAGACGCATAGGCATGTCTAATATCCTCTCCCAATGATCAACTTTTATTTTTCCACCACTAGCTGTCGCATATTGAAAATGATCTTGGTTGAGCCAGATAGATCCATCCTCAGCAATGTCAATGAGATTTTCTTTGGCGATTTTGATAAAGCGATTCACTTCCTCAGAATCAACTATTCCATAAGGCGCCAATCCCATGACCTTGTATTCTCCATTATTGATCTTGAATCCTAGAAACTGAGTGAAGGCAGAATACAAAATCCCTAATGAATGTGGCCATCTCAATTCTTTGAGAATAGTAATCTTATTGTTTTTACCGTGGCAGATAGAAGCACTCGCATATTCGCCTACACCATCTACAGTCAATATGGCAGCGTCATCAAACCCAGAAGGGTAGTATGCGCCTGCTGCATGAGAAAGATGATGCTCTGTATAAAGTATTTTGAGCTTTGACTCATCAAAGGGTTGAACCTCTTTGAGGTGCTTTATTATTTTGTTGGTAAAAAAGTGTTTCCACTTAAACAGGATAGGGAAATGCCCTAAAAATGATTTGAATCCTTGCGGGGCAAAGTAGGTATAGGACTCCATGTACCGATCGTATCTTAGGCCTGGTTTTTCGTAATAGACTACTGCGTCCAGCTGGTCAATATTAAGAAGACCTTCCTTCAAGCAATATTTAATGGACTGCACTGGAAATTCCTTGTCATGTTTGATCCGAGTGAATCTTTCTTCTTGCGCTGCGGCGACAACCTTGCCATCGACAATTAAGGCAGCAGCCGAATCATGATAAAGCCCAGAAATACCTAAAATGTTCATGCGGTATCCTTTATTATTATTTGTGTCTCTTATATATCAGTTACATATACGTGTAAATCAAGCATATAAGTTTAATTTTTAGCCTAAAAAGCTTCTAATGCACTTGAGTAAGCAAAAAAAGCAAAAAAAATATATAAACTATTGATAAAGAGTGTGAAAACTTAGATTCTGTTGCAGTTTAACAATTGTCTTACATTTTTCATCTAATCTAGGGCAATTATGAGTTTAAATTCGATACGAACAATTGTTCGTATTTTGCATTTATATGTTGTATATTTGGAGTAGGCGAGTTGCAATATCTTTTTTTTAAGATATATTGACTTAACGAGCCTGCATGAGGGATAGAAGTGGTACACTGAGGAAGTGATGGTTAATGAAGCCCCGTTTGGATGGGATGAGGAACGAATACCTTCCAAATGGTTGGCTGAATAAACAGCATGACGAAAGTGTAGGAACGGATAGCCCGACCTCGATTTTTTTCATCGAGGTCATGCCCTGACACCACTTTAAAAGTTTTGTCAATCAGGCCATAAAATTAATAGTTTAAAGAAAAAAACTCAAAATCATGGAACGGAATCTCGAAGAAATATTTCAAGCCAAGATAGATAAGGAGGAGAAGATAGAGCCTAAGGATTGGATGCCGGATGCATATCGCAAGACGCTGATCAGGCAAATATCTCAGCACGCACATTCTGAAATAGTGGGGATGCTGCCTGAGGGCAATTGGATCACGCGTGCGCCTACACTGCGAAGAAAGGTAGCGCTGATGGCGAAGGTGCAAGATGAAGCTGGGCATGGACTTTATTTATATAGTGCTGCGGAGACGCTAGGGATAGACCGAACGACGATGTTTGAACAACTGAATTCTGGTAAGGCAAAGTACTCGAGTATTTTTAATTATCCGACTTTATCATGGGCGGATATGGGTAGCATCGGTTGGTTAGTAGATGGTGCTGCGATCATGAATCAAGTGCCTCTATGTAGATGTTCCTATGGGCCTTATGCACGAGCTATGGTTAGGGTTTGTAAGGAGGAAAGTTTTCACCAGCGACAGGGTTTTGAAATCTTGCTCAACTTAAGTAAGGGGTCGAAAGAGCAAAAAGAAATGCTGCAAGAGTCTGTCAATAGATGGTGGTGGCCAGCGATGATGATGTTCGGACCTACGGACGGTGACTCGCCTAATACCATACAAAGTATGAAGTGGAAGATCAAGCGATTTACGAATGATGAGCTTCGACAAAAGTTTGTAGATGTAAGCTACGAGCAGGCGAAAGTGCTCAACGTTACATTGCCTGATCCGGATATAAAATGGAATGAAGAGCGTGGCCACTATGACTTTGGTGAGATCAACTGGGATGAGTTTTGGAATGTGGTCAAAGGCAACGGTCCTTGTAATAAGGAGCGATTGGCAGCGAGAAATAAGGCTTGGGACGAAGGTGCTTGGGTGCGTGAAGCAGCTATGGCACACGCAGAAAAGAGAGCAAATCGAAATAACAAAAAAGTAGCTTAGTATGATAAAGTGGCCCCTTTGGGAAGTATTTATTAGAAGTAAAAATGGTCTAAATCATAAGCACGTTGGCAGCTTGCATGCGGCAGATGCGGAGATGGCGATGACCAATGCGAGAGATGTGTACACGCGTCGTAGTGAAGGTATCAGCATTTGGGTAGTGGAGTCAGAACATATCTCCGCAAGCGATCCTGATGAAGGGGAGTCATTATTCGATCCTGCCAATGACAAGGTGTATCGACACCCGACCTTTTACAATCTACCTGACGAACTAAAACATATGTAATGCAAGATCATTTGTATAATTTTCTTTTACATCTTGGGGACAACGCGCTTGTACTTGGACATCGATTGTCTGAGTGGTGTGGTCACGGCCCGATACTAGAACAAGATATGGCGATGACCAATATTGCCTTGGATCTAGTTGGGCAATCTCGAAACATCTTTCAGCTTGCTGCAAATATAAAAGGAGATGGTGCATCGGAAGATACGCTGGCCTACACACGCGATGCGATTGCTTACAAAAATGTGCTTTTGGTAGAGCAAAAAAATGGGGATTTTGGCAAGACGATATTGAGACAGTTTTTGTACGACGCATTTAATTATGCTCGCTACCAAAGATTGCTGACATCAAATAATAAAGACTTGGCTGCCATCGCTGAAAAGTCGATCAAAGAAATTACCTATCATCTCAAGTGGAGTTCCGAGTGGGTTATCAGATTGGGTGATGGCACCACAGAAAGTAGTCGCCGCATCAACGAGGCACTTGAAGATCTATGGCCTTACACGGGAGAAATGTTTAAACCTGCAGACTATGAAATCGCATGTCACGAAGCAGGCATCTATCCTGACCTAGATGGTTTGAAATCGGACTGGGATGAAGAGGTGAAAACCATTTTCGCTGAGGCAGGATTGACCGTTCCAGGAGAAGCTTGGATGCACGATGGAGGCAAGCGCGGCGTTCATTCAGAACACCTTGGTTATCTGTTAGCCGAGATGCAATTTCTCCAGAGAGCTTATCCTGGTCAAGAGTGGTAATATGACAACTACCGTCCAAAAAGAAGATATATATAACATTCTGGAGCAGGTTTCTGATCCCGAAGTACCTGTCCTCAGCATAATTGATCTGGGTGTGGTGCGAGATGTGATCATCACGGATGCACAATTAGAGATCGTGATCACGCCCACCTATACTGGATGTCCCGCGATGGATATGATAGAGGTTGAGATCAAGGCTATGCTACAAGAGCATGGTTTTGAAAAAGTAAATGTGAAGACGATATTGTCACCTGCTTGGACGACGGATTGGTTGTCGGAAGCGGGCAAGCAAAAGTTATTGGACTACGGTATCGCACCACCGCAAGGTTCTACCAAAAGTAAGCGTGCCCTTTTCTCTGAGGAGAGCGGTATCATCTGCCCTCAGTGCAAATCTACCCACACAGAATTGATTAGTCAGTTTGGTTCGACAGCTTGCAAGGCGCAGTATAAGTGCCTGGATTGTGAGGAGCCATTTGATTATTTCAAGTGTCATTAATATACTAAGTTTTATTTGGGGCCATTCATCTAGTAGGGTTAAGGCATGCCTAGTAGGGGTAAGGCATGCCTTACCCCTACTAGGTGAACCGCGCTATGCGCCACTCCATATTCATTTCGGTCCCGATAGCTTGCCCGACTAACGAGGCACTAAAATCGGGACTGCTCCCTATCGGTCGCATGGCTACTATCCCTTGTCCGTGGATATCATAAGTAATGGATTGTAGAAAAAACTTAGTCCTTTTTGTATTTTTACACCTCAATTCAATAATAAATCATGGAGCATATAAATTTTACTATCGAAGAAGGTGTTGCAACCATCCAGTTCAACAGACCTAAGGTGTATAACAGTTTTAATAGAGCCATGGCATTGGAGGTGCAGTCGGCACTAGATAAGTGTGCAGAGAATAAAGAAGTACGCTGTATTTGTATCACAGGATCTGGTAAGGCATTTAGTGCAGGACAAGATTTGCAAGAGATCGTAGCTGAAGATGGTCCTGACTTACCAGTCATCTTGAAAGAACACTACAACCCAATCATCGAAAGAATCGTCAAAATCGAAAAACCAATCGTAGCGGCTATCAATGGTGTAGCAGCAGGGGCAGGGGCAAATATCGCATTAGCTTGTGATATTACGATCGCTAAATTTTCAGCTACTTTTATTCAAGCTTTTTCAAAGATTGGACTGATACCAGATAGTGCAGGCACTTATTTTTTACCAAGAATAGTAGGTCGCAGTAAAGCTATGGCACTAGCGATGCTTGGAGATAAAGTGACGGCAGAGGATGCTGAAAAAATGGGCATGATCTACAAAGTCGTAAACGATGAGATGTTCGATGACGAAATAAAGAAGACGTGTTCGAAATTAGCAAAAATGCCAACTTATGGACTAGGGCTGACGAAAAGAGCTATCAATCAAAGTTACAGTAACGATGTCTTTCAGCAGCTGGCGGTAGAGGATGAATTACAAACAAAGGCAGGTCTATCTGAAGACTACGGTGAAGGCGTACGAGCATTTTTAGAAAAAAGAAAACCAAATTTTAAGGGTTGTTAATTAATAGGGAGCAATTAAAATTCCCATAAAAGAAGAGAGATGAAAGTAGGTGTTATAGGTAGTGGATCTATGGGCTCAGGTATAGCTCAGGTAGCTGCTACAGCAGGCCACGAAGTGTACTTGTGTGATACGAACCCGGAAGCCTTGCAAAATGCGAAAGCCAAACTGCAGAAGATTTTGAATCGACTAGTAGAGAAGGGGAGGATGGACGATCCTACTGCTAAGGCAATTTTCGGCAGAATTTATTTTATGGCTGATTTCAAAAACTTTGGGGACGCTGATCTGGTAATTGAAGCGATCATAGAAAATCTTGAGATTAAACAATCCGTCTTTCAGTCCCTAGAAAAGATCGTGACAACTGATTGTATTTTAGCCTCCAATACTTCTTCGCTTTCGATAGCGAGTATCGCTGGGGCATGCGAGCAACCGGAGCGTGTAGTGGGAATACATTTTTTCAATCCAGCTCCATTGATGAAGTTGGTAGAGATTATACCTGCAGTGCAAACGAGTCCAGAAATTCTTCAAAAGAGTAGAGATATAATAGATAGCTGGGGAAAGCTAACAGTAATTGCAAAAGATACACCTGGTTTTATTGTCAATAGAGTGGCAAGACCTTTCTATGGAGAGGCGCTTCGTATCCTGGAGGAAGGTGTAGCAAATGTAGCTACTATCGATTGGGCTATGACCGAGTTGGCAGGTTTCAGGATGGGACCATTTACACTGATGGATTATATCGGGAATGATATAAACTATATCGTAACGGAGACGGTGTTTAAGTCTTTCTATTACGATCCTAGATATAGACCTTCGTTCACGCAGCAACGATTATCTCAAGCTGGATACCTTGGTCGCAAAACAGGAAAAGGCTACTATGACTATAGTGAAGGTGCTGAAAATCCAGGAGCGATCAAGGATGAATTTATTGGAAACGGTATAGCAGATCGAATTGTGATCATGCTCATCAATGAGGCCTCAGATGCTTTATTCTTAAATGTTGCTTCAAAAGAGGATATCGATACGGCGATGACCAAGGGTGTCAACTATCCAAAGGGTCTGCTGAAATGGGCCGATGAAAAAGGGATCAAGAATTGTGTGGAGCAGTTAGACGAGTTGTACGATCTGTACAGAGAAGATCGCTATCGATGTAGCCCCTTGCTCCGCAAGATGCTAACACTGGATCAAACATTTTATGCATGAAAAAATCACTTGTACTTCAGGTCTTATTATGTGTATTTAGCTTGTGTTTATTTTCTCAGTCGGTTACTAGACTTGCGGATATGCCAGAGCGGGTGACCAATCAGGCGATCACTTTCGCTGAAGCAAATGGAAAAGGCTATGTGTACAGTTTTGCTGGTTTGGATAGTACAAAGTTATTTTCTGGAATCCATCAAAAAGCTTACAAATACGATGTGGCCAATGATACCTGGCAAACGATAGATCCCCTACCATCTGGTAATGGTAGAATCGCTGCTGGTGCAAGCTTCGTAAAAGACAAAATATATATCATTGGAGGCTACGAAGTAAATGAAGATGATAGTGAAATTTCTGTTGATTTAGTTCACGTGTACGATCCTGCTACAGATAGCTATCTTCCAAATGCATCGCCTATACCTGTGGCGATAGACGATCATGTGCAGGCGGTATGGAGAGATAGCCTCATCTATGTGGTGACGGGTTGGAGCAATACAACCAATGTGCCCAATGTACAAATCTATAATCCCTCTTTAGATGAATGGACTGCGGGTACACCAGTTCCAGACAATAATACTTACAAAGTATTTGGTTCATCAGGAGTGATCATTGGAGATACTATTTACTACGCGGGTGGTGTCAAAATATTAGGTGGCTCATTTGGATTTTCAAATGTTTTGAGAAAAGGGGTGATTAACCCAAATGATCCTGCAGAGATAGCTTGGACTCATAAATTGAATTTTCAAGCCATTGGTTATAGGATGGGCGCAGCTACTTGGGAAGAATCAGCCCCGATTTGGATCGGAGGCTCTGAAGCGGCGTATAACTACGATGGTATCAGCTACGGTACTGGCGTGGGAGTAGATCCCTATGAGCGTATCTTACAGTTTAATCCTGCATCAGATAAATTAACGGAGACGATGGTAAACTTGCCTATCATGGATAGCAGAGAAGTAGCTCAATTAGATCAGCAATCCATTCTTGTCTGCGGCGGTATAAGTTCAGGACAGCAAGTTTCGAATAGCACTTATCTCATAGATGTAAACTTTGTAAGTGTTGAAGAAGGTAGTATAGGTAATCCAATATATTCTCCATATCCTTCTCCAAGTGAGGATTTGATATTTATAAATAATGAAGCAACGGGTTTAACATACGAAATAATAAGTGTGAAGGGCTTTAGCATAAAATCTGGGGTATACCAGAGTTCTGGTATTGATGTTATGTCTCTAGCAGCAGGCTTATACTTTTTGAATGTGACAGATTCAAAAGGAAAGATTATTCCTTGCGGTCGTTTCATAAAACAATAATATAGAATAATCGAACGAGGACAGGCCTGAATTCATAATTCATCACTCATAATTCTCTTTTACTACTTTGGCAAATAACTAATGATCTGACTCAAGCCATCTTTATAAACTTTACCTACGCTCAAAGTAGTATCGTTGTACAGCACAATGTAACAATCTTTGCCCTTACTATATCTCTTGATATGAATAAAATTGGCTACAAACGATTTGTGAATACGCACGAAAGTAGTTTTCTCTAAGAGTTCAAGAACTGTTTTCAGTGAAATATTGGAAAGCAATTTTTTGCCATTTTTGATGGTCACTTCTATTTGCCTACCTTTTGCTTCAATAAATAGTATTTCATCGGTGACTAATCTTATTAAGCCTCCAACAGAAGGGAGAAGGGTGACACCAGTCTTTCGATTATAAGATAATGACTTATTGTCTTCTAATTTAGAAAATCTATTACGCTCTTCTTTAAGTTCAAGTTTTACTTTATCAACTACTTTGTTGAGGTCGTCGATGTCAATCGGCTTGAGCAGGTAGCCTGATGCCCCTGCGCTAAGAGCCTGTGGTGCATATTGTTCATAGGCGGTGGTGAATATTACTTTAAAGTCCATAATGTCAAAATATTCAACAAGACTAAAACCAGAATAATTCGGCATTCTTATATCTAGAAAGACGAGATCAGGTTTAAAATTGTTTATGGCTTTGATCCCTGTCAATACATCATCAGCAGTAGCTACTATATCGATATCCTCAGTATACGTTTCTATTAATTTTGTTAAGGTTCTCCTGGCAGTAGGCTCATCGTCTACTAACACTGCTCTTAGTCTCATTGTGTAAATTTAATGGATTGAAGTTTTAATTTTACTATGGTTCCAGTAGGGTTGCCTTGTTTATCGTAAATATCCTCAAAGGTAACTTTATTTTCTGCGCCGTATGCCTTATTTAAAAGCTCAATTCGACCATCAATTATGGAATTACCCTTAGAGTCATGTTTATCTTTTTTGGTTGAATTAAGCATTCTTGAGTGTACACGTCCAATGCCGTTGTCTATTATCTCAAAATACAAACCCTTATCCATTTTATCAACATTTATATATAGATTTTTTTCACCTTTTGCGTGAATAAGACCATGCCTGATCGCATTCTCTACAAATGGTTGTATCATCATAATTGGAATCTTATATTGTCGAGGGTCTATGCCAGATTTTATATTTATTTTGTACTTTAAAGTGTTGTCAAAACGCATAGACTCAATGGAAAGATACAATTCCAGTGCCTGCAACTCTTGATTTAATTGTGTAAATTCATTGTTACTCGTATTGAGTATATACCGCATCAGTTTACTAAACTGTGATATATATTTATTTGCAGCTCGTTTATCGTCATTGAGTATATAGTCTTGTACTGAATTTAAGGAGTTGAATATAAAGTGTGGATTCATTTGAGTTCTTAAAGCAGATAATTGTGAAACCTTTAGAGCACGCTTTTTTTCCCTGTTTTGTAAAGTAAGATTGAAGATAAAAATCGCTGCTCCAGCTATGAGAAGGACTCTCAAGAGTTGAAAAAGTATGGTTTCGGTAAACTTAAAAGGAATCTTGAATTCTATTGATTGTGTCTTGCTCCATTTGGAATTCAAACTTTTTGTAGAAATAAAAAATCTATACTTACCAGCTGGAAGTGATGGGTACTGTACATAAGTCTGATCCGTCTGAATCCAATCTATGTTCAATCCAGACAATTTATACTTATACTTTACAGACTCAGGATTATTATAATAGATACTATTGAATGATATTTGGATATTACTCTGATCTTGATTTAGGTCATAGGCATCCAAAAGTGTAGTATCTCTTCCATTAATTTTGACATTTTCAATTTGTAAAGTAGGCACCTGTTCGTCAAATTTTATGTTTTTATCAATGATACCAATGCCATCCTCCGTTGCACAATAGATTTTATCTTCGAAAGAATAGATATCCAATATTGAGCTGGAAGGCATGCCATCAGACTGGCCTACTGTTTTATAGGTAAATTTTAAGTTATCGCCCTGCACTTTTGTTAAGCCATTATTACTAGCAACCCAAAGTGTGCTGTCAACATAGATCGCCTTTCGAATATTTTGAGAGGGTAGAGCCTCTAATAAATGATGAACTATGCTATCATTTTTTACAATGTAAATACCATCTGCCTGAGTACTTAGAACGATTAAAGAATCTGGAGTTTTAATAATATGTCTGACATCCTTGCTAAAATCAGGGCCCAGTATTTTTTGCACCTTATTAGATTTATTTACTTTGTATAGCCCTTTTATAGTTCCAAAAAGAGCGGCATCTTCATCCAGTGGTAAACATGAATAGGATCTTTTATATAGATCGGTTATAGTTATGTCTTTAGTTTTATTATTGTAAATATAATTGTGCAAACCACCATTAATCCATAAGGTCTCAAATTCGTCTAAAGTGGCGTTCTTAAAAAATCCCCTATCTAAAAAAACGCTACTAGATAAAGTTTTTAAGTCTACTAATTCTATGATTGTTGTAGAAACTGCGAGGATTTTGTTGTCACTATATTCTTCAATTTTGTAAACTTTAGATCGAGGATCTTTCAGCTTTATCCGTTTTATCTCATCGAGTTGATTGTCGAGGATGACGACTTCTCCATCTAGGGTACCGTAGACCAAGTAATCCTTATTTTTATAAATACTAGTAGCACACTCATTCCTACCTTTGTCTAGAGTCTTTACTCTATTCGAGCTTAGCATATATAATCCAGACTGATGAGAGCTGGCCCATAGGTTACCATTACGATCTGCAATGCATTCTCCAATCCTTACATCATCTAAAAAAAAACTTACTTTAGGTTGAGCAGAAAGAACGTCTTTAACTAGCATAACTCCCAACTTCTTGGTGATCCAAAGATTTTTGAATTTATCTAAAGTGACTCCTACAAGCCCTTTGTCAAACTCTTTTTTGTATTCGGCAAGCAAGGGTCTTAGGATACCAGTATGAGTTTCGTAAATGAAGATTCTATTATTTGATCTAAATATCCAGTTTTTATTATTTAGGGGGATCAATTCTTTGAAAAATCGAAAATTTGAACTTCGCTCAAGACTAGTTTTGATACCTAAGTTCTCGTACGAAATTTCATCCTCTTTTAAACTTAACGAGTGTTGAAAACTAATTAATTTTTTAAGAATTTCTTTTAATACTTCTAACTTTTCACCTTTCGAAATAGGGTTATATTTTAAGGTGAGCATATCAGGATCAAAGGCGAATTCCCCTTTATAATCATTCACCCCTTGCATCCAAATATTGCCCAACGGATCTTCTGCAATTCTTATAACCTGATCTTTTAAGTATTCATTTTGAAAAACATTTAATTCTCCATTCTGTAGGATGTGAACACTTCCATTAAGACCCAAAAACCAAAGTCTATTTTTTTTATCTAGATATAATTCTATGATTTCTTCATTGGTTAGTTCAGATATGGGGTTGAGGTTAAAATTGTTCCCATTAAAAGTACACAGGCCAGTTTCTGTTGCGATCCATAGGAGACCAGTCTGGCCTTGCGCTAAATTGTATATGTAATTATTTGGCAGCCCATTTTCTCGGGTGAAATTTTTGATCAAATACTCTTGAGAGAAAAGAATAGCGGGAGCTATCACTAGGCAAAGAATTATATATAAGAGGGCATTTTTCACCCCTCAAAAATACGAATTCTTTAATGACAACATTTTTAGTTTTTTATGTTGATGAATTACTAATCTAAAATATTGATAATGAGATTATTGCGATGGTAAATTATCTCTTGCGAAATCGTAATATTATGTTTATTAGTCATAAAAAAAGCGTATTTTTGTGGTCTATGAGTGAAGATAAAAAGCCTACAAAAAATACGGACTATAGTGCTAATAATATTCAGGCACTGGAGGGTCTTGAAGCAGTCAGAAAGAGACCCGGTATGTATATCGGATCGACCGATACCAAGGGACTACACCACCTAGTGTGGGAAGTAGTGGATAATTCAATCGATGAGCATCTTGCGGGACATTGTTCACAGATCACCATGCGGATTTTAGAGGGTAACTCTATTTCTGTTACGGATGATGGTCGTGGTATCCCAGTAGGTATGCATGAAAAACTACAGAAGTCAGCGCTCGAAGTGGTGATGACTGTCCTGCACGCCGGTGGTAAGTTTGATAAAGATACTTATAAAGTATCTGGTGGTCTTCACGGGGTAGGGGTGTCATGTGTGAATGCACTTTCTTCCCTGATGATAGCAGAGGTACATAGAGATGGAAAGATTTGGAAGCAGTCTTACTCTGAAGGTAAGCCGACCAGTCCAGTTGAGGAGGTCGGGACTACCGATAAGACAGGCACCACTATTACCTTTACACCAGATGCAACAATATTCGAAACGCTAGAATATAAATTTGAAGTACTAGCGACTCGTCTTAGAGAACTTTCATATCTGAATAAAGGTCTCAAGCTTCGCCTTATTGATGAAAGAAAAAAAGAAGATGGTGAATTCAAAACTTTAGATTTTCTATCAGAAGGTGGTTTAAAAGAGTTTGTTCTTTTTATGGATGAGGGCAAAACGAAAATTATAGAAACGCCTATTCACGTGATCGGCAAAGAAGATAATGTAGAAGTAGAGGTTGCCTTAATATATAATAATTCTTATTCCGAGTCCATCAAATCTTTTGTCAACAATATAAACACTCGTGAAGGTGGTACACACGTGTCTGGATTCAGACGTGCTGTTTCCAGAGAGTTTGATAAGTATGGAAAAGAAAATGGGATGTTCAATAAATTGAAGGACATTAAGATTTCCAGTGATGATTTCAAGGAGGGACTTACAGCTGTGGTTTCTGTTAAGGTGCCAGAGCCTCAGTTCAAAGGACAAACCAAAGGCGAGCTAGGTAATTCAGAAGTGACGGGTATTGTATCCCGAGCAGTAGGAGAGGCACTCAAGGATTTCTTAGAAGAGAATCCAAAGATGGCAAGGCGTATTGTGGACAAAGTGATTCTCGCTGCTACTGCAAGAAACGCAGCCCGCAAAGCCCGTGAGATGGTTCAAAGGAAGAATGTACTCGCAGGAGGCGGTTTACCAGGTAAGCTTTCTGATTGCTCATCAAAAGATCCTCAAGAATGTGAAATATTCCTTGTTGAGGGTGACTCGGCAGGAGGAACGGCCAAGCAAGGTCGTGATCGTGTCTTCCAAGCAATCTTACCGCTGAGAGGTAAGATATTGAACGTGGAAAAAGCCATGGAGCATAAGATTTACGAAAATGAGGAGATCAAGAGTATGTTTACGGCACTTGGTGTCAGCATCGAAGAAAAAGACGGCGAGCGTATCCTCAATCTCGACAAGCTTCGTTACCACAAGGTTGTGATTATGTGTGATGCCGACGTCGATGGTAGCCACATTGTGACTTTGATTTTGACTTTCTTATTTAGATATATGAAGCCACTCGTTGAGCAAGGATATGTATATGTTGCTGCACCACCCTTATACCAAATCAAAAAAGGTAAACAATCGGTTTACTGTTGGGACGAAGAGGAGCGCAAAAATGCCGTTGCCACCTACTCTAATGGAGAGAATGACAATAGTGTAAAGATTCAAAGATACAAGGGTCTTGGTGAGATGAATGCAGACCAGCTTTGGGAGACTACTATGGATCCAGATGCGCGGACCTTGCGAGCAGTAACTATTGATGATGCTATTGAAGCAGATCGTGTGTTCTCGATGCTGATGGGCGACGAAGTTCCACCGCGTAGAGCTTTCATTGAAGAGAATGCAAAGTACGCTAACGTAGACGTTTAAGATAATTATTGAGGGTCTACCCCTCAAGCTTGCGCTAATGTCAGCGCACAAATATGCCGACCCCTCTGCCATCGCACGAGGGGTCGCTATGTTTAGTAGCTCATCTCGTGGTACCACGGGACTCGGCCCTGAGCCTGCCCGACGATGCTAGGCGCGGTCTCCTGATACTTCACTGCGTTACCATCAGGACTACTGCACAGCGCTAGCCCAATAAGAGAATTATGAGTTATGGATTCTGAGTTATGAATGCCTTTCAAGAGGGAGATTCAACACATCATAGAATTAACCTCTTTACCTTTTAAAGGCTAGCCCATTTCGGACTGTAGCTATTGAAAAGCCTTGAAATTAATTCAATTTACTAGATTCATAACTTTCATCAAAACCGAAAGCAATTAATGAATTATCCAAATAAACTAGATTCTCAACAAACATATCGAAAAAGACTTGTTTAGTTTTAAACATATTGATGTATGAAAAAACTACCACCAGGTCAGAAAGAATCAGATACTTTTCCACGATTCGGATTACCACAATATGCCACGCGTTTTCCTACAGACATAGATAAAATAACTTTCACAATCGGAGGTGATTTACAAGAATTTGAAATATCCGAAGAATTGAAATCTCTTTCCAGAACAAATCAAATTTCAGACTTTCACTGTGTAACAACATGGAGTAAATTGAATCTCAGTTGGAGTGGGTATTCATTTAATGAATTTTATAACAAATTGATTCTTCCAAAAGTATCCGGAGAAATCTCTTTCGTTGTTCTGAAGGCGCAGGATGGGTATGAAACAAGTATGCTACTAACAGATTTGATGCAACATAACGTCCTTCTTGCTGATCAACTTGATCATCAGCCACTTACTATGGAGCATGGTGCCCCAATTAGAATTGTTGCCCCAGACCATTACGGTTACAAAAATCTAAAACATATCAAACGCATAGAATTTTATTCAGAGGAGCAGATTTTGAAACAAGGTTTACTTAGTTTTATGGATCATCCGAGGGCACGAGATGCCTATGAGGAAAGAGCAAGCACGGGACCAGGAATTATATTTCGATGGCTATATAAATTTGGGATTAATGGAACGATAAAAAGTTTTGAAAAGGCAACTGCTGAGTATAAAGCGAGATTGAAAAAAACAAAGACTAGAAAGTAACTCAAGTTATTATAAATAGATTACAAGCTAGAATTGACAAATACCCTAAATTGCTTGTCCCAAATTTTTCTTCGAGGGCTTATAAATATTAGTTCAGGGATACAACCCAGAGTTGGTTCAATAGCAAGACGGAATTTAGCGCGATTTTAAATTCCCGATAGTGACCATTATTGATAATTTAAATCTGAATAAGAAATGGAATCACAAAAGTAAATCTGTATATTAGAATTAGCCTATACCCTGAAAGGGTTATACAATATAGCCCAGGGTTTTTAACCCTGAGTTAGCCTGGGCAAGATTCAATTTGGCGCGATTTTTTTAAAAAAATCGTGACAAATTGCAAAGCTAGAATCACACATATCTTGAAAAAAATAACCTGATTAAAATACAATCTCCTATATCCAAAATGCTATTTCAATCTCCATATATTTGACAATTCAACAAGTAAAAGATTTAACAAATAAACACATGGGTACCTCTATTTACTGCCTCTTGGAACGAAAGTAGAATAAATTGAATTTAGACGAGGCACGAAGAAGGAGTTTAGCCGTAGCTAAGCGACTGATAAGTAACGAAGTATAAATTCAATTGAT
>Ga0114957_1002370_pt1 | contig 18148 bp, 13 predicted proteins | sample BantaG_FD_87175 | JGI IMG/M metagenome (GOLD analysis project Ga0114957, IMG submission 87175) | Marine algal microbial communities from Bantry Bay, Ireland - BantryBay_4 metaG | ecosystem: Host-associated > Algae > Red algae > Unclassified | place: Bantry Bay, Ireland | collected 2014-11-21 | reverse complement strand
CCTTCTTTCACCGCGCGCTGGAGAAAGGCCACGCCCTCCGCCATCCGCTTTTCCCACGGATCGGCTGCGGTGAGAGCCGGGAGACGGCCCCGCTCATTTTTAAACTTCAGCGCCCGCTTGGCGAGTTCCCGCGCCTCATCGAGACTCATGCTCACTTTCTTGGCCTCGATGGCGGCCTTAATCCGCTTGAGCCGCTCCTCACTCATCGATTTCGCCAAGATCGCGTAAGCTTCTCCGAAGGGATTCATGCGGTCGATGAGATCGATATCAAGCCCGCGCACATCCATCGCGAATTTGCGAATGCCATCCAGCAAGGCCGTGTTCTTACTCGGCAGGTCATCCCCGCCACTCTCCGGGCTTTCCTTGGCCTTCTGGATGAGGTTGAGGGCCGCGACCGCATGCTGGCGCACCGCCTCCTGATCTTCATCGTCCAGCTCGGGATATTTTTCTTTAATGATTTTTCCCATGCGCACCTGCGTCAGCTCTTCGGGGATGACCTCCTCGTCAAAAAGCCCGCGCTCGACGGTGTCCTTATCCTGAACAAAGGCGGTGATGACCTCGTTCAAGTCATCCTCACAGATGCGCTGGGCCTTCTCGCTCTTCGGCTCTACGAGACCGTTGACTTCCATTTGAATGGTGCCGCTGCCTCCGTGGAACCCCACGTTCGGACCATCCCCACCGTAGCCGCTCTCGCCATAATCGAAACCATCGCTTGGTCCGTTTTGAGGGCGCTTTGGGCGGAACTCGAAGCGCGGCGCGAGCACCTGCTCCATCAGCAGGCTCGCGGCAATCGCCTTTAAGGTGTCATTGACCGCCTCCACTACCGCGCCTTCCTCCGCATCCGGCTCGGCGATGAGATTGGTGAAGCGCGCCCTGCTCTTGTTCGGCGCATCGCGCGTGGCCCGCCCGATGATCTGGACAATCTCGGTCAGGCTGGAGCGGTAGCCGATGGTCAGGGCGTGCTCGCACCAGATCCAGTCGAACCCTTCCTTCGCCATCCCGAGGGCGATGATGAGATCGACATGCTCGCGGTCGTCCTTCTTCGCCGGGTCCTTCAAGGCGGTTGAAACCCGGTCTCGCTTGGAAGCGTCATCGTCCACCAGATCGGCGATCTTGAGAATCCGGCCCTCCGCCGTTTTCACGAGCTGAAATCCCGTCTCGGGGTCGGTCCCCTGCCAGTCACCCAGCTCTTCGAGGATGTGCTCCACTTCGCGAATCTTATCCTTCGTGCTTTCCCGCGCGTTGACATTGGGAATGTGGATGATCGTTTTTTCATTAGGATCGAGGACCGCGAGAATCTCATCCGAGTAGCGCCCGGAGTAGAAGTAGTAGCCGATATCGAGCTGCTTGAGATGCTCGTATCCATTGAGCTGCTCGTAGTAAGTGTAAGTTACCGATTCGAATTTCGCCTCATCATCCGGGTGCAGCACCGCCTCGGTGTCTCCGCGGAAATACGACCCCGTCATCGCGACGAGATGGGCCTTGTCACGCGCCATGAGCTCGCCTAGGTGCGCCCCCAGCTTGTTATCAGGATTGGCCGAGACATGATGGAATTCATCGATTGCCAAAAGGCGGTCATCAAAGGCTTCCACCCCGAATTGATCGACCGCGAAGCGGAAGGTGGCGTGCGTGCAGACGAGGATCTTCGAGTCTCCATCGAGGAATTTTTTCACCGCCTTCACCTTCCCGCCGTCCGAGCCCGGGGCGTTGCAGAGATTCCACTGCGGCTCCACCGTCCAGTCTGCCCAGAAGCCGAACTTGCTCAGCGGTTCATTTTGAAAGCTGGCCCCAATCGACCGCTCCGGCACGATGACGATCGCCTGCTTCAAGCCTTGGTTCTCCAGCTTATCGAGCGCGATGAACATGAGCGCGCGGCTTTTCCCCGAAGCGGGCGGAGATTTAATGAGGAGATACTGCTCCCCGCGCTTTTGGTAGGCCCGCTCCTGCATCGGGCGCATCCCGAGTTCATTGGACTTCGCGGAAGTTCCGTTCTGCTCGTAATTGACGGAGACGGAGGGGACGGATTTCACTTTGGGGGAATGTTCGGGCATGGAAAATTAAGAGCCGGGGTGGTCTTGGGTCGAGAGTTCGAGAAATTCGTGCAGCTTGGCCTGCAGCATCGCCTTGTCAGGGAGCTTGGTTTGATACTCGGCGACGAGGGCGGGAGAAAGGGAACGGCTCAAGGCATATTCCACCACCTCATCATCCTTTGAAGCGCACAGGAGAATGCCGATGCTCGGATTTTCGTGAGCCTTGCGCACATCACGGTCGAGCGCTTCGAGGTAGAAGTTCATCTTGCCTAGATGCTCCGGCTCGAAACGGCCGACTTTCAGCTCAATCGCGACGAGAGCATTCAGTTCCCGGTGGAAAAACAAGAGATCAAGCGCGAAGTCTTGATTGCCCACTTGCACAGGATGCTCAGAGCCGATGAAGCAGAAATCCCTACCCAGCTCAGTAAGAAATTTCTTGAGATTGAGCAGCAGGCCCTGATGGAGATCAGCCTCCGAGTGATCATCGGGAAGGGCTAGAAATTCCAAGAGGTAGCTGTCCTTGAAGACTGATTCCGCAGCCGGGTGTAATTCTCGCACCACTGGTGCGACTTTCACCGGGCTGAGGGCAATTCTCTCAAAAAGGGCACCGTTAAGCTGCCTTTGCAGTTCCCGCTTGGACCACCCCTCTTTGGCCGTTAGCTGAAGGTAAAAATCACGTTCTTCATTACTTTTCGACTGACTCATAATGAGTAAGTTGTGGCTCCATGGCAATTGTCTCACCACTGGCGAGACAATTTCACCCGGGTAGGTCTCATAGAATTGGCGCATGCGGTAAAGATTGGGGCGCGTGAAGCCCCGCAGTCCGGGTTGGCTTTGCTTCAGGTAAGCGGCCAATTCCTCAATCGTCTTTTTCCCCCAACCGCTTGTCTCGATTTTAGCGCTGAGAACTTTACCCACCTCCCAGTAGAGAGTCACCAGCTCATGATTGACCGCTTGCAGGGCGCGGGTGCGGCGCTCGCGGATGAGACTGGCGATGGACGAAAAATCGCCGGAAAAAGAAAGCTCTTCGGATTCGCTCATTTGGTGGCTCCTTTCCCGGCAGTCATTTTGGTGTAGAGGTCGAAGAGTTTTTCGAGGCGCTCGGTGTCGTTCTTGAAACGGCGCCCGATATAGATGCGCTCGAGGACTTCATCATTCCGCTCGTGGGCCGCGCGGAGGTTTTCGGGCATCGTGTCGGGCTTGTAAAGATCGGCAATGGTCGCCGGAAAATGAGCCTCGCGGGCAAGAAGAATGTCTTCCGCACAACGGGTGAGTTCAGCCTTGTTGGACTCGGTAAGCGGCGGGACGGGAAAGGTGTTCCAGCCGAGGGTGTTGGAGTATGAGAAATCAGTTCTCATTCTGACACAAACTGTTCCGATCCAGACCCAGTGAAGGCGGGAAGCTATAAGAGCCATGTTCCAGAGTGGGGCATCGTAGAGAGCGAAATTCCGGTCCCCTAGTATTATATTTTCATCAACGATCCCCACTGGGAGATAAGGTCTATTTTCGGAGGATACTCTAGGGATGACTAAAGCTGGCAACTGTCGATTTGAACGAAAAGCGAACTGGTGGGGAGAATTGGCAGCCTTCTTTGCGCGAGGCCCGGCCTTAGGATTCTGCCTTTTCGCTCTCACGGCATCAAACCGATCGCCAAAAAATTGATTGGCGGTAGGAAGATCTTCATCTTCGACCCAGATACAATAACGCTGCTTACCGTTGATGAACTCTGCTGACCCCACGAACGGACGTATCATATGAGATACTTCTGACGTAAACTCTTCGGCCTCTTCTTTTGTGCTAATTATGAGAGCACCGTCATCGTCCGGCACATTTCCTGAAATAAACGCCAGTCTACCATCATCGGGGCTGGAAATTGGTTTAACGACAAGATTACTACCAGCGACCAAGTAAGGATTGATGTTACTGACGTGTTTCACTTCGACTTCGTTAGAAGACGAATCAATTGAAAACAAACGGCGGTCTTGCGCTGCTTGATTCGAAATCCCAATGATCGCCACCGTCACGCCCGCATTGTGACTGGCAAGATTGGCCCACTTAAAACTGGTGTGGGCGAAGACAATTTCATGTCCACTTTCAAAAATAAGAGGCCAGAGAATCGGGACCTGCTGGCCTTGACAGATAGAATTGGTGGAAACGAATGCTGAGACCGTCGGGGTGTGCTTTGCGTAATCCACCGCTTTCATGAACCAACCCGCGACGTAATCGAGCGACTTCCAGCTCTTGGTGCGACCGTCGAAGATGGCCTTGAGGTCAGCCTTTTGCTCCTTCGATTGCCAGGTCGATCCGAGATAAGGCGGATTCCCACAGATATAAGTTTCTCCCCCTTTATGCTTAAAATTGATCTCCGCCTGATCGAGCGGCATCTCAAGGAGATCATCAGAGCGTAATTTCACCGCCGCTCCTTCTGGCGGACACACACTCAGCCAATCGAGCCGCAGGGCATTTCCGCAGGTGATCCAGTTCGCGACATCCAGGGGCAAAAACTCAGCGAGAGCTTCCACTTGGCCGCGATATAAGACGTCACATTGATACTCGGCGATGATGAGGGCGAGGCGGGCGATCTCGGCCGAGAAATCACGCAGTTCGATGCCGCGAAAATTGGTCGGCTCGATGACGGAGCTTTTTTCACTCTCGCCCCGGCGCTCGTTGATGACGGCCTCGATTGCGCGCAATTCCTTATAGGCGATGACGAGGAAGTTCCCGGAGCCGCAGGCGGGATCGAAGACGCGGATGCGCGCGAGGCGGTTGCGGAGGTTGAGGAGCTTGCGCCCATTATCCCCCGCGTCCTCGAGCTTCGCCCGCAGTTCATCGAGGAAGAGCGGGTTAAGGACCTTGAGAATATTCGGCACGCTGGTGTAGTGCATCCCGAGCGAGCCGCGCTCCTCATCATCCGCCACCGCTTGGATCATGGAGCCGAAGATGTCCGGATTGATTTTGGTCCAATCAAGATTCCCGACATGGAGAAGGTAGGAGCGGGCGATCTTACTAAAGCGCGGCACCGCAGGTCCGGCCGCGGGATCGAGAATGCGGAAAAGCTCGCCATTGACGTAGGGGAAGACATCGGCCCATGAGCGGATTTTTTCCCTCTTCCGCTCCCCCGGCTTGGTATCCATGGCGCGGAAAAGCTCAGCGATGATCTCGTGCGTGTCCGAGGAATCCCGCTTGCTCATCTGCTCCACAGTGGCGGTGAAGAGATTATCACTGCGGAAGATATCGGTATCCTCCGCGAAGAAACAGAAGATGAGCCGGGCCAAAAAGTGATTGAGATCATGGCGGCGAGCCTCGGTGGCCCACTCGGGGTTATCTTTGAGAAGCTCGACGTAGAGCTTGTTCAGCCGGCTCGTGGCCTTAATATCAAAGGAGTTTTCCTTAATCGCCCGCACCGTGCTGATACCCGCGAGTTCGAGAAAGAAGCCAAAGTGATCCGCGAAGTCCCGGAACTCGCAGGCGACGGTCTCGCCTCCCCCGAGATCCTCGGCCTGAAAATCGCTCCCGTCTGTCGCGAGAATGAACCTGGCCTTCTGCGCCTTGGTAGCAGGGCTCTCGCGCAGGTCATGCAGGGCTTGGGCCACCGAGCCCTGTGCGCACACCTTGAGATGGATGTTGCCCCGCTGCAAGACGCCGCCAAGATCTGATTTATTCGTCGAGCCGCTCCGCAGACGCTTAAGCGTCGTCACCTTATTCCCGAACGCCTCTAAGAAAAGGTAGGGGAAATCGTCAGCAGCGAAGGGCTGCTCGGCGAGTAAGGAGACGGCTTCTTCGATTTCTACGGCGTTCATGATGAGAGAAAAGGAGGGGCGTCTTCAAACTCCTTGCCCGAGGCTAGCTATTCACGGAGGGTGGAACAAGGGAAAGGGCACGTGGTCCTCGAGGTATTCTCGACCATGATCAGGACGTCTTTGGGTGACCGTTTTTAGATCCTTTGATCGCTGAAGTTTCGCTTCGGCTCTTGACTATCTCCTTCTTCGCCCGCCATAGCTTGGCGAGATGCCAAAGCTTCTTTCCTTTCTCCTGCTCGGATTTCTCCTCACATCTTGCTGTGAATCCGAGCCTCGTTACCATCTGGACTGCTCCGATAGCACCGCCATTTCAGAGGCCAGCTATGATCCAGCGACACGAATTCTGAGGGTCACCTTCGTCGGGGGAAATATCACTTACACGCACGATGATTTTTCCGAGGCCACTTGGATGGAGTGGAAAAAAGCAGACTCGAAGGGCGAGTTCTATTCCCAGCACATCAGGAGTCAGCAGTCCGGCGAGGAATAGATGATCCAGTCCCAAGAACTGCTTGCTCTGGATGACCTCCGTTTTTCTTACCACCGCGGAATGGCAGGCGCGCGCGCAAGATCATCGCGATCATATCCGCACGGTGACCCTCCCACTGCGTGCGCAGAAATCCCGTCACGAGAAGCACCCCGTCCTCGACTTTCTCCACTCCTACTATTCCTTCTCGATGGGCCGCCTCGAGAGATGGTCGCCGGGCATCGGCACGGAGCTGGAGCACGATGGCTCGGATCACTTTTCGACAAAATACTATCGTGTCGAGAGCGGTCGCGCGCAGATCGCTCCCGATCTGCTTTCTGAAAAAGGGCGCCTCCGCTTGCGCTGGATTCTCGATCTTCTGAGACGGACCCAAGAACGCCCACCCCACCTTGCCTGCCACGGGCTCCACGAGTGGGCCATGGTTTACTCAGGAGCGGACGTGCGCCACCGGGGGACCGCTCCGCTCCGGCTCCCGCAAGAAGAGATCGACGCCCTCGTCGCTTCCCGTCCCATCGCCTGCTCGCACTACGATGCCTTCCGCTTTTTCGCTCCTGCCGCTGCGCCATTTAATCAACTCTCCCCCACTCTCGCCACCCGGCAGGAGAACGAGCAGCCAGGATGCATCCATGTGAACATGGATCTCTATAAATGGGCCTATAAAAGCTCCCCTTGGATCGCTTCCGAAATCCTAGCCGAGGCCCTTTTTCTCGCCATCGACGCACGCGAGATCGACATGCGTGCTTCTCCCTACGATCTCAGCGCCTACGGATACCGGCCCATTTTTATCGAAACTCCCGAAGGACGCCGCCGATACGAAAAACACCAGCACGCCCTTTTTTTAAAAAGCCTTAAGCTCCGCGCGAAGCTCATCAATTCACTCACTGCTATCCTAGCAGCTCCCGCCTAGAGGCCCTCAGCAATCCTCTTCAGCCTCAGGAATGCCGCACTTATCTTTCGCGAGGCAGTCCGTGTGCTTCATCGCCAGATGCAGCACGACCCGGCTCTCCTCGACCTCAATCGCGTCGAGCGGATACTGCGAGATCACGCCCTGCTCATACTCGATTTCGACAGGTAAAAAGTCACCCGCAAGCACCTTCTTCCCGAGTTCAAGAATCGAGAGCAGCTTCTCGGTGCCGATACGATGATCGAGATCCGTCGCGACCCATGCTTGAAGAAGACAGCAGGTCGTCACTCGCTGGGTTCCTCCGCAGTCGATAAAATCCTTCCGCAAGGTCCCCACCTCAGTCACGTGAAAGTTCTCCGGCACCGCATCCCCCTGCGGGAGAATCAGGACGACCTCCTTAGCGGGATTCTCGCCGAGCAACAATTTCAGCTTTTTAACGTCGACCATTATCCCGAAGGATCGACGCCCCGTGAGCAAAGTCCAGTTCTCAAGTCATTTAGGACTTCAATTTTTCGTTTTTTAGGATTTCTCTCCACCCGTGATCCAAAACGTCCTCGCCGAACGCTACGCCTCGCCCGCCATCTCCGATATCTGGTCCGCAGAGGGACGCATCATCCTCGAGCGTGAGTTCTGGATCGCAGTCATGAAGGCCCAGCACGACCTCGGTCTTGACATCCCCGCCGACGCCATCACGGCCTACGAAAAGGTCATTCACAAGGTCAACCTTCCCGCCATCGCCGAGCGCGAGCGCGTCACCCGCCACGATGTCAAAGCCCGCATCGAGGAGTTTAATGACCTCGCCGGCCACGAGCACATTCACAAAGGCATGACCTCACGCGATCTCACCGAGAACGTCGAGCAGCTCCAAGTCTTCCGCTCCCTCCTCATCATCCGGGATAAAACGGTCACCACCCTCGCCCGCCTCGGCGAGCGCGCTGACCAATGGAAGGACCTTATCATCACCGCACGCACCCATAATGTCGCGGCCCAGCCCACCACCTTCGGCAAGCGCATCGCGATGTTCGGCGAGGAACTCCACGGCGCTTATTCCTCCCTCGAGAACCTCATCTCGCATTACAAAGTCCGCGGACTCAAGGGAGCCGTCGGAACCCAGATGGATACCATTTCTCTCTTCAATGGCGACGCCTCAAAGGTCATCGACCTCGAGCGCCGGATCGTAGCCCACCTTGGCATCCCCGATCTCTTCATAAATGTCGGCCAAGTCTATCCCCGCAGCCTCGATCTTGCGACCGTGAGCGCCCTCACCGATCTCGGCTCCGCGCCCAGTTCACTCTGTAAAACTCTCCGTCTCATGGCCGGTCGCGAGACCGCCTCGGAAGGCTTCGCACCCGGCCAGACTGGCTCCAGCGCGATGCCGCACAAGATGAACTCCCGCTCCTGCGAGCGCGTCAACGGCTTCCACACCATCCTCAAGGGCTACCTCACCATGGCGGGCGGTCTCTCGGGGGATCAGTGGAATGAAGGAGACGTTTCCTGCTCCGTCGTCCGTCGCGTCATGCTTCCCGATTCCTTCTTCGCTATCGACGGCCTTTTCGAAACCTTCCTCACCATCCTCTCTCAGATGGATGCCTACGAGGCTGTCATCGGCGCCGAGAATAAGCACTACTTCCCCTTCCTCATGACCACCACCTTCATGATGGAAGCGGTCAAAGCGGGAGTCGGGCGCGAGACCGCGCACGAGATCATCAAGGAACACGCCGTCGCCACCGTCAACGACCTGCGAGAAGGAAAAGCAATGGAGAACGATCTTGTCGCCCGCCTTGGAGGCGACGCCCGATTCCCGCTCGACGAAGCGGCGCTTTCAGAAATCCTACGATCAAGTCAGCAAAACGCCGGAGCAGCACCCGAGCAAATCGCTTTTTTCCTCCGCCTCGTGAACTCCGCGAAAGAATTGCACCCGGACTGCGCCGCCTACTCACCCGGATCCATTCTTTAGCTCCGGTCCCGCGCCCTTTTTATATATCCCGATTTTGATCAGTCCTAGTTCAAGAAACATCGGGAAAGAAATCAATCTCATGGTCCCCACATCCATCTCAACGAGAATCACTTTTTTAACGTAACCTTCTCTCGAATATTTGGCAGGGTTCCTGCTCGCGACATCGCAGAGCTTAATATAATAGTTGAACAAGCAGAGCTACCTTCTCATTGTCTCGCCCCGGCGAGCATCGCGGGGAATCTTGTTTCGATTCGCGCTCACATAAACACAGAAGCTCTCCTCAACCCCCTTCTATGCATGTCCCTTGCGATACCGGAATGATCGGCGCTCTTCGCTTGAGCTGCTTCCTTTATCTCCTTTCACTAGCGTCATTGACCATTTCTCTAGTCCTCATCACAAGCTCATTGGCTCTCGGTGAGATCCTAAGCATTTCTGCCCTCATCCCGCTCGCCTCAGTCTGGCTGGTCTCAACCATCCTATACCTTATGTCTGGAAGTCGCTCAAGCTGTCAACTTTGTCAGGCCCCTTTAATGCTCCAAGCATCTCACCGCGCCTCGCATCAGGGGGAGTTACCGAACCCCACTCGCGCTCTCGGTCCTCACCAGAGCCACTTCCCCTGCCGATGCTGCGGTGAAAGCTTTTCCTGTCAGGTCCCCCTGAGCAATATTGAAGCCGAAAGCAGCAACAAATTCCCCCATACCAATTCTCGAGTCAGCGATCGTCCCCTGACCACGCTCCGAAAATCCGGCAATCTACCCTCGCGGCGTTCCTAGATTCTCCCGCCGCCCTGCATCGTCATCCAGACAGTTACCCACATTTTGTGAAATCTCTTAGCCTCTCAAGTTCAGCTTCTTCTGAGCCGGCCCGCTTCTATCTCTCCAAGAAAGTTAGAAATCGGCTGAGGCTAGATTGTGATCGATCCAAGGTTTTTATAGTAAAATTTTCATTCTTCTTGGGAAAATCGATAATTGAGCCGTCAAAGGAATGTCGAATAACTGCTTAACCCCATGCACCGCCTCCGCCACCCCCGTCTCGCGAGCAAGCTACGATCCTGTAGTCTTCTCTTCATCGCGCTCCTGATCACCACAGTCGTTTTCTTTTGCTTTCTCATCGCCACCGCTTTTGCCGGAAATCTTGATTTTGCGATCGGAGCTGGTGTCAGTCTGGCAGGGGTCATGATCTTATGGCTCCTCACCCTCGCCGTTGGGAACGGCTGCCGCTGCCAGCTCTGCCAGTCCCCCATGATGGCTCACCGAAAGTGCTCGAAGCATCGGAACTCGAAGAAGTTGATGGGGAGCTACCGCCTCAAACTCTCGACCTCGTTCCTTCTTTCAGACTCATTCAGTTGCCCTTATTGTGGAGAATCATTCACCAGCAAAGTCGTCGAAAAGACTCCTGATGCCTCGGCTGCGAGAGCACCCATGTCTTCTCGTCCAATCAGCCACAACCGGAGCCGCTCGCCACAGCGAAGCACTTCCAGCAGCGGCAAAGATAACGACTTAGATTCCTCTGGCCGCCAAGCCTCCTAATTGCTCCGCACTCCCATCTGGAATCAACCTCGAGACGCCGCTGTTTTAGAAATCAGAAGTATTTTGTGAATTCTTTCACCTTGGACTGATCGAGCCGCTTCACCATCGCCAAGGTCAAGGCGACCATTGCGAAGTAATCGTGGGATGAGATGATCGCATTATGCGAATGAATGTAGCGGGCGGGCGTCCCCAGCACGACCGTCGGAATCCCCTCGTTCGCGACATTAAACGAACCCGCATCGGTGCCGCCGCTCGTCCGCACGGTAACCTGATGAGGGATCCCCTCGCTCACGGCGGTCTCGAGGGCAAATTCTGCCAGCCGGGGACTCATGATTGCACTCGGGTCGTGCAACCGTATTTGCACCCCTCCACCCAAGCTCCCTTGGGACTCAGCCGCTGGCATCCCAGGGGTGTCGTCGGCCGGTGGCCCTTCTAATACGATCGCTACATCAGGCTTCGTCGCGACCGCGAGAGACTTGGCTCCGCGAAGGCCCACCTCCTCCTGCACCGAACCCGCCACGATTAATTCACAGGGAGTAAGATCGACAGCTTGCCCGACCTGGATTGCGCCCGCCATGCCGACCCGATTATCAAAAGCTTTCGTCATATAATGATCTTGCTGACGCATTTGCTGCCAAGGGCTGAGGGGTGCTACCGGATCTCCTAGCGAAACTCCCCAAAGCTCGGCCTCGTCGCGTGAAGTCGCAGTGATATCGATAAACATGCTTCCAACTCCGATCACTTTTTCGCGCTCAGATTCCGAGAGAAAATGGGGCGGTTTAGAACAGACTACCCCTATAATTTTCTCCCCTCGAGATGTCTTCACCTCAACTCTCTGAGAAAGAAGGCTGTGGCCCCACCACCCCCCTACCGGAACCATTTTAAGAAAACCATTGGGGAGAATACACTGAACCCGGAAACCGACCTCATCCATATGACCCGCGACCATTACCCTCGGTCCACTCCCACTCCGGCAGTAAATCGATCCGCAGCGATCGCTCCCGATCTCACCATGCTCCTTGAGTTCCTCGACAAAAATTTCCCGCACCTCATCCTCATAGCCGGGAACACTATGCGCCTGGGTCAGAGTTTCCAATAATCTTAGGCCATCCGCTTTCACTGCCATCTTCCTATCAAGCTCATCGCCAAAGCTGAACCCGAAAACCCAATATCTCGCTGCCGGAAGACCATGAGCAGGCGAGAGAGAAATGACATTTTGCCCAAATCGCCTAATCTGAGAGGACTTGGAAAAGAGCGACAAAGGTGAAGCTAGGCTTGCCAATCCCCCGCTAAGTCGTCAGAGAGTGCGCTCTTTCCGCCTCTTATTATGTCCCAGTTTAGAAATCTCGCCATTATTGCCCACGTTGACCACGGCAAAACCACTCTCGTTGACGAACTCCTGAAAGCAGGCGGAGCTTACCGTGAGAATCAAGCCGTCACCGAGCGCGCGATGGACTCGATGGATCTCGAGCGTGAAAAAGGGATCACCATTAAGGCAAAAAACACCGCTGTCCCCTGGGACGGCCATACCATTAACATCGTCGATACCCCGGGTCACGCCGACTTCGGTGGCGAGGTGGAGCGCGTCATGAAAATGGTCGATGGTGTCATCCTCGTCGTCGATGCCTTCGGCGGCCCCCAGGCGCAAACCCGCTTCGTCCTTCGTAAGGCCCTCGAAGAAGGCCTGAAGCCCATCATTGTCATCAATAAGATCGACCGTCCGAACTCCGATCCCGTCGCAGTCCACGAGAAGGTTCTCGAGCTCTTCCTCGAGCTCGATGCTACCGAAGATCAATTTGAAGCACCCACCCTCTACGGCTCGGCCAAGAACGGCTTTTTCTCGACCTCACCCGATGCCACCGAGGGCGACTGCGCCCCGCTGCTCGATGCCATCGTAGAAAATATCCCCGCTCCCGTCGTGGATGCCGATGCCCCTTTCAAGATGCTCGTCTCGAATATCGACTGGGATGACTACGTCGGCCGCATCGCCATCGGAAAAATCGTCGCCGGTTCCATCAAGAAGAACGACACCGTCTTCCGCTTTCTCAAAGATGGCACCAAAGTGCGCACCAAAGTCGGTAAGGTTTTCGAATACAATAACCTCGGAATTCAGGACACCGAGAACGGCATCGCAGGAAACATCGTCGGCATCTCCGGATTCGATGACGCTGACATCGGAGAAACCATCGCTGGTGATGAAAATGCCGAGCCCCTCCCCGCCGTCAACATCGACCCTCCTTCCGTCCAGATGCAGTTCTCCATCAATGATGGACCCTTCGCAGGGAAAGACGGCAAGCACGTGCAGTCCCGCGTCATCCACGAGCGCCTCTTCCGCGAGATGAAGACGAACGTCTCGATCCATGTCGAAGAGACCGACCTCGCCGGAACCTTTAATGTCTCCGCCCGTGGCGCCATGCAGATCGCCGTCCTTGTCGAAACGATGCGCCGCGAGGGCTTCGAGATCCTCGTCTCCCGCCCCACCGTCATCGTCCAGCGCGATGAAAATGATAAGCGCCTCGAGCCTTGGGAAATCCTCTACCTCGAACTCCCCGCCGAGTATGCCAACCCGATCATGAAGGTTCTTAATGATCGTAAAGGCGTGCTCCAGGACATGACGACCAATGACAGCTCGGGCCGCACCCTCATCACCGCGAGCATCCCGACCCGTGGCATCATCGGTCTCGAGTTCGAGCTCGTCAATATCACCTCCGGTCACGGTATCATGTCCCACCTATTCGATGAGTATAAACCTTGGGCTGGCATCATCCAGACCCGTCAGGCCGGCACCCTCGTCTCCATGGACACCGGCCCCGCCACCGCCTACAGCCTCACCGCTCTGGAAGGTCGCGGCACCCTCTTCGTGAACCCCACCGAGGAAGTTTACACCGGCATGATCGTCGGAGAAAACTCCCGTGCTGATGACCTCCCGGTCAACCCGGTAAAGGCCAAGAAGCTCGATAACATCCGCTCCGCAGGAAAAGACAACACCGTTAAACTTCCCCCCGCACTCAAGTTCTCCCTCGAGCGCGCCATCGAATACATCGACCCTGATGAACTCGTGGAAGTGACGCCAAACTACCTTCGCCTCCGCAAGCGCATCCTTGATCCCAATGTCCGCAAGCGCATGGTCAAGGCCGCCAAAGCAGAAGGTTAGCCGAGGCGCCCTCCTTCCCTTACCTCCGCTCCTTCGGGGGCTCCGGTTTCGGCGCGGCTGCCATCTGGTGAAAAGTTCCCGGCACCGGCGCTTCAAAGGTCATCATCTCCCCCCGGAAGGGGTGGGCAAAGGTGAGCTTGAAGCTGTGCAGCGCGAGCCGCTTGTTGTTCCGAATCTTCCTCCCATATTTTCCATCGCCGACGATAGGCCACCCTTCATCTGCTAAATGCACCCGGATCTGATTTTTGCGTCCGGTCAGGAGACTGATCTCTAACAAGCTTCGCTCACCCACCGTCTTAATGACGCGATACTTGGTGTGCGAAAGGCGACCCTCTTTCTTATCCCGGGTGGAGTAAACCCGGCGCGCCGAGCTCTCGGCGAGATAGCTCGAGATCGTCCCCTCCCCAGGATCCGGGTGACCCTCAACAAAGGCCAGATAGGTCTTCTCGACGTCCTTCCAACCCGACTGCAACTTCTCCTTCACCTCCTCGCTGCGGGCGAAAACAAGCGCCCCGGAAGTGTCGCGATCAAGGCGATGCACGATAAAGATGCGCTCCCGGGATTTATAGTTCCCCTTCCTGACATAGTCATCAAGCGCGGCATGAGCAGTCCGGCCATTGTCACGACCCGTCCCAATCGTGAGAAGACCAGCCGCTTTATTCACCACGATGATATCGCGATCTTCGTGAAGAATATCGAGTCCCATCGGCTGATGCTTGCCGCGTCGCGCCTTCTTCCCCGAAGGTTTTTTTTCCTTTCCTGCCACAGCCCAAGTCTCTCTCGATTCCTCCCGGATCTCAAGAACGATCACCCCATGAGCCAGCAGTAGAGACCGATCACCCCGACGCCGATAAAGTTCAGCACCACCCCCTCACGCATCATTTAAGGAACCGTGAGATAACCCGTGCCAAAGACGACCGCATTAGGAGCCGTCGCCACCGGAAGCATAAAGGCGCAGCTCGCGCTCAAGGCCGCCGGAAGCATCACCACAAGAGGATCGAGATCATTCGCAAGCGCGACCGAAGCCAGAATTGGCATAATGAGAATCGTGCTTGCCGTGTTGCTCGTGAGTTCTGTTAGAAACGTCATTAAAAGGCAAACCGTGAACACGAGCGCGAGCACCGGGAGGGTCCCCACTCCCGTCAGTAAGCCCGCGATCTGCTCGCTCAACCCGGAATCCTTAATCCCAGCCGCAAGGCAGATTCCCCCACTGAAGAGAAGAAGCACCCCCCAAGGCACCTGCCGACAGCATTCCCAGTCCAGCAAGCGTCCCTTCTCCCCCCTGTCGCCCGCACCACTCGGCGTCAGGAAAAGAAAGATCACCCCGATGAAAGCGACCGAGGCGTCATTGGCCCCCGGCAGATTAAGCCATGCGCTCCACCCTCCAAATGGCTCCGCCCGGGTTACCCAAGCCAGCGCGGTGAGCACAAAGATGAGCAAGGTGCGCCGCTCCTCGGGTCGCCATTTCCCCACCGCTGGCAAGTTGAGTTCCACCGTTCCCCGCTGATGCCGACTCAGCCAAAGCCAGATGATTGGCAACATCAGGACCACCACCGGAATCCCGTAGCGCATCCACTCGGTGAAGGTCACCACCTTCCCCGTGGCCTCCTGATACTGCTCGATAAAAACAAGATTTGGAGGCGTCCCAATCGGCGTCCCGAGACCTCCGATATTGGCCGCGTAAGCAATCCCCATCATCAAGGGCGCTGCGATGGGACTGACGCCCCCTTTCCCATCACCCAGCACCGCCAGCGCGATCGGGAGGAGCATCAAAGTTGTCGCCGTATTCGAGATCCACATGCTCAAGGCCGCAGACGCGATCATGAACCCGAGCATCAATTTCCTCGGCTCCGTGCCCCCCTGCGACTGACCACCACAAAGCCGCACCATCCCGATCGCGAGCCGCCGATGGACCCCGCTTTTCTCCATCCCCTTCGAGAGAAAGAACCCGCCCATCAAAAGCAGAATGAGCGGATGCCCGTAGCTCTGCGCCACCGTCGTCTTCGCCGGAAGCACCCCAAGAAGCGGGAGGAAAGTGATCGGCACCAACGATGCGATCGGAATCGCCACCGCCTCGGTCATCCACCAAAGCGCCGTCAGCACCGTGACCCCCAGCACCACTGCCGCATCACGCGGCATCCCATTTTTTAAGGCCACCCCCCACGCCACCAGCGCGAGTAGTGGAGCCAGCCAGCGCATTACGTCTTTCACCTGAGCCATTTCCAACAGACCCTAGGTAAAAGTCGCTTCGCTCCAAACTAAAAGACTCCCCGATCAATTTCTTCTCTTCAATCATTTGACCCGCCTCACGTTCTCATCCAGAATCACCCCGGAGAGTGCTGTGTGCCTGGTGGTCGCCGCGGTTTTCAAAACCGTTGAAGCTCGTTCAGGGCTTGGTGGGTTCAATTCCTTCCCTCTCCGTATATTTCCTTATAAATCAATGGTTCCAGCCCATTGCCAACCGCTCAACCCCCCTCTAATCATGAGGGGTGAGCACGGTTGAAATGCACTGAAATGTGGCAAAAAGTAGGAAGAACGGGCAATAATTTGGCAATGGATGTCTCCCCCATTCTGACATTAGGGCCAAAATCTACGCTCCAAATCTGCACGCTGGTCAAAATCAGCCTCCTTTTCGGGGTGGATCACTCCCCAAAATTCCCCAACCATAGACCAGCTCCAACGATGGCGGCGATGGTGAGGCGGATGACTCGGAGCATGGCCCAGACTCTCAACCTGCTGCTGGTCACGGCTTCCAGTTCTCATACCGCTACGGTGGCGAGGATCATTCGAGTGGGTGCCGTGAGTTATGAGAGGGCTGTAATAACGAAGGTGTGAGGTCTCCCAGAGCCGATTCTGGCGGGTGTGAGGGTGACAGCGGGAGAGCTTTTCTTTTCGACGATGGCTCTAAGCTATCAATGATACACCCGCGAATGAAAACGCCCCAAACCTCTTTCACGCTTTAGTTTTCTCGGGATTGATCTATTGTTGACTAGATGACTCAGGTTTTGAACAAGGAAAGTCGCGCTGGTATTGGTGAGCGTTCACGGTGCAAGATTGCTTGGTTGAATGGAATTTGTCGGGTGTCTGAATTGGCTTCGCTAACTGGTGCTTCTGAGAATAGCGTTCGGCGTTGGCTGAAGGAGTTTGAGGATGAGGAGGAGTGTAAAATTAAAACGATTAGGCTCAATGAATTTGGTGTAACGCCAGCGGGGATAAAAGCTCATGAGTCTGCTATTACGGCACTAGAGGCTGAGTTTAATTCGCTCCGTGATGAGCTTGGAAAAGACAGAGATGACGCGGCAGGCCATAAGCATGTCCTTTCCTCTTTTCTTGCCGTTCAGAAGCGTCTGAGTGAGCTTACGGGGGTTGAGGGGATGATTGCAGGTCACAAAGCCCTAACCCTTGAGAGAGCCAAGATGACGGCGAGGGAGGTAGAACCGCAAGATGGGAAGAAGCCGCCTTTGAGGAGCGGTCTAGGCTTCACTCCTAGTGGGGCCCCCGTTGTCCCGCTCGATTAAGGGGCAATCTCCTAGGGCAATGGCCAGCAATAGCAGGAGAAGGCCCTTCATTGTGATCATTCAGCGAAGCCTGAGCCACTTTAACAGGTTTACGAGCTTCGTTCCTATCCTCTCACAGATTGAAGGCTTACTTCGTTCTGGCAGGACTCGATTGATGCGAATTGAGTTCCCCTTTGAGTTCATCTTCAACAAAGCTCTTAATGGCTGCTGAAATAGCTTTTCCAACTCTTCCATCTCTCTCTTCTCAATGGAATTTTTCTGCTGGTCACTTTGTTCCCCCATCACTAGGCGAGAGCATGGAGGGTGAGGCGCGTCCTGTCGAGACACCCTCCCCCCGGGCCTTTGATGAGCCTCCACTTGGGCCTTGCCACCCTGCCCGGTGTGGGGGCACCCCTTTCGTTCTCAGGGCGATTGACGAGCAGGTAGAATATCCCCGATTTAGATTCTGAAATGAGATGCAAAGTCCACAGTTTAGTATTTTTCTGGCACCAAGATTATCGGCGAGCACCCACAATCACTGACAAGGTAATACAAGATCGCAAGCTCATCATTAGCCAAGGAAGCCATGGTAAATCTTCAAAATTTTGATGTTCGGAAGCTCCTTGAAAAACTAACCACTCTCCAAGCCCAGGAATACCAAAACAAACAACCTTGGATTCAAAATGGAAGTGCGCGGGTTGGTTTGAAAAGCAGGCCAGGAGTTGATTTCATCAGCACTGGTTCCGCCGATCAAAACCGAACCGATGCACAATGCCTTACCAACACCTGACCT
>Ga0114957_1002369_pt1 | contig 18153 bp, 14 predicted proteins | sample BantaG_FD_87175 | JGI IMG/M metagenome (GOLD analysis project Ga0114957, IMG submission 87175) | Marine algal microbial communities from Bantry Bay, Ireland - BantryBay_4 metaG | ecosystem: Host-associated > Algae > Red algae > Unclassified | place: Bantry Bay, Ireland | collected 2014-11-21 | reverse complement strand
CTTCTTCAGTGTTTCTGCGATATGAGTACCATCCACATTAGAGACAAAGTGAATTTCGATTCCAGGTTTCCAGTATGGCTTGAGTGCTTCAGTGATCATCACAGGTCCAAGATCAGAACCACCAATTCCGATATTGACTATTTGTGTAAGTGGCTTACCACTATATCCAGTGATCTCCCCTTGATGAAATCTCTTAGCAAAGGCTTCCATCTGAAACTTCACAGCAGCAATCTTAGGGACAATATCTTCTCCATCTACAAGGATTGGGATATCACCTTGGGTTCTCAGTGCAGTATGAAGGACAGCTCTGCCTTCAGTCTCATTGATCTTCTCACCGCTGAATTGCTGCTCTATTCCATCACCAAGATTGAGCTCGTAAGCTAAGTCCATCAAGAGTTCCATCGTCTTGCTAGTAATTCGATTTTTGGAGTAATCCAAGAGAAGGTCTCCTTGCTTGATTGAAAATTCTTCAAATCTAGTTGGGTCTTGAGCAAAAAGCTCCTTCATGTGAACACCTTTGATCTCATCAAAGTGAGCAGTAAGTGCCTTCCAAGCTTGAGTTTCTGTTGGGTTGATTCGATTGAGCATTATTAATTGGATGATTTAGTATTGGGATGATTATGAATAGATCGTTATTCAATTATTACTATTCAATTTTTACTAGTTTTTCAGTTGTCCATTTACCATCACTTTCATAAGTAATGAGATAAATACTAGATGGTAAATGTGAAATATTTACCTCTCTTGTTTCTCTTGGGTTAATTGAGTCGAGCTTTTGAATCAATCTTCCTTGTACATCAAGTATTAGAATTGAATTGATTTGATTTCTAGTTGAGTTTACAATAGTGAATTGACTGTATACTGGATTTGGAAAAATTTGAATGCTATTTATGAAAGGTTCATTTGTTGGTATTTCTCGTTTAGATTCATAATTTAAGTGATAGGTGTAAGCATCAAAACGACCAAATCCATACGCATATGCTTGGACTCCTAATTCCGAAATGACGTTATGAGTACCAGGATCTAATTTGTAATTGCAATAAAAATAATCAGAATTGTTTTCCAAAGGAGCAAACAATGAGTTAATTTCTTCTCCATCAACAATCACAGAATTAGATTGCAAGTCTGAAGCTATCAATGTCAGATAGTGTTTGTCATTAGAATCTTCATCAAAAAAGTCTTCTAACCAAAAGCTAGAATTATAAGTTAAGCAGTCTATAGATGGAATGACAAGCATATTGGGATCGCCAATTGCATTATCTTCAAAACCATCAAAAGTACAGTTCGATGATGGATTGATGAGAGCAACTTGAATTGGCTGATTTGAAGTCACAAGTTTTTCTTCCCTTAAAACAAATTCTGAACTTTTTCCTTCGTTCAGTATTGGCTGATTCTCATCACCAATTGAGATTTCTGTATTATTTTCGTAAGCAATAATTTTAAGGATTGAAAAATCTTGACTCTTAAAAGGTTCTACTGTGTATTCTGTAGAGAGAAGCTTATTGGGGAGGAGTTGATCCCAAATATGATTATCTGCAAATGTACAATGAACGTCTGCTTGTTTAGCGCCTCCAAATACAGCAATACCTTTTCCATTAAGTTCACGAATTGTTGAACCGGATAGATCACCAATTGCTTGAACTTGAAAAGATTGACCTTCCTCTAGTTGCATTATATATTTGTGATCTGCAACTTTGTTACCTATTGTATAAGCGGTTGGAGTGATTTCGACTTTTGTACCATCTTGTGTAGCTACTATATTAAATGATGAATAAGAAGAAGCAGGTTTTTGATCTAAATCGTGGACGCTAATTACTCTATAATTTGAACCTAACATTGGAATTGGTAATAGGTTTGATGCTTCCGAAAAGAAACGTCTATAGTGGATGGCAGAGACTTCAACAGGTGTAGAAGTTGTAATCTTAAAACCCAAGTCACTAACAACTTCGGAGCCTTCCGCATATAAGATGCCTAAAGGAAATGCTACCTTCTTTACTTGTCCAGCTTCATATTCAAATTGAATATTAAAATTTGCAATGCCAGGCGCTGAAATTACTCCTGTACCTGAATTGTGTCCACTCACTTGTATGAAAAACTCTGGGTTAGAATTTAAATCTAAAGATAGATTTTCCATAAATCCAAGCCAAAACTCTGTTCCCTTAGTATCTATTTGTCCAATGAGTTGAATGCACCAAAACATTAGAACAAAAAATGTAAGATATAATCTTGTATATTTCATTAAAATGGTTTTGCACATTGTTTGTGGTTCAGAGCGGATGTTAATGCTTAATCAGTAATCTTCAAGACCTCCAAGAATGCCTTCTGAGGGACTTGCACAGTACCGATGTTTCTCATCTTCTTCTTACCCTTCTTTTGCTTCTCGAGGAGCTTACGCTTACGAGAGATATCACCACCATAACACTTGGCAGTTACATCCTTCCTCAATGCTGAGATGGTCTCTCTTGCGATTATTTTTTGCCCAATAGCGGCTTGGATGGCTATTACGAACTGTTGTCTAGGGAGAAGTTCTTTGAGTCTACCACAGATTCTTCTGCCAAATGGATCAGCCTTAGTTCTGTGCACGAGTGAACTCAAGGCATCGACATTCTCACCATTGAGTTTGATGTCGAGTTTGACGAGGTCAGATGCTCTAAAATCAATCATGTGATAATCAAATGATGCGTATCCCTTGGTGATGCTCTTGAGCTTATCATAAAAGTCAAAAACTATCTCAGCTAGTGGCATTTCAAATGTCAATTCGACTCTAGTTGTAGTTAAGTATGTCTGATTGGTCAAGTTGCCACGCTTGTCCATGCAGAGTGACATAATCGAGCCAATAAATTCTGGAGTTGAGATAATCTGAGCCTTGATATAAGGCTCCTCTATTGAGCTAATCTTTGATGGGTCAGGCATATCGTTTGGCGTAGTCATCTCTAAGAGTTTTCCCTTTGTTGAGTATGCCTTATATGAAACGTTAGGTACTGTTGTGATCACCTCTTGGTCAAACTCTCTTGAGAGTCTCTCTTGGATAATCTCTAAGTGTAACATTCCTAGGAACCCACATCTGAATCCAAATCCCAATGCTACAGATGACTCTGGTTCAAAGGTCAATGAGGCATCATTCAGTTGGAGTTTTTCTAAACTGTCTCGGAGAGCTTCAAAGTCATCATTGTCAATTGGATAGAGTCCTGCAAACACCATTGGCTTGACATCCTCAAATCCATCTATTCCTTCAGGGCATGGATCATCTACGAGAGTGATTGTATCACCCACTTTGATTTCCTTGCTTTCTTTGATCCCTGTAATGATATAACCTACATCACCAGCTGAGAGTTTGTTTTTTGGTACTTGGTCCATTTGAAGGACACCTATTTCGTCTGCTGTATATTCATTCCCTGTATTGACAAATCTGACTAGGTCTTTCTTCTTGATTGTTCCATTATAGATTCTAAAGTAAGCAATCACTCCTCTGAATGGATTGAACAATGAATCAAAGATCAATGCTTGGAGTGGAGCCTTTGGATCACCGCTTGGGGCAGGTACTCTGTCTACTACTGCAGCTAATATCTCTGGCACCCCAAATCCTGTCTTACCACTTGCATGAAGGATATCTTCTAGTTCACAACCCAGGAGGTCTATGATTTGATCAGAGACTTCCTCCACCATTGCACTCTCCATATCCACTTTGTTGAGAACAGGAATGATCTCTAAGTCATGCTCCATTGCAAGATAGAGGTTAGAGATTGTCTGCGCCTGGATTCCTTGACTCGCATCTACAAGGAGTAAGGCACCTTCGCATGCAGCAATAGATCTTGAGACTTCATAAGAGAAATCAACGTGACCTGGAGTATCGATAAGATTGAATGTATAAGTCTCATTATCACTGTGGTTATAGTACATCTGGATAGCATGTGACTTTATAGTTATCCCTTTTTCTCTTTCTAAGTCCATATCATCAAGAGCTTGTGACTGCATCTTCCTTTCGGAGATTGTCTGTGTCTCTTCTAATAATCTATCAGAGAGAGTACTCTTGCCATGATCAATATGGGCTATTACACAAAAATTTCTAATCTTATCCATAGGGTACAAAGATAGTTAGGGATATAGACTTAATGGATTCAAAGTTTGGTAATTCTTGTTATTTAAAATATAAAAGTAAATTTACTCTATATACCAAAAATAATATGATGCAAATCAACATGATAAGTGACACGGTCACTCGACCTACAAAGGTCATGTTAGAGGCTATGTTTAGTGCTAAAGTGGGTGATGATGTCTTCCAATCTGATCCTACTGTCAATGCGCTTGAGGCCAAGGCAGCCAAGCTTTGTGGCAAAGAAGCAGCTCTCTTCTGTCCAAGTGGTACGATGACTAATCAGCTAGCTATCAAGATGCACACACAGCCACTTGATGAGATTATTTGCGATCACTACAGTCATGTCTACCGCTATGAGACTGGAGGTTATGCCTTCAATAGTCAAGTCGCAGTCAACCTGATCCATGGCACTTATGGTAAGATTACCGCTGATCAGATCGAAGCAGTCATCCAACCACCTGCAGATTGGTTGCCCACATCCAAACTTGTTGTGTTAGAGAGTAGTACGAACAAAGGCGGTGGTAATTACTATCTCCCAAGTGAAATCAAGCCAATAGCAGACTTATGTGCAGCACACAATCTCAAACTCCATCTAGACGGTGCTCGATTTTTCAATGCACTAGTTGAGGAAGAGTACGATATCTTGGATTACCTCCAATACTTTGATAGTGTATCACTCTGCTTGAGTAAGGGACTTGGAGCTCCAGTTGGGAGTGTACTCGTAGGTAAATCTGAAGAGATCAAACTTGCTCGTAAGTTTCGAAAAGTAATGGGTGGTGGTATGCGTCAAGCGGGATATTTAGCTGCAGCGGGAATCTATGCTCTTGACCATAATGTCGAGAGATTAACGATTGATAATCAAAGAGCTAAGGAAGTGGGTCTGCTACTTGCAGCACAAGATTATGTTGAAGAAGTCATGCCAGTAAAGACTAACATCATCATTTTTGAACTCGCTAATGAATTAGAAGCGTCAACATTTTTGGAACAGTTAGAGACTTTTGGAATCTTAGCATCACCATTTGGTAAGTACTCAGTTAGATTTATATTCCACCTCGATATTACCGATGAAATGTTTGATCAGATTTTACTTGTAATTGATCAGTTGCAGTTTTAATTGCTAGAAACTTCGTCTAAGCTCTTACGACGTTTGAGTTTCATTTGGTAATTGTTATTACCATACTCAGCAGTACCTACGAGTATCATTACGATATCAGTGCCAAAGATTGTCTTCCATTCTTCAGGATTAGCAGAATTGTCATCAGGAATCATCAAGACTAAGTCATTTGAAAATTCGTAATGATACTTCCCTTTCGATAGGACTTCTTTGCCCTTGCCTTTAGTATAAGTATGATCATCTTTAAAATCTAACCATTCACCATCATGAGCTCCTTGTTTTGACATACCACTCCCATCGTGGATGAACTCATATTCCCAAACTCCATTTTCAATAATGGAATAATTTTCTGCATCTGCGCTTATTCTATGGTTTAAGATGGACAATGCACTTCCTCTCTTACCAGTATAATCTCTATCGTAAGAAGTTTTGATCTCTTCACCTGGTTGTGCTTTTACTTTTTCTCTCTGAGTAGCCTTTTGGTCATCAGTATTTATTGAAGTCGTATCGCTGTTTGATTGATTCCTCTCCGAAGTTGAAGGATCTTGGCATCCAACCATCAAATATCCAAGCAAGGTTATGAGCAAAATAGTACGCATGATCATTGTTTGATTATATTTTTAGTACAAAGGCAAGTACCTTTACAAGACAAATATATGATATACGAGACATTTCATACTAATAATCTTGATTTAGCCGACAGAAAGGTAGTGATTGGTGTCAGTGGAGGGGTAGATTCTGTCGTTTTACTCCACCTTTGTCACCGACTTGGTACAAAGATATCAGTAGTCCATGTCAACTATGGATTGAGGGATGAAGACTCAGATACAGACGAGGCGTTTACCCAAGAGTATTGTAATATCCTTGATGTTCCATGCTTTGTCACTCGAGTAAATGGCAATGAATTAATGGCAAAGGGAGTCAATCTCCAACAGACTGCAAGGGAGATCAGATATCAAGCTTATTTTAAATGCAAAGAAGAAACGGGAAGTGATTACATCTTGACTGCACATCACAATGATGACTCAATAGAGACAGTTATAATGAATTTTTTCAGAGGGACTAATCTACCTGGATTGACAGGAATTAAAAATCGAGACTCAATTAGACGACCACTCTTAGCATTTACCAAGAGTGATATCCTTGACTATGCTCGTGCTAGTGCGATCACATATAGAGAGGATAAATCTAATGCAACGGACTACTATACCCGTAACCGTATCCGCAATACGATATTACCTCAACTAGAAGCAACTTTCCCTAATGTTAAGGGTAGATTGAATAAGACAATTATAAATTTAAGGGCAACTGAAAGGTCTCATCAAATTGCTATGGACTCACTGCTTCTACAAGCAATTCAGCAGACCGGTAAGGATCAAATACTACCTTTCGATTTTTTTGATGAAAATCTTGAGCAACAAGTATTAGTCTATTGGGGAAATCAACATGGGATGAGTCGAGCTCAAATGCTAGATTTATATTCAATCAGAGATAGAGTAGGGAAGAAGGTAGAATCTAATACCCACGAAATCATTATCGATAGAGATGGCTACTTAGCAGTAATGAAGGGTGAACTGCCTATACAAGAAACAAGGATCGCAGAAAGAGGATTCGAAATACTGCTACCAGAGATTGGAATTAAATTTACAGATGATAGCACTCAAGGTAAAAATGCTAGCCAATCAATTCAATTAGATGATGACAAGTTGATATTTCCACTTAAATTGAGGCATTGGAATGCTGGTGACCGTATACAGTACAGTCAATCTCCTGACTTCAGCAAAAAGCTAAAAAAACTTTTTAATGATCACAAAGTGAAGAGGAGTGACAAGCAGAGAATACCAATCTTAGTCAATGGAGACAATTGCATTATCTGGGTCCTTGGACTCCAAAAGAATCCTATCTTCTTGAGTGATACTGGTTATTCGATTTTCGTTATTGATAATGAGTAGTATCAAATAGCATTCAATCAAGTGGTTAATAGATTAGGATCAATCATCAAGACGATTACCTTGGACAGTAGTCCGACTTCTAGATGATTGGTCTAGGTGTTTGATGTCGAGTAGTAGACCTGCAGTAGCACTCTGGGCAGTAATATTAAAATTGTTAGAACCATAGGTGATTTTACCAATCCCATTTTTCCAATCTTTGGCAAGGACCACATATCTATCAGAATATTTCGGGTTTGGGCCAAAGATGAGGATAGCATCTTGGTTTGAATCAAAGCTAATTGCAAGTTTATCTCCATCAATCTTATTGACAAAGAGTCCTGGTGTTCCTTTTGGAAATACGACTTCTTCTATTTGTTGACCCTTGACTATTTTGATACTTCCATTTTCTATTGCAGATTTTTTTGACTGCGATCGACGATAGAGAGTTACTTCTTCTGAAAGATAGAATTGAAGGTTACCAAGTTCACTTTCGGTCAGACCACTATTGACATAGAGAGACTTGGTCAGAGACCTAAGTTGAGGACTACACGAGATTAAGGTAAGTGTTGTAATGATTGCTAAGTAAGACAATGATTTCATAATTGTATAGGTTTGATTATCTCATGAAGTTAAAGATCAAAACAGACCGACGCAAGGCTATTTGATTACCCTTAACTGAGTTTAACCATGTTTAACTCCTAGCCATTTACCTGCGAGTAGAATAAAAAATCAATGAATCTCACATCCCACTTCTTTTTTTATACATCTCAGTGTGGGGTTTACTAACTTTGCGACAAATTGATAGAAAACAAATAAGATAATTTCATGCAAAATTTTGATGTAGTAGTGATAGGAGCTGGACCTGGAGGTTATGTAGCTGCCATAAGATGTGCTCAATTGGGAATGAATACTGCAATAGTAGAGAAGAGAGCTACTCTTGGAGGGACATGCCTCAATGTAGGTTGTATCCCATCTAAGGCATTGCTAGATTCATCAGAGCATTATTACAATGCTTCACACACATTTAAAGAGCACGGAATCAAGCTTGAAAAGTTAGCTGTGGATATGCCACAGATGATTAAGCGTAAGCAAGAAGTCGTAGATGTGACATGCAGTGGGGTAGAGTTCCTCATGAAGAAGAATAAGATTGAAGTCATTACAGGGATGGGAGCATTTATTGATGCAACTACTCTTGAAGTAACTGATGCAAATGGGAAGAAGTCAAAAGTGCAAGCTAAGCACTATATTATTGCGACAGGCTCGAAGCCAAATTTACCAGCAAGTTTTGGATATGACAAAAAGCGAGTAATTTGTAGTACTGAAGCACTAGAGATCAAGAAAGTGCCAAAGTCAATGGTTGTTGTTGGTGGTGGTGTGATTGGACTAGAGTTGGGTTCTGTCTATGCACGACTCGGAACTGAGGTAACAGTTGTAGAGTATGGTGATCGTATCCTGCCAAGTATGGATAAGGACTGTAGTAAGGAACTCACTCGATCATTGAAAAAGCTAGGAATGAAATTCCACTTCAAACATGCAGTCGTGGGTACAAAGGCAACATCACGATCAGTCACAGTCAATGTTGAGAAAAGAGAGAGTGATGAAAAGTTTGATATTAAGACTGACTACTGCTTGATTGCAATAGGAAGAATACCGTACACAGAAAACCTTGGTCTAGACAAGGCTGGAGTGAAGATGGATGACAGAGGTCGTATCGATGTTGATAATCACTTCCGTACATCAGCTGCTAATATCTATGCAATTGGTGATGTAGTGAAGGGAATGATGCTAGCTCACAAGGCTGAAGAAGAAGGAGTCTTCGTTGCAGAGATGCTTGCAGGACAGAAGCCACATATCGATCACAACCTGATACCTGGTGTAGTCTATACATGGCCAGAGGTAGCCGCAGTCGGTAAGACAGAGGAAGAACTGAAAGAAGCAGGTATTGCTATCAAGGTAGGGAAGTTCCCATTCAAAGCACTTGGTAGATCACGTGCATCTATGGATACAGAAGGAATGGTCAAGGTGATCAGTGATGCAACAACTGATGAGATACTTGGTGTACACATGGTTGGTGCAAGGACAGCAGATATGATTATGGAAGCAGTGGCATTGATGGAGTTTAGAGCATCTGCTGAAGACATGGCACGTATCTGTCACCCACATCCTACATATACAGAAGCAACTAAGGAAGCTGCACTTGCTGTACACGGTAGAGCATTGCATATTTAGAAAGAATAAGTAGAATTAGAGCAAATTGAAAAGCGACTTATCAGAAATGATTAGTCGCTTTTTTCTGTATGTATATAGATGTTGATATGTGGTTGTAGTCAGGGACTACAACAAGCTGCTATTTTATATTTCATTGCTATTTGTAGTCCACTGACTACAAATCAATATTTGTAGAATAGTATTAAAACACCTTAAAGAGTCGAAGATTCCCTCTAGTCCTGACTGGATGAGAAGAGATAGCTTGATCCGAGACCGCATCAGTAATTCCATAGGTACCATCTATACCGAGACCTATCCCAACTCCATTATTGAGTTGATAATCAAGATTCAGGGAGACTAGACCATTCAAGAGGTGTGAATTGAAACTATCATCTTTGCTATGCGACCTCAATTGATAGTCAGGAGAGATTCCAGATGGTTCTACTAAGTATCTTCCACTCTTGATGAATCGGTAGTTGTATTCTAATCCTGCTCCAATTCCAAGGTCCAACTTGCCCAGAGAAAAATATCGATTGACACTCACGGGTAGACCGATGCTTAAGTACTTATTGTAAAGTGTCACATCAGTGATATATGTTCCATTGACGTCTTTTTGTGAGACTGAAGTTGTTGTAATTCCTGACACATTATTAAGGTTGTGTGTTGTAAGATCAACATTTATAATTGTATCTATTGCACCGTTGTAGTCAAGCCTTGTTAATGATCTATCAATTGAAAGTCCTGTCTCTATTGCCCACCTTTGATTAAGAGAATATTCAATGGAGAGAATTGCTGATTGACCTATTATTGGTGAGAGTTTTGCATTTCTGGCTCGAGCCAAATCGTTGCCAGAGTAATTATGGCGGTAGAGATTGCCTCCAAAACTTGCGACTAACTTTAATGATCTCTTTTTATCATGAATTTCGGTAGACTTATTATTGAGGTTAATTAGATTATTATTGAGTGTTTCGTCACTCAATCGAAATGTGCTTTCTAGTTTATATTGAATTAAAGCAACTAAACCAATGTTGTCAAGTTTTTCATTTCTAATAGATTTTGTAACTGTCTTTTGATTTGAAAGAGATTGAATTGCTACGCTATGTTGTTGACTACTCTGTGTCAAAAGAGAAATATTAGAAACGGCGTTAATGTCATCTGTTTGGTTTGCATTTGTGTCATCAATGTTTTTTAGCACATCTGTATTAAGAGGGGTATTTACATTGACGAGTAATTTAGACTGATGACTACTTGATTCTTTTAAAGTTGTTAAATTCTTAGTTTTTGTTCGACTCGTATTAGATTCTTCACCAGAAGTAATAGCATGGCTAAGATTTGCAGATACTGTGTCTTTGTTAGAGTATTGCGTTACCTCTTTATTTTCGACTTGTATATCATCTCTATTCTGTTTGATGTGACTAGCAAGTTTATCATTTTCCAGACTTGATTTATTTAAGAGGACAAAAGTACCTATAGACATTAAGAAGATTCCGAACACCAATATTATAGGAAAAAGTCTTCTACCCTTTTTCTTTTTCAATGGAATAACCTTCGGTAATGTTACATTCTCCATTTTAGCAAAGATTCCTTCTTGCATGTTTTCCCAAGAGTATTCTTGAGGGAGCTCACTTTCTGATGCTCTTAGCTTTTTTTGTATAGTATTTTGCTTACCCATTTTTTGTTATATTTAATTCTACGGTAAGATGTTTTTTTATCCAACTCATCGCCCTACTCAATTGAGATCTAGAGGTTCCTACTGAGATCTCTAATGTTTTTGCAATTTCCTTGTGTGAGTACTCATCTATTACTGACATCACAAATACTGTTCTATATCCTTCTGGCATTCGTTGGAGGTACTTAAGCATATCTTGTCGAGAAAACTGATTAAGTATTTTGTCTTCACTCTCTATGCCTGTGTAAGATTCGATATCTAAGGGAACGAAGAGATTAAGTTTACGTTGGTTCCTTAAATATGTAATACATTGATTGACAGTTACTCTTGCTATCCATGGCTTGAATGGACCTTTATTAATGTCAAACGAGGAGAGAGAAGAGAAAATAGCTGCAAAGACTTCTTGTAGTACATCCTTCCTATTTTCTTCATCATAGATATAACTCCTAATAATGGCATAAAGATAGGGAGCACAAGATTCGTAACAGTGCTTCAGAGCCTTCTGCTCCCTTTTAAGGCAAGATTGTATTTGCTCGTTGGTTAACATTAACTTTATCTAGATAATTTTATTCGCAACCTGCTTTTAAAGTTTCTATGTCTCCAGTTGTTTCAAGCGTAATGATTTCACCACTCTCAACATAAATCATTGACATAGGATAGACTCCCACGTATGGTGCAAGTAAGTGGAAGTTTGCAAAAACATGATCGTTGTATTCTACTTGATTGTCAATTTTAATTAAAGAATTGTCTTCCAAGTTTAAAAAGTAAATAGGATAATTAATGATGTAACAAGCTACACCATGAGGAGATGCCACACCAACGCTTCCAGCCCAAATTTCAAGAAAATCTATAGAGATTTGGTTATAATTAATCCCATCGTCCCATCCTTCACACTTATGCAAGAGAGCTTTGAGTTCTTGAGTATTGTTGGCAGTAACAGTATTTCCATCGAGATCAACTAAGTTCATCGGGTAATTAAAATCATCAATATCACCAACTAAGATTAGGTCACAGAATTCCATGTGATCATTTACAGTGATTATTTCTCCATCTAATACTACCTCAAAAGGGAATGAAAATAAGTAACAGCCTATGTATTCGAAATCTTGCTGCCAGTCAAGTCCTTCTTCACCATAGAATCCATTACATTCGATCAAGAATCTAAAGATTTCATCCATGTTGTTTACCGTAACTAATTTGCCATCTTCATGAGTCATACCAAATGGAAAGTTAAAGTAATAGATATCTAAGGAAAGGGCATCAATCAATTCTTCTTCAGATTCTACTGTTGTGATGACTTCTTGAAGATTAGCCAATTGTACAGGGTAATTCAGTGCATAGCAAGAGTTAACGTAACTAATGTCATATGCTGGAAAATCGCCATCTTCCCATCCTCCTGATGGCACACACGAAGCGAATAAACTACCGAGTTCCTCACCACTCGTCACATCGGACTGCTCATCATCAATACTAATTGTTAACGGATATGAAAAGTCAACAAAAATTAATTTCTCTTCAGTTAATATTGCGAAATCTTCACTACTTTCAATGGTTGTGACACTGCTATCTTCTGTAACCAAATCAAACGGATAAAGAATAGTAATGCAATCAAGGAGTAGACCTGATCCATCTCCACTTGCTCTGGTGATCAGAGGATTACTTTCTGTGTATTCAACTAATTCTGGGACAACTACATCTGTGTTGAGAACTGAATTCTCTTTTTCACATGCAGTAAATATGACTAATAAAAGTGCAATGGGTAATAACTTTTCTAATAAAATCATTAAAATATTATTTATAAATTGTTTGCAATTTGATTCTTTATTTCCTAAGATTTTTCTCCAAGATTTTGTCTCTTTGAACTTTCGTTACTTTATTATTAGGATAAGTAGCTCAAAACATTGCACGCTATTGAAAATAATTAAATAAAAAACGAAATTAGTTTAGATTTGACTATTACTTTGCTATGATAATATACTGAAAGTCAAGCGTAGAGTCATCGATAGTAATATCTGAGAATCCTGCAGCATATAACTCTTCCTCTATGATATGTGGGAGAACACGTTCATCATATGGCGGTGCATCTATTGGCAGTCTCCGGACCTTAAAATCAACAATCACAACCTCACCATTTGTTTTGAGCTTAGATCTGAGTTGAGACAGATACTCAACTCTATCTTGGAGATATGGGATTACATTTACAAAGAGTGCAATATCTGCCTCATTAGTTTTAAGTTTTGGATCATCTGGCTCACCAAGTCTCACTTCAATCTTGCTCCGCATCTCGGCATTGAGTGTTCCAGCAAATGCTTCCATCAGAGCGATCATATTTTGATCAATCTCAATTGCAATTACTTTATTCGTCTTTCGCATGAGTTGAAACGAAAAGTAACCAGTACCAGCACCAATATCTGCTACCACCTTATCTTGGAGATTCCCTAGTTTAGAGATGATAAGATGTGGCTTTTGCCAAGAGGTTCTATCTTCTAAGTTAGTTGGTTCTATTTCTTGATTACTAGCATCATCTGTTTCTTCTAATACTGGAGTTTCTTGTTGCACTTGAGGAGTACCCTTGTCATGACAACTGATCAAGAAAATAAATAATAGAGCGATGAAAAAGAAGTAACTAAATTTCACGTAAGTATTGTTCTAGGTTAAAATTACAATTTTAACTTACTTCTCATGTGATTAAAGTCAGATTTCATATCAATAGTATGAATTTATCGACAGATATAGGATTAACCGTTAAGGTATATCTCCTTCATTACCTTTTCAAGTTTGGATCTCACAGTACTTCCTTTGACCGAGTAGCCGTTGACGATAATGCAGAATGACTTCCGTTTTCCACTCTTTGTTTTTACTAAGCCAGTGTAGCTTTGGACAGAGGTCATACTCCCTGATTTTAGCCAGATGCTTCCTGCTGCTGCTGACTGTTTAAAGAGTCCTCTCACAGTACCAGAGACTCCACCAGTTGGAAGGAGTTTAGCAGTTTCGTCAAAGCCATTTTTGATTGTATACTTGCGTAAAAAATCCGACATCATATAACTACAGACATTATTTCGAGCAGAGAGCCCACTTCCATCTTGCATGATGAGACAAGAATGACCAACCTTGAGTTTTTTAAGATATCGCTTGATTCCTGAGATTCCTAATTGGCCTGAGCCGCTCTTTCTGATTTTAATCCCAACTGACTTGAGGAGTGATTCGCAATACAGATTATTACTTTCTAAATTCGCTCTTTTTACTATATCTATCAAGGGAGGGGAGTTCATTGTAAAGATTAAAGTCTTATCCAATATTCCTTTATTTGGTGTAAAGACTACATCGTAGTCCTCACATTGAACACCTTTGAGTACCAGTTTTTTGTGAATTTGAGAAGCTAGGAACATTGGTGGTTCTGGAATCGATCCTTTAATAGAGAAAGTCCCCTCACCAGCTGGAATTGTTCCTACGATTCGCTTAGAGTAGTTGTATGGTCCACCAAAGATATAAGCTTGGTCACCTGTATGCGAACTATCAACTGCGACTTCATTGCTAAATACTATTCCAGGCACTGATGGATAGTGACTTTTAATTCTAGGTCGCCTACCAATAGCCCCACGATTTGCAAAATAAATTGTATAGACATTTTCGTTAATGTTAATTCCCCAAGCTCCACTTGCGTAGTAATTGCCAAGGTCATTCCATTGCCACGTTGGTGCTATAGGAAAACTATTATAGATAGATTCGTCTGCAATAATATCTCCATCGATACAAGTAATACCTGCAGCTATGATCTCATCACTAATTTTGTCCAAAACTCCTTCATAGCTAGGATAGCCATCAAACTTTGATGAACCCAAAGTGGGGTCACCTGATCCAATGATGTGAATGTCGCCCTTAAGAGTACCGTCGTCCTCAATCGTTCCTTTATAAGCTAGAGTAGTCTTGAATGTATAGTCACTTCCTAAGATGTCAAGTGCTACTAGAGTGGTGATGACCTTAAGTGATGATGCAGGAATTGCCATTGTATAAGGATTTATTGCAGCATCTAGTGTCCCATCATCAATGTCCAATACTGTGAGTGTAATGTTACTGTGTTTGAGCTCATTGCTCGATAGTATCCTTTCGATGTTTGCTTGCATTTTTGGATTCTGTGCATTGATGCTTGTAAGCAAATGCATGATCAAAAAACAAACAGTAAAACTCTTATAATTATACAAACTCTGTATCATATCCTATATGAAATAATGCGTCACCTTGATTTACCACCGAATCATTGTTGTGACCGATGATGTGTCCATCTTTATTAGCGATTACTTTGACTGATTTATTGCCGAAGGGGTCCTTAAGATATCCAATACTTTCTCCTTTGAGTACTGATTGTCCTGATGATTTAGTCCACAAAAATAATCCAGAGAAGGATGCTCTCACCCAAGTGGTCCTTTTTATAAAAATACTTTTCTCTTTTTCAATGTCCTCCTTGAACTCAACCATTTCGAAGTGATGCAGTATTCTTCTGATCCCTGTAATAGCACATGAAATGGCAAATCCATTGAGTCTTATAGATTCTCCTGCCTCATAGACGATGACTGGAATGTTTCTGTCCTTACAGATCTTTCTGAATGATCGAGCTATTGTTCCTTTAGAGATGACATACTTAGAGCCAAAGACTTTAGCTAGTTCAAAAGACTTATCAACACCTTTAGAGAATCTTACTTGAGGATAATTGTACCTTGATGCACCACCTGTATGGAGGTCGATTGCGTACTGTACATGTGGCATTATTTTTCTTGTAAGTGTACTTGCAATCCTTGATGCTAGCGACCCTTTTGATGATCCAGGAAAACTCCTATTAACATCTTTCCCATCAGGTACCTCTCTACTGAAGTTGATAAATCCAAAAACATTGAGTAATGGGATAGCAATGATGGTGCCTTTCTTGATTTGCTCAAAGGTGCCATTCTCAACCATTCGTCTTAGAGTTTCTATGCCATTGATTTCGTCACCATGTACGCCACCTTGTAAGAGGATGACTGGTCCTTCTTCTTTGCCTCGGTACACATGACAAAGAATGGAAATCTGAGTATCTGATGGGAGTCTACCCACGAGGAGTTTGACTTGCTTATACTCACCTGGCAAGATGTCATTGCCATCAACAGTAAGTTTGTTCTCTACTGTCATAGTTGTTTAGACTGACCTTTCGATGTATTCGATGATCTTACTTGCAATATCTACGTTAGTTGTTTTTTCTATTCCTTCGAGCCCTGGTGATGCATTTACTTCGAGTATCATAGGTCCTCGCTTACTCCTCAGCATATCTACTCCTGCCACTTTGAGTCCAAGTATCTTTACTGCTTTGAGAGCTACTTCTTTTTCTTCTGTTGTTGGTTTGATTGCTTCCGCAAATCCACCACGATGAAGATTTGATCTAAACTCTCCAGCCTTTGCTTGACGCTTCATAGATGCAACTACTTCACCATCGACTACAAAGAGTCTATAGTCTGCACCCTTGGCTTCTTCGATAAATTCTTGGACGAGTACCTTTTGCTTAGTCTTGTTGAATGTCTCTAACAGAGAGACAGCTTGACTCCGCGATTCGGCCTTAAGGACACCGACACCATGGGTACCACTGATCAATTTGATGATGACAGGGTAATTACCTAGAGTGTCGATAAGTTCTTCATACATGTGTCCATTATGTAAGATGAGAGTATGTGGTACTAGGAGGTCATTCTTCACCAACAATTGTAAACAACTCAATTTGTCACGACTATTAGAGAGAGCTTGCGAACTGAGCACTGAGAAGATATCCATGACTTCTAATTGTCTCAAGAGACCAACACCTAGCTTCGTAAATGATTCTCCTATTCTTGGAATCACGGCATCAGCGTCACAAAGTGATTCACCAAAGTATTCGACATCAGGTGTTCCGTTGCGGATTACAAAATCGCAGTTAGAGTAGTCGATTACTCTGACAAAATGGTTGCGAATCCTCGCTGCCTTTATCATACTTTGTGTACTGTACAAGGCTGCATTTCTTGAAAGGATCGTAATATTCAATGCTTAATTTTTATTCAGGTTATTCCTATCTAATCTAAAGTTGTGACGGAGATTATCAAAAATAGTCAATCTTATTAAACAATATTTTGATTTTAGAGTGAAATCATAATTACCTTCCGTAGAGTCTTTGACTTGGCTTTCTGTTTTTTATTCAGTTTTACCTACATTTACAACTCACCAACCCCATCTAATCATCAGCACAATTGTAGAAAATAAGAAGACAGTTCAGTCTTGGGCAATGTTTGATTGGGCCAATAGTGTCTATGCGTTGGTGATTAGTACCGCAGTATTCCCTCCATATTTTGCAGAAGTAACAGATACTAATCTTCAGATCTTCGGGATGAATGTGACCAATACTGCATTGTATTCATTTATCGTCTCTGCAGCCTACTTGATTATGGCAGTGATGATGCCACTCTTGTCAGGGATTGCTGACTATGGTGATAAGAAAAACCTATTCTTGAAGATCTTTACCATTCTGGGAGGGATATCATGTATCTCAATGTTTTTCTTTATCGACACAAGTACAGTGATGATTGGATCAATAGGCTTCCTCTTGGCTACTATAGGATTTGGTGGTGGGATTGTATTCTACAATGCTTACTTGCCTCAGATTACGACTCCAGATCGTTATGATGTGGTCAGCGCTAAAGGTTTTGCCTATGGTTATATTGGTTCGGTAATTTGTTTGATTGGGATTCTTGTCATCGTGTTGAAACCAGAGTTGTTTGGAATCGTAGATTCGTCGACATTGCCAGTGAGACTTGGTTTCATTATTGTTGGTCTCTGGTGGATTGGTTTCGGACTCTTCAGTATTAATAGATTGCCGTCTGACACTCCAGGTAAAATTCCAAAAGGCATGATGAAAAAAGGGCTTGGTGAATTGAAAGATGCCTTCAATTATGTCAAGTCAAGCGCCAATACAAAGAAATTTCTCACAGGCTACTTCTTCTATATCGCAGGTGTCAACACAGTCATCTATCTAGCAACAGTCTTTGGAAGTGTTGAGCTTAAGCTTGAGACAAAGGAGCTCATCTATACAGTCTTGATTATTCAACTTGTTGCTATTGGAGGCGCTTACTTGTTTGCTTAT
>Ga0114957_1002366_pt1 | contig 18155 bp, 18 predicted proteins | sample BantaG_FD_87175 | JGI IMG/M metagenome (GOLD analysis project Ga0114957, IMG submission 87175) | Marine algal microbial communities from Bantry Bay, Ireland - BantryBay_4 metaG | ecosystem: Host-associated > Algae > Red algae > Unclassified | place: Bantry Bay, Ireland | collected 2014-11-21 | reverse complement strand
TAAGCCATCTTTTTATAACAAGATAGTTTCTTTTTTAACAGGTTTGATTTGTAGGAAAAAATTATTGTTTGTATTTGGGGTCAGTAGCTTGGAGGAAGCCGTATCTGGGACGGAGTCCCAAACAAGCTTTGGCTTTTTTTATTTTTCGGAAGACTTGGTGCTAGCGGGGCCTGAGGGTAGAACCTAAGTAATTAATCTCATAATGCTAAGCGAGAAGCCTAAGCTATCATCCTCAAAAAGCGCACCGATCCAGACAGACAGGCTGGGGGCTCAATGACCTGGTGAGTCTTTTGTCCAATGCCTGACACTCACTAAGTGTTAAATCTACAGTAACACAAAAAACTTACTATCTTAGCAAAAAAAACTAATGAAAATATCACGCTTTGCCTCCATCCTAATCGCCTTCTTATTCCTTCCCCAGCTTGCTCAGGCCCAATTTTGCACAGGAACACTCGGTGACAACATCTTCCTCGCAGGTGATTTCGGCAGCGGCAGCGCCAACCTGCTTTCTCCAAATCCGAACATTGCACCAGGTTATAGTTATACTTTTAATGTGCCTCCTGTAGATGGGCAGTACGTTATTACGAACAGTACGACTGGCTGGCCACTTTGGGCTTCCTGGCTTGGGATAGGTGATAATAGTTCGGATCCAAATGGTTACATGATGGTGGTGAACGCGAGTAATGATCCCGGGCTATTTTATCAACAAACCGTTTCTGGACTTTGCGACAATACCTTGTATGAGTTTTCTGCTGATATTATCAACCTGATCAGAACGGGAACGCCGGATCATTTAGACCCTGATGTTTCGTTTTTATTGGATGGAATGGAATTGTTCACAACGGGTAATATACCTAAAACGGAAACCTGGACAAGTTACGGATTTACGTTTACGACGGCAGTTGGTCAGGAATCAGTGACCTTGTCGCTTCAAAATAATGCGCCTGGTGGATTTGGAAATGATTTGGCGATTGATAATATTTCGTTTCGTGCTTGTGGACCTGAAACTTCGGTGGGGCCGTCAAGCTCCATGACATTGCTATGTGAGGAGGATGCTCCAACTGAATTACAGGCTATGATCGTGGGGAACCAATATGTGGCCCCTGCTTTCCAATGGCAACAAAGTTTTGATGAGGGAATAACATGGACGGACATCGCAGGAGAAACAACAACAATGTATACACCTCCTCCTTTGACGGGTGGTGTGTACTATTATCGCTTTGTAGTGGCAGACGGGATTGGCAATTTGAGTTCAGATAATTGCCGCGTGAATTCTGATCCTAAAATCATCACAGTACTTCCAAAGGAAACCTTGTTTGTAGAAACCATTTGCGAAGGCTCCTCACTGATGGTTGGTGGTTCGACTTATTCAACGTCGGGAGTTTATAGCGACACGCTGGTTAATTCTCTGGGTTGTGATAGCATATTAATAACAGATTTAATGGTGGAACCGAACGCTGATTTCACGGCAGATCTTTTAGTAACAGCACCCTGCGGCGATCTTGAAACGGGTATTATTTCTGTAGACAATCTTAGCGGAGGTGTAGCTCCTTTTAATTATACTTTTAATGGTGTTGATGTTGGGTCAACCGATATTTTTTCAGATCTGGAGGGCGGAGCAACTTATACGGTTCTTATTCAGGATGATGCAGGTTGCGTTATTGAGTTGTCCGCTTTTATAGAAAATCCCACTGAGTTGTTTTTAGAACTGGGTGAAGATCTGACGATTGAATTGGGTGAGACGGTTAAGCTGTCGCCTTTCTATAACTTTACACCTACTGATTTTAATTGGCAGTCCCTAGCTGCAATTGACTGTCTTGATTTTGATGATTGTGACCAATTTGATTTTCAACCAACCTCGAGTCAGGTGGTGGCACTCGACTTATTTGCGGGTAGCGATTGTACGGTTACAGATTCTATTTTCATTGAAGTGATTGATGTTAGAAAGGCCTGGTTGCCCAATGCTTTTTCTCCAAACGGTGATGGCATTAATGATTTTTTCACTGTTTTTGGAAATACTTCAAATGCTGAGATGGTTGAAAATTTGAAAATATTTGATCGCTGGGGTGGACTTCTTTTTGAAGGCGAAAATTTCATTCCCAATGACTTGCAAGATGGATGGGATGGGACTTTGAAAGGAGAACAACTGTCGGTTGGTTTGTATCTATATACGGCTACGGTTCGGTTTGTGGATGGGGAGGTGTTGAGGTATTCTGGAGATGTATTTTTGGCTCAGTGAGTTTGATTTTATATGATTGCTCTTTTAATGTGATTTTTTTTGACAGGATTTACAAGATTTTTCTTTTAGGGATAAGGTGTAAATAATTGTCCGTTTTGAGATCGAAATATTTGACTTAGTACACGGCTATGTTTTGTGTCTCATCCGGCATTAGATGCCAAGCCCCAGCGCAGGAGGCAACGTTAACTCAAGCTCCAAACTGAGCCTCAAACTATTGTGGAAGGGTTGGTTGTTTGGTACTATTTATTTGTAAAAGTTTGCCACAATGCGCTACACTTTCTTCCTCAGGACATATTTATCCATCAAAACATCATCTTCCAAAAATTGCTTCTCAAATTTGAAGTTGAGCTTTTCCATTACCTTGATTGAACCGATGTTTTCCGGAAGGGCATATCCAGCGATCTTGTCAAGTTTCAATTGCTCAAACCCGAATTGAATGGACACTTTGCAGGATTCCGTGGCGTAACCTTGTCCCCAATATTTTTTCATGAATCGGTATCCCAGGTCGACTTCATCATATTCAGGCAGGTATTTCAGACCGGAGAATCCAATGAACGCATTTGTTACTTTTAGAATAACGGCGAATCTTCCAAAGCCATTTGTCGGGTAGTCATTTAAAACCACGTCTGTGATTCGCTCTTTTATTTCTTCGTAGGTGAGTACGCCTCCGTCATGGGTGTATCGCACTACTTCGGGGTCTAGATTCATCTGGTAGGAAGCGTCTATGTCCTCAAGGGTGAAAGGCCTTAATAGGAGTCGCGCTGTTTCTATTGTTTCTTTGAACATGGTGGTGGGGTTGAATAAGTATTGATCGGCTATTGCTTGTATAAGCGCTTTTATAGATTTTGGAAAGATAGAAAGTTTTTTTCTAAACGGATTTATCGGGAGGTCAATTAACTTTCGGTCAAACCGGACTGCTTCGTTTTGAATTCGGCCCGTAGGACTTCAGTTCTGTGTAAAAAAGAATCGTTTTGATTTAGGAAAACTATTTCTAATGACAAAAATACACTAAATAAAAAAGTAACTATTCAGTGACTCAATTGATGCGTTCGGGCTGGATGTTAGCTAAATAGTTACGTTGGATTTTTAATGTCATACGATTTTCATTCAAGTTATCGAACATCAGACTTCTTATATTTATGAATCCGATAGCCCTCTTTAGCCTCAGAGCCATCTGGCAAATAACCAGCTTTCAAAATACTGTCCATGATAATCGCCATGTTGATTCCCGCCTTATCATTTAGTGAATTTGCGATCCAAAGCGTTTCGGTTGGCTCGTTAAAATTTTTGGTGATGAATAAAATGGTTTCGTCTACTGTTTTTAGTGGGAACCTTTGGGGAGTAGTTTGATTTGTAGCGTCAGTTTTGGAATTGCTGGTGTCGGAGGAGTTGCAGGAAATGGAAACTAATAGACCAATTGCAAGTATCGTGTAAAGTGTTATTCTCATTTTTATAATCTTTTTTATTGAACTTGTTCGTCCTTAAATTATTCAGGTATTTTCTCAAAGAATTTGGTTTCGTATCTACAGCGGAGCTGTAAACGAACGGGGTTTGGGCGAGCTGAGGGTATGTTAGTTGGAGGAATTGCGATTGCAATTTTAATGGTCACTGTGATTGTGATTGAGCAAGCCGATACCGAACGCCGCGTATATTCTCCACCTTCCAACTAGCATCAGGCTCCAATTTCTTGCGAAGTTTTGAGATATAAATAGCCAGCGTTCGGCCAAGGTAATCGCCTTCATCTCCCCACCCTTCTTTTAGGATCTGCTCGCGCTCAACTGGTTGGTTGATGGAGGCTCTTTGGGTAAAAGCTATGCAAAACAGGATAAACAGGAATTTTTGAGGAATATAATTCATAGCACAAATTTATTCTTTTCTGTGGGCAATTAGGGATGATTTACAATGAATTTACACTAATTTACACTTGGTTCACGTTTTGTAAAGCAGATATGATCTATCTTAGAGATCATAACCAGTACTTCAATTAACGAGTTGTTTTATCATTATGTTTAGCCTGATCGGGCAAAAAAGAAATTTAAGAAAATGAAAAAAATACTAATTACCTGCCTGCTATTGCAAATGGTGGCTACTGCTTTTTCTCAGGAAGAAGCTCCAGCGGAAATATATTTTGAAGTCCATGACATATACAGAGAGGCGGTCTCTCAAGCTGATTTGAAAACGGCAGCCACGCTCACTGATGTTTATGAGAGATATCCGGCTTCCTGGGTAAAGGAATATGTTTCTGTGGAGGTTATTGCCACCTGCGACGGTGTCGAGAAGCGTGCCATGGGAATAGATGACCAGTTAAATGAGGCGCAGAAGAAGGTATTGAAAATGGCAGACTACGATTCTAAAATCAAAATAGATATCAGTTACATTCCAGACAATACACTTACGCATAACGACGTGCAGAAGCACGAGATTGTTTTACCGGTTCTCGCAGAATCGGAAGCATCATTTCCTGGTGGAGCTGAAAAGATGGCAGCGTATTTTAAAGAAAGCATTGTTGCTAAAATTCCTGAGTCAACAGTTATAGAAGAAGTTGCCTGGACGGCGGTTCGGTTTACTATAGATAGGGATGGAACAATTGGAAAAATAACGGCATCCGGTTCCACCCAATCAGAGGCAATTGACCAATCAATCATGGACGCGATATGCGGCATGCCTAAATGGACTCCTGCCGTTGATTCGAAAGGGGAGAAGGTGGCGCAGGAGTTGGAGTTCATGCTGGGGAATACGGCGAAGATTTGTGGCCTGAATCTTTATTTGATAGAGGGTTATTTTTTGGATTGAAAAGAGACCGCTGTGCTGTCAGATGGGTCTAGTTTATCCAGCCTACCTTTCTTCGCCAGTCGTCAAATTCCTTTTTTCTTTTTTCAAAATCTGCAGGCGGTGCATGATTTTCACTTTTAGTCTGTTTTCTTAAAATTGAAGTCTGATCTTCAAGTGTGTTAAGTCCGATGGCTTTTCGTCTTTGATTTACCTTGACTAAATCGTCATAGAGATATGGACTTAGTTTACCGTTTTCATCCCAGTCAAAGTTAGTTCCATAAAGTTGTTGCTTTCCTTCAAATACGGCTATTCGGTCGCTAAGGTAGGCTAGGTTTTTTTTGTCTGCATTGTTTTGACTAACGGCTATTTCTAATAGTTGCGCACACTTTTTCATAAAGTCAGGTTGTCCGATGGAATGTTGGATGACTAGCCAGGCGGCTTCGCTGGCCTCTTTGCCTACTTTGTCAATGGTCGGGTAGCCGATTGTTTCAATTATGTCATTTAATATTTCTGCATTTCTGTTGTGCAATGCTTCCATTTCTTTGTTGTAGCCTTCGAAGAGTTGCCCGTTTTGTATTAGTTTGTCTCGGAGTTTTAAATCTGCATTTTTGAGATTGATTAATTTTTTTGCAATTTTTTTGTAGTTCATTTTGTTGTGAGTGTGGTTACTAAAATATCATTAAGTTTTTGTTTGTGTGTAATCATATTCATCTTGTTAATCCTGTCAAAAAAATCACATTAGGAGGAAAATTGCGATTGCGATTGCGATTTCCCATCATTCAAACCCCTTAGCAATTACCCCTTCCGCAATTTTCCCCTGAGGTGTAAAATCCAAATGAACTCTATTTCTTCGTCTCTCGCTACGGTCCGACTCATAATCGTTTCTCAACTGCCAAATATGCACTCCTGCAAACCACTCTTTTTTCCAAACCGTATTAAAAAAAGCGGCATAACAATTTGCTTGCGTTTCGGGTGATTCTTTCTTGGTCTCCCTGTTAGAATAGTCAATCCATTCCCAGGGTTTGATGGCACTGTCGGCGGTGCTTTTGTAACCCATTTCTGTAAAAAGTATTGGCCGATTGTATTTTTTGGTGATAGATTCCATGTGGGAAAGGTATTTGTTCCAGCCTTTTGAAATTTGTTGAACGGTTGGATTTTTATTTTTCACCAAAGGGAAATAGGCCTGTATGCCAATGAAATCTAAGTCGTCCCAGAACGTTATTTTTTCGTATTCGTCATACCAGTTGGCGGCGTAGGTTATTTTTCCGGAATAGATCGTTCTGACTTCCTGAATGATTTCTTTCCAGAATGTTGGTTTATTGACAGATAATTTTGAAAATTCAGTGCCGATACAAAACATTTCTGCCTGGGTCTGTTCCGCTATTTTTGCGTAGCGCAACATAAAATCGCGATAACTTGCTTTCCACAAGGCCCAGTTCTCGTCATTGACCGGAGCAATATCAGAGCGCCATTTCCCCGCTGAAGGTTCATCTAACCAGACATGCGGTTTTACAAAAACCTTAAAACCTTTGGACCGCACCAATTTTATTCGACGGATCCAGCTGGAGTCACGTCGTAGTATGCGAAGGCTGTCGCCGTTGTGATGATTCATGACCTGACTGTCGTAGTCAAACTGAAAGCCCCAGGGCACTAGGGTGACCCATTCAATGTTATTTTGGCTTAGCAGTTGAAAATTCATGGAGTCTCTGAATCCGAAGAGGTGTGCTCCTTTTTGTTTATCTAGCGTAGAGGTTTTGGTTGCTTTCTTTTGGCTGAAAGCTTCGTTGGTGCCTTGGCAGTTGGATAGGAGGAGGAGTAGGAATGTGAATGTGAATTTGTTCATTTTATGGCGGCTGATCGAAGTTGACGGATACTAATCTTATTTTTGCTTATTGGTGTCCCAGTCGATGCCATGCTGAACACCCATTACTTGCACCAGGTCTCTGGACTTTAGGGAAACCACAATTTCTTCACCTTGTTGGATAGCCATGTCGGGAATGTAGAATGTAGGGTGGGGGGCGTAAGCAGGAGGAGGCTGGTGATCTGCATCAATTGCTACATCGCCTGATTTGACTGCGATTAAAACAAGACCGACGGGATTGGATGATAAGTTCTCCAAATTTATTCCGGGCACTATATCATTCATATTTGTAGCAATGGATGTTTTTTTAAGCAAATCTCCAAAATTAACTAGTCCATCTTTCCGGATCTATAATTAACCAAGTGAGGTAACAAAGCTACTAATCTTTTGATTTATTTGTAATATACTCCACAAAAGAATTCGAATCAGGACTTGGGAAATTCCCAATAAACACCCCCTCTTCATTTAATAAGAAATCTCTGGGTAAACTAACAATTCCGAAATCTTTCATGAGCCTGTTTTTGATACCTCCTCCCCATAAATGAATTCCAGGTTGATTATTTGTGATTGAATGATTTGTCCATGCTGTTTTATTTTCATCAATGGAGATAAATACAAATACGATTGATTCGTCTTTCAAGCGTATTCTGTTTTTATTCGATTTTTTTATTTTAGCTATGCACACGCCACACCATTTTGCCCAGAAACTAATGTACACTTTTTTGCCTTTAAAATCTTTTAAAGCAATACTTTTACCAAAACTATCCTCCAAAGTAAACTCGGGAGCTTGCTGACCTCCTTGTAATGACTCCGCCAATTTGTAACGATCATTTATTTCTTCAAACAATGTTAAATCAATAGCACTTTTCTTGTAATCTTCAAAGGTGAGACGGAGCTCCTTTATGCTTCCCGGTTTTATGTTATAATAAATTAAACGGCCTGATAATTTTTCTTTAGTCTCTTCATCTAATGTTTCTAATTTATTAATGCATTTGTATAACAATGAAAAATCCTGATAATAGTCTAGCGCTCTGCCTAATTCTTTTTCACAACTACATTTGGAGTACGTTTCTAAAAAGCTAATGTAGAAGATGGAACTTTTATGTTTTCTATCAGCAGTTATTTTTTGTAAATATTTTTCCTGGTCTTTTTGTTTTAACTCATTCTCTTTTACAAATGTTAAGAGATAAGTTGAATGGTTATCTGCTATTTCACTAATGATATAATTTAAGAAATCTAAACTGGCAGTCTTGTTATCTATGTCGTCAAGAAATACTTTTTCATCATTGTATACGCTGTTTAGCAAATCGTATTTGTCTTGACTAGTCTTAAGTTCTTTGACTTGATAATATAAGCTACTGGAAATGGTAACATTGGCAGTTAAAAATATTTTTTTAGGGCCAAATTTACCAGTGTAATTCTGATAGATAGTATTGTCTTGTTTATTGTCTTTTTCAAAATATGTTATGGCAGGTGGTTTGCTGGAATGGTCAATTAGCAGGCCTATTTTTTCTCTTGGCTTTATGTAAATATCTATTTCTTCTTCATTGTATTTTAGTTTAATTATTTGGGATTCTTCGATTATTATTTCTGCTTCAAATTCACCGTTTTGATTTACGTCAAACAAAATAAGCGACTTCTCCAGTTTGTTTTTATTTGAAAAAAAACTTAATACAATCTTTCCTTTTTTATAGCCAAGGATTTTGCCGTGAATTAGGGTTGTTTCGTTTGCATAACTTATTGATGGGTAGAGGAACAGTAATAGATAGATTGATAGCTTTATTCTTTTCTTCATTGGAAGGTTACTTTAGAAATCAGTTACGTTCTAGTAGTTTTTGAATTGTGCTTATTGTTTTTCTTCAAGTAATTCACTGGCCGCTTTTTTTGCTCCGGGAAGGAGTTTGTCGTTCTTCATTCCTCTACAATTTCCGCCTCAAATAAATCAGCTAAACATGTTTTTGACTTTGTACTTTCTATTCGTAGGGGAGGTAGTTCATTTTATCTGTATTGCCATGGCGTGTTTGATACACGGAGAATTCACTTATACTAATTGAATCTTAAATATAGCAATATTTTCAGACGTTTAGGTCTTCTGTAATCAAAAAGGCGTCGGATAGTGGGGCATGCAGGGGAGGGGAGGTATTTTCCGTTTCCGCCAATTTCAATGGGCTGGATGGCAGAAGTACGTGTAAATCCAGCCCATTAAAATTGGCGAATAGAGGTGTAATCTACGAATTAGCTACTTTACGATGTATAGTCACCTTTTTTACCTACTTTGAGATTAAATACACCGTGTATTAAACAAAGAAGTTGCCTCCAACAACATTTACTTAAACCCTAAACAATAGAATCATGAAAATCAATTTATTTGGCCTACTCGTCGTGACTATGCTGGCCTCCTGCATAACTACTACTGCACCAAAAGTTACTGCTAATGAAAACACAACAAAAGTAGTAAAGCAAAAGCATGTAAATCCATACAAACTTATCGTTGGAAACTGGAAAATGAAATCCTATCAAGTATATTCGGACGCACCCGATCCTACTGATAGCGGAGACATATTTTGGGAATTTAATGACAAAAATGAGGTGACTGTTCACCGCATTACCAAAGAAAATGCTAGCATGAATACGCATCCATACTGGATGAACAAGAGTATTCTTAATGTCAATCAGCAACTTTATATGTTCTATTTTGAAGAGCCTCTTGGAATTGACCGTATGGGCAATGCTAAGCCTTTTGGTGATGAACTCTGGCTGGACTCTAATTTAGACCCCAGTATATCAGATCATGGACCAAAAATTCACTTGGTAAGAGTGCAATAATTTTAAGCAAATTTATAGTTACTTAATCTATATTTTACGTCTAATGAATAGTTTTAATGTAAACAACTTCCTATTTTTAATCCACAAAAAAATGACTTTAACCATGAAGAAACTGATTTCTTTATTATTTACACTATCAATTGTTTTTATGACTCAATCCTGTAAGACCAGCAAAGGATTGGCAGGACTCTCTCCTGCGAAGGCCTTAACTGGCGTGCAAGCCTTACTAGGTGGTGCCAGTACCAGTGCATTAAAAGGCTTTGGGAAAAATGCTTTAAACAATACAGTGATGAAAAAAGCAATGCCTGCAGGACTTTCCAACGTGACAAGCTTATTAGGTAAATCAACCGAAGGGAAAAAGGCCTTAGGTCTTTTAAACAGTGCTTTGGGATCAGCTGTACCTGATATAGCATCTTCTTTTTTGGGCAATGCTACCAAAAGTATTCCAGCGGCGGATGCATTGAACATTTTGAAAGGGGGCGACACTGGTGCAACCGATTTCCTGAAGAACAGCGTAGGAAGCGACCTGTCAGCAGCCTTGTTGCCAGCCATTACTAAGCAGTTGACCGATAATGGTGGGCTAAAGGCTATTACTTCTGCTCTGGGAGGTCAGGCTTCTAGCTTATTTGGAAATGGGAAGCCCTCTTTAGCTAGTTTGGCTACTACGGGTTCAGTAGATGGACTTTTTTCGATGATGGGCAATGCAGAGAAAAGAGAGCGTGCTAATCCTACCGATCCAGTATTGAAAGAGATTTTTTCTAAGAAATAACGGAGGTGTAGAAAGTCGAGAATGGTGTCACGTTCACTAAACTTTTAACGTTTAGTGAACGTACCATCGAGTTGTTGTCATCCAGCATTTTATAATTTCAATCGCCTGAAGATGCTATTGTACCGCTTTCCATCGAAGTTGTTAAAGTATTTCCTATGCCTGCGGATAAAGGCATTGACCCCCAGGGCTTCAGCTATTCCTCGTCGCCGTAGCTTGCTCCTACGCCAAATCCTACACCAGATCCTACGCCTCCTAAGAAAGGCTTCGGCGGCACGCGGATGGCTACATAAATGTTGAAAGAAATTTCCCGCTTGCGGATGGGAGGGCAAATGAGCTTTGCCCTGAGCATCAAGCCCTTATCCTCGACTTTAGGAGATAACTTCAAACAACTCCCATAAAATAGTTTTACTAATGATTGATAATTCAAAAATTTGTAGTAGTCTGAATGATTTACTTGAAGCCAACTACGACGCCCAGAATGGCTTTAGTAATGCGGCGGACGAAAGCGAAAATCCTCGTCTGGCTACTTTCTTTCAAAACAAAGCTGATCAACGTCGCCGCTTTGCCAATGAAATTCAAAATGAAATTAAGCGTCTTGGAGGAACCTTCTCTGAGCTTGGAACGGTGATCGGGTTCATGCAACGTGCCTGGATGGATGTAAAGACAGCCTTTACGACCAATAATGAAGAAACGATACTGGAAGCGTGTGAGACGGGAGAGAAAGAAGCGCTAGGGGAGTATGATGTATTTTTAACGGACACAACGGTTCCTGCTGCTGTCCGAACAATGATCGAACGCCAAAGAAATGAGATAGCCCTTTCTCATGGTCAGGTAAAAAATCTGGAAGAATGGTTTAATAATAAATTATAGGTAACCATTCAGTCGGTTGTTGGTTGGACCGAAGACGGGAGACCGAAGACCGAAGTTTCCCGCAAACGTAGTTCCGCGATCATTTTACGTTAGAGGGAAACTTCGGTCTTCGGTCTTAAAGCAGGTACTGCTGAACAATTATAATTTAAATGCCAGCCTTCCAGATTTTACCTGTTTAACATTATGCTACCATGGTTGCAGAAGGACCATAGAGTGTACGTACTTTCTCTGATAGTTTCTTTCGGGCATAAAAGATTCTACTTTTCACTGTACCCATTGGCAAATCGAGTGCTGCTGCGATTTCATCGTAATGAAACCCTTCTGCGAACATGGTGAATGGGATTTTGTAGGTATCTGTCAGGCTATTCACCACACTTTCCAACTCCTTCATAAATATGACAGACTCGGGATTACCTTGAGTGCTTCTATTTTCAGCTATATAAGAAAAATCTTCTACTTGTTTTATCACCTTATTCTTAGTTTTGGATTTGCGATAATGGTTGATAAAGGAATTGTACATTACTGTGGTTACCCATGATTTGAAGTTGGTTCCTTCGTGGAAACGATCTCTTTTGTCGTAACAACGCATCAATGTTTCCTGCATCAGGTCTTTTGCATTTTCTTTGTTACGCGTTAGTCGCATAGCGAAACCGATTAATAATGATTCTATATTACTAATTTCTTGGTTGAAGGTTAATTTTGTCATGATAATGTTGTTTTAAGTTAGTAAAAGATGGTAGGCCAGTTGAGTGCTGGACATTTACCGATATCGAAATAAAAATAATTGGATTAAAACCGTCTTGGAATTAGGTCAAGGCTAATCTATTCTGGTGAAATTAGGAGCGTATTATGGCTTCCTTATTCACAGTTGGCCAAGACGTGCTTTCTTCAGGTTAATAGCACCTGAGCTTGTCTGATTCCCGAATGAATGGATTACTTTTAGCTGATATGAATACGATGAGATTGGTGGTAAGGGTGACTGGAGGTTTGGTCATGTCTTGTTAATTATTGGTTTCTTGATTATTTAAGTATGTAGAATTTTGATTTATTCTAATCCATCTACACTTATAACTATTCAAACGGCGTGCCAAGTTTGCAAGTAACTGATTATCAGAAACTTAAGGCTATTTTTGCAATAGCTACTTTCTGATATTTAAGAAAAATGATTATATTTCAGAAAAAAAATGACCAGATATGAGTTATTTTATTTACTTTGCAGAAACACTGAAAAAGAAGACAGCTGTCTGAAGTAAAGTAAGGTAATCATTCATTAGTTGGTATTTCTATTTTTCCGATATTTTACTGAAGTTGTTTTTTTTCTCTTAAAAAACAGACACATGGAGAATCCAGAAAGCACTGCTAACAAGATGCTATCTACTCTTTTTGAGGTAGCAGATATTATGCAAAATGGGGTACTATGGCTGAATGCAGAAGGACGCATACTAGGGGTCAATGAAGCCTATGCCTCAGAATTGGGCTACGATAAAGCAGCCTTTAAACCTAAAACTATTATTGAAGTGAACCCTTCCACTTCTTTGCGCTCCTGGAAACGACTTTGGAAAAAACTACTGGCAGAGCGGCAAATCATTTTCAAGACAGAACAAATTACAGCTACTAGATCCATCTACCCCGTGCAGATGCGGGCCAAATTAATGGAGCTAGATGGCCAATTTATCTGTATGGCGGTGATCGAAAATTTGATGCGAAGCAATCGTTATAAAGACCTGTTGGAAATGACTGCGGGAATGGCAGAAATCGCTACTTACGAATTTGATCTGGTACAAAACGAAATTATTGTAACAGATGAATTCTATCGGCTCCTTAATATGCCGCCACAGGAGAAAATTTCCACTAAAGAGGCAAGTGCCGCTTTCCGGGATTATATTTCAGAAGAAGACTTACCCACTTATTTAAAAAACATCAATCGTTCAGTCAAAGAAGGCAAACCTTTTGAGCAAGAGCTTTCCTATCGTGTAAATGGGGAATACAGAGACTTCACTTTTTCGGCTCAACCCGTCACACTCGAAGATCAAACCATCAAAATTTACGGTACGATTCAAAGTTTAGCTAAAGTTTCAAAACGCACCGATGAAATGCACTTTACTAAGTATTGTATGGACTTTGCCCAAAATATGATCTTTTGGGTTACGGAAGACGGCATCATTTCTTATGCCAACCAGCAGGCTTGTGATACCTTAGGTTATACCAAGGATGAACTGATCGGACAGAGTTCTTTACTATTGACCAGAGAAACGGTGGGAGAGCAAAGCTGGTTGGAAATATGGGAAGAAATGAAACCGAAAAGTCCCAACGAAATTGAAATTGAAATAGATTTTTATACGAAGAGCGGAACATCTATTCCTATTTGCATATCGATGAACATTATCAGCTTCAAGGGTAAAAAAATCAATTGTAGCTTTGCCCGCAACATGACCAAAATCAAGGAAATGGATGAACTGATCGCCATGGCTAAAGAGAGCCTTGATCAGTCGACGGATATGATCTACTGGTTAAAACCAGATGCCTCATTCCGTTATTTTAATGAGGCCTTTGTGAAGCAAGTTGGTTACACTCGGAAGGAAATAGAAAAGATGACCATTGTCGATTTATTTCCAGAAACAGACATGGAAGACTTTAAGGAAAATTGGGCGCGTATGCAACAAGGTGTAACCCTAAAAGCACTGGATCGAAAAATGCACGTAAAAGGCGGGCAGGTGATCCCAACGTCCATGACGGTCAACCTGGTGAAAGTGAATGAGAAAGAGTATTCTGCAACGGTACTCCGCAATATATCTGACCAAAAAAGAAAAGATAAAGAACTGCGAGACTACATCAAGCAAATCGAACAACTTCAAGAGAGTGTCGAAGCTGAAAATATCCAACTCCGGGGGGAGATTAATGTGGAATCTAATTTTAGTAATATCATCAGTCGCGATCCAAATTATAAGAAAGTGCTTCGTCAGGTGGAGCAGGTGGCTGATACCGAGGCAACTGTTTTAATTTTAGGTGAAACCGGTACGGGTAAAGAATTGTTGGCCAGGGCGGTGCATCAGTTGAGTGGCCGGGCTGACTATCCGATGATTAAAATCAATTGCGCTGCGCTGCCAGAAAACCTAATTGAATCAGAGCTTTTTGGTCATGAAAAAGGAGCTTTCACGGGCGCGCATCAGCAAAAAATTGGCAAATTCGAGCGTGCGGATAAAGGAACGATCTTTTTGGATGAGATAGGTGAATTGCCATTGGATTTGCAAACCAAGCTCCTAAGGGTACTTCAGGAAGGAGAGATTGAACGGGTAGGGGGCACCCAATTGATTCATGTTGATGTGCGGGTGATTGCAGCCACTAATCGAAATCTTGAACAACAGGTCGTCGAAGGGAAATTTCGGGAAGATTTGTATTACCGAATTAATGTATTTCCTATTCTCAATATTCCGTTGCGGGAAAGAAGAGAGGATATTCCAATACTGGTGAAACACTTTGGGGATAAATACAGTAAAAAATTAAATAAACATATAACAGAAATATCTCCTTCTTCACTGAACAAATTGATGGACTATTACTTTCTAGGTAACGTAAGGGAGCTCGAAAATATAGTAGAACGGGCCGTTATACTTGCTAAAAGTAATGTATTGACCATTGATTTATCTATAAATAGTCAACCTGTTAACATTTCTTCCAAGTTCAAATCTATGGAGGAAATGCAGAAAGTTCACATCATTGATGCGCTTAAAAGAACAAAAGGGAAAGTAAGCGGTAGAAATGGAGCTGCTTCCCTGCTTAAAATGAATGATAAGACCTTATACTCAAGAATGAAAAAATTGGGTGTTGATAAGCATGATTACCTGATTTGAATATAACATTTGGAGTGGGTTATTGAGCTATCATTGAGGAGACAGGGTGATACTATAATAATTTTTAACTGACGGTGGAATCCAACAATTCCGTCCAACTAATTTATAAAAATAAGTTTTGTCGAATAACTTTAACTACAAACAATTATTACACAAAGATTTTGAGCTTATCCTAATGGTCAACCGGCAGCCGGCTGTGCTGGTATTTGGTGCAGATTGGTCCGGAGGTACAGAAATCATGGACAGTATGATGGAACGCATTAGTGCTGAATTTAATGTGGGTATTCATTTTTTCAAAGTAGACGTAGAGGCGCAAAGCGAAATTTCCGATTATTTCAATGTCCATAACATTCCCACTACCATCATGATTAAGGATGGTGAAATAAAGGAGATGTTTAAGGGCTTTATAGCGGCATCAAAGGTTCGTAAAAAAATAAATGATATCTTTTTATCTGATTCAAAAACGATTAATTGAGCAATTGTTAAGCGTTTTAATTGAAGCGAGTTGAGTCCTGCGAACCTTTTTTATTCCCATCTAAGCCAACCAATAGTCTTCTGTTTGTTGCCTTTTTCTTAGCTATAAGCAAGTTCATAAAAAATAGGAAACACCTGAAGGTACTTCCTATTTTATAATAATCCCTATCATTTAGGTATTGAAGTTGTTTAAAGTTATTTCTTAGCTGCCCCAACAATACCGGCACCGATCAAAAGGGCGCCTAGTCCCATCATTATGTAAGCCTGGGTGGAGCTGCCTTTATCTTCAGCAGAAATTTCAAGTTTACCAATTTCTAAGGATGACCCACTATTCTCCAGTTTGGTAAATCCGAAATAGCCTAAGCCCAAGCCTATGAGGATTAATGCGATAAATAGGATTCGATTCATTTTGTTTGTTTTTAAAAGAGTGATTGAGAAAATTATATGATTGAAAATTGCTTACAGGTTCATCTGGTAGTCACCCTAACATTTACGGCTGTTTTTTGCCTTCAATTTCCTTATACTTCACCTTTACAGCAAAGTCTGAGGCGATAACCGTTTCTCCTTGCGTTTTAATATGAACGAAAGTAAACACCGCTCCATACATAACAATGAGGGAAGCATAAAAAACCCAGACCATAATGACCATAATGCTTCCTGCGGCATCGTATATGCCTGCCACATTGCTGTTCCCAATATAAAAACTGATGAGATTTTTACCAATAATAAACAAGATACTGGTTAATATTGCTCCAAACATGGTATCTCTCCAGGTAAGTCTAGCATCGGGTAAAAATTTAAACATCATGGCGAATAAAAGTGTAATGATGACAAATGGTAAAAATACGGTTGTCACAAAACTAAAAGCGATGGAGACGATTCCAGTTATTTCCTCTAAATATTTGCCAAATGATTCGACAAAAGCGTTGACGGCCAAAGAGACTAATAAAATAAAACCTACCCCTACCACCAATGCAAAAGAGAGTACACGATCTTTTATCATTTTTATAATACCCCAACCTTCTGGTTTTGGCTTTACCTGAAAAATTTTATTTAAGGTATTTTGTAGCGTAACAAAAACAGTCGTAGATGTAAACAACAAAATAGCTCCACCCAGGATAGTCGCCCAAATGGTAGGTTCAAAAACATTTAACCTTTCAATGGTCAGCAATAGTTGTTGCGCACCTTCCTTGCCAACCAATGCGCCAATTTGATTAAAAAGGGCTGCCTTGACCGTTGCCTCTTCATAAAACTGTGTGGTGGTAAACAAAATAACCAGCAGCATTGGTGGTAACGAAAATATGGTATAATACGACAAGGCTGCTGCGTGTGTAAATACGTCATCCTCACTGAACTTGGTAATACTTCGCTTTAGTACAGTCCAATAAAAAAACAACCTTTGTTTTATGTTTACTACCATCTGGTTTGTCAATATAATGTTGGACGTTAGTTTCTTTTTGTAGAAAAGGTTTTAGAGGTAGAACAAGGTGTACGTGTTTCCTTATGGCTCTGGTAGAGCGCTGCTGGTTACAGTTGGTCTATGTTTTATTCAATACTTTTTTTCGCCTTAGCTTTTCCTGATTGAATGTTCCCTTTTACATCTTCCAGTTTCTCAGAAGTGGTAGAGATTTTTTCTTTCACCGTTTCGGATAAATCATTGGCCCAGTTTTTAGCGGTACTGGATGCTTCGTTTAATTTCTCTGTAGCTATTTCGGTGTTTTCTTTTAAAGATTTTTTCACGTCGTGCCCGAGTTGATTTAACTGTTCTTTGGTTTTGCGTTGGAATTCCTGGCCCTCTGCAGAAGCTAAGAAATAACCCGCTACACTTCCTGCAACGATTCCGAGTCCAACACCTACTAATACTTTACTGCTTTCTTTCATGATGTTTATTTTTTATGATTTAAAATGAAGTTTTAAAAGTTCTTTTTACTATGTATGTAATTCGATAGAATTTTTCGGTTTTACCGTTTAAAAATTGATCTGGTATAATTGAAGTTTTGTAACTGTTCAGTTACTTTACTATTAGCTGTTGGCTTTTAGCTTCCCTCCATCGCGAGTAAATCGCGTTATAAGGAAGCCAACAGCCAACAGCTGAATAGTTACGAAGTTTTTTAAAATTATTCCCTTTGGCTGCACTTAAATCGTTCATCCCGAAGATTTTCTGTTATTTTACTTCCCGTAGTATGGCTACGAAAAGCAAAATAGCCTGTCCCGTCGGTTGACGGGAAGCTTCGCCCGCAGGATCAAGCCCATCTGGCCAGCCGGACAGGCACTTAGGCTCGCTTTCAGACAATAACTTTAAACAGCTTCAATGTATGAATTTTAGTAGTTTATTAAATACCTTAGTGCGTATTTTATTTTAAAACGGTTGAAGTGGCTATATGTTCAGTAAAGCTTGCTCAGTACACCGTGTACTAAATTCATTTACATTTTTGAATGCTTCTTTTTTGCGATTACTTCGCCAATTTTTCTTCAAATAGCTAAGACTATGCT
>Ga0114957_1002359_pt1 | contig 18207 bp, 14 predicted proteins | sample BantaG_FD_87175 | JGI IMG/M metagenome (GOLD analysis project Ga0114957, IMG submission 87175) | Marine algal microbial communities from Bantry Bay, Ireland - BantryBay_4 metaG | ecosystem: Host-associated > Algae > Red algae > Unclassified | place: Bantry Bay, Ireland | collected 2014-11-21 | reverse complement strand
TAAATCAATTATTGAATTTACCCAAAACAACAGAGCGAGAAGATATTCAAAGTCTTGCTCGTGTTTTAAATTTAATCATTCATTTCGAAATGGGAAATATGTTGTTATTGGAATCACTTTTTAGATCCACTTATCGCTTTTTAAGTAAGCGAAATAGATTGTATGAATTTGAAAAAAGTGTTTTAGGATTTATTCAAAGATCAGGAAAGTTGCGCTCGGCAAAGGAGTTGAGAGAAGCTTTTGTTGATCTCAAAAAAGAGATGGAAGACCTCTCTCAAAATCCTTCCGAAAACGCCATGTTAAGATATTTTAATTTTACCGCTTGGCTGGAAAGTAAGATTGAAAATAAAACTTTTGCAGCAGCTGTAAAAAGTCATTATTTGAAAAAATTACTTAAGGAGTAAAATCATTATTTCCATCATTGGAAGTCAATCTAATATCGACAATTGTATCAGCAATCCAATTTCCACCTGTATTAATTCTTATTCTTCCACCACCATTTGATTGGCCGCTACGAATATGTCCACCTTTGGTAGATTTTTTCCCTTGGGCGTTAATTTCTATAACTGAGCTTTTTACTTTTAATTCAGAAAGTGTAATTTTTTTTGACATAACAGATAAATTTTAGCATTAATAAATCAAAATAGATTGCTTTAAGTTAAGTTTATATGCTGTCGAAATGAAGCCACAAATTGCTTAAAAGTCAGATTTCTAATTTTTATAAAATTAAATAATCAATCTATTTTTCTAAGTGATGGTCAAAGAAGTAAGTTACTAAGATAGAATAATTCACAAGGAATGACAAAGGCATAAATGGTTCTGTCAGGTGGATTACTTAATCGTTCGTCGTTTTTTTAATAATATTCGTAAATAAAATCAAATAAATCTTTCCAAAAAAACGTCATTTGTGATAGTTTTCTAAATCAATGGAAAATTATAATTATTGCTCACATCAACTAAATTTAAAATTTAAACATGAAAAAGCTTACACAAATTTTTAGCATTTTAATGCTTTCGTTTTTAACAATTACTGCAACTCAGGCACAAGATGCTTCGCTTGATGATATTTTAAAAAATTACTTTGAAAATATCGGTGGAGAAGAAGAATGGAAAAAAATTAAATCTATGTCTATGGAAGGAACTTCTGCCATGGGAGGAATGTCTTTTCCTGTTTCCATAAAAACAATGGAGCCAACCTTAATGAAATTAGAAATAGATGTACAAGGTAAAAAAATTATTCAAGCATTTGATGGAGAAAACGCTTGGGGTATGAATCCACTTGCTGGAGTAAGCGAAGCTCAGAAAGGAGATGAGGAACAGTCAAAAGAAATGAAAAAGCAAAAATTCCAAGATGAATTTATTGATTACAAAGGGAAAGGTCACAAGGTAGAATTAGCAGGAACGGAAGAAATCGATGGAGCAGAAACGTATAAAATCAAAATGACCAAAAAAAGTGGAGACGTGGTTTTCTATTTTTTTGATATGGAAAATTTTGTTCCAATTATGTTTCGTGCATTTGTTGACTCAGGACCAATGAAAGGTCAATCTGCTGAAACTTTTATGAGCGATTATCAAGAAGTAGATGGATTGATGATTCCATTTACGACAGAGCAAAAAGTAGGAGGACAAACGATGTTTTCTTTTACCGCTGAGAAAGTTAATTTGAATGATGAAGCAGTTGAAGCAGCGATGTTTGCTTTTCCAGGAGGAGAGGAAAAAGAGGAAGAAGAAAAGAACTAAGGAAAAATAAAATTATGAAAGACCTGTTCGAAACTTAGTTTCCAACAGGTTTTTTTTTACTTTTATTTGACTCAAAAAAATAATCAATCGAATCGAAAAAACCTGTTTTAAAATGATTTTTTTGGTCAGGCAAAAGTTAGAAATAAAAATGACGAAGGAAGTTTTATTTCTAACTTTTACCTGACTCAAAACAAAAAAATAATTTTAAAACTCAAATTAAGTCTTATGATGAAACCAATAATTCATACATTTTTTACCACTCTCCTTTTTCTTTCATTTGCCAATCATAGTTTTTCGCAAGACGATGCCCTCAAAATTTCTTTCGGAGGAATGAATGCTCGAAGTATTGGGCCAGCGGTGATGAGTGGTCGAATTACAACTTTGGACGCAGTAGAAAGTGATCCACAAATTTTATATCTCGGTGCTGCGAACGGTGGTGTTTGGAAATCAAATAGCGCAGGAACAACTTTTCGTCCTGTCTTTGATGAGCATACACAATCGATTGGCGCACTTGCCATTGATCAGAATTTTCCAGATACCGTTTGGGTGGGAACAGGAGAACCTTGGACTCGAAATAGTATTTCCTATGGAGATGGAATTTATAAAACAACCAATGGCGGAAGTACTTGGGAAAATATGGGTTTGAAAAATACAGAACGTATTTCCAAAATTCAAATTCATCCAAAAAATTCAAATATTATTTATGTCGCAGCCCAAGGACATCTTTGGAATGCGCACGAGGATCGAGGAGTTTACAAAACGACCGATAGCGGAAATACTTGGGAGAAAGTTTTATTCGTAGATGAAAATACAGGTTGTGCTGATTTGTCTTTGGATAAAAATAACCCAGAAATAATTTATGCAGCCATGTGGGATCATCGTCGAACACCTGATTTTTTCACCTCAGGAGGAAAGGGAAGTGGATTGTACAAATCAATTGATGGTGGAAAAAATTGGAATAAAATTCATAACGGTTTGCCTACGGGAAATCTGGGAAGAATGGCAATTGAAGTTGCGCCATCCAATTCAAAAGTGCTTTATGCAACAGTAGAGTGTGAGAAAAAAGAAGAAAAAGGTTTGTACAAATCTGAAGATGCAGGAGCTACATGGAAGCATATTTCAAAAGATTTTAACGTGACGATTCGACCATTTTATTTTTCAAGATTGGTGATTGACCCAACTGATGAAAATATCATATTTAAATGTGGATTGAATTTGACGACTAGTAAAACTGGTGGTGACACTTGGCGAACGGCTGACCCTCAAAACATCCATTCGGATATTCATGCAGTTTGGATCAACCCAAATAATACTAAACATATCGTCATCGGAACTGACGGAGGAGGGTATCGTTCCTTGGATGGTGCGTACTCTTTTGAAATGTTTATGGACTTGCCCTTGTCGCAATTTTATCACATCAGCGTGGACAATGAAAAACCTTATAATATTTATGGAGGCTTGCAAGATAATGGTTCGTGGGTTGGGCCATCGGAGTCAGGAGGAGGAATTGAAAATAAAGATTGGTCATTCACGAATGGTGGCGATGGCTTTTATTCGTTCCGACATCCAGTTGATAAAAATATCGTTTACTCAGAATCTCAAGGAGGAAATATCGTAAGATATAATAAATCTGATGGACAACGAAAAGACATCAAACCGTTGCCTAACGATGGCGATCCAGATTATCGATTTAATTGGAATGCACCCATGCACATCAGTCCAAACAATCCTGAGCGATTATATTTTGCTGCGCAATTTTTATTTAAAACAGAAACTCGTGGAGATGACTGGGCGAAAATTTCTCCTGACTTGACCACCAATGATCCTCAACGACAACGTCAAAAAAAATCTGGTGGGCTTTCTATTGATAATTCAACGGCTGAAAATAATACCACAATTTATGCTATCGGAGAATCTCCTTTGGATGAAAATATAATTTGGGTAGGAACAGATGATGGACTCGTGCAAGTAACTACCAACGGAGGAAAAAAATGGGAAAACGTTTCGAAGAACATGCCGAATTTGCCAAAAGGACTTTGGGTAACTTCGGTTGAGCCAGGTCACTTCAATAAAAATACTGCCTACGTAACTATTGATGGACACAAAAGTGGCGACCTCGGAAAGTACATTTTCAAAACTACTGATCTTGGACGAACATGGAAATCTTTGGATACAGAAACCATTGAAGGTTACGCACATGTCTTGCGAGAAGATTTAAAATCTAAAGATTTATTGTTTTTAGGAACAGAAAGAGGATTCTATATTTCAGTCGATGGAGGAGTGAGTTGGAAAAGATTTGATAATAATATGCCACACAATGGAGTGCGAGCTATCGTTGTTCACCCACGGGAAGATGCAGTAATTTTAGGAACACATGGTCGTGGAATTTTTATCATTGATGACATCACACCACTTCGGCAGATAAGCAAAGAGGTGGTTAATTCAAAATTACATTTTTTTGAAACTAAACCTACTTTGCTAAAATTATCCAAAGGAGGTTCGCCATTTGGAGGGGCTGGAAATTTTGTTGGAGCCAATCCACGAAATGTTGCTTACATCACTTACTACATGAAAAAGCGACATACTTTTGGAAAAATGACTTTAGAGATTTTTGATCAAGATGGAAATCTCATCAAAGATTTGCCTGCTGGAAAAAGTGGTGGGATCAACTTAGTAGAAGTTCCCGTTCGACTCAAAAGTCCAAAAGCAGCTCCAACTAATAATCGAATGGCATTGTTTGGATCTATTTTTCCACCTGCATTACCTGCTGGAGATTATACTGTGAAAATCAAAAAAGGCAAAGATGTTTTTGAGACGAAAATAAAATTAGCCTACGATCCTGACGCAAATTATTCTGTTGCCGAAAGAGAAGAACAGCATCAAGCAAGTATGAAACTATACGATATGACTAACCAACTAGGACATATGTATTTTGCTATGGAAGCCATGCACACGCAAGCCAACGATTTAATTCAAACTTCTGGAAAAAAGAAATTGAAAAAACAATTGAAGAAAATGGCTGACGATGTCGAAAAATATAAAGGCTCATTAGTTGCTCTCGAAGGTGATTTTTATGTGGATGAAGGAGAAGCTTTACGAGAAGAAATCTCCACTTTGTTTTTAGGCGTGAGCCAGTATCCTGGAAAACCTTCTTCCAGACAAATGGATAAATTGAAAATGTTAGAAGAGAAAATGAAAAAGGTACATCAAAAATTCGCCGCCTTTAAGTCTGAAATGGAAACCGTAAATAGATTGTTACAAGCCGAGGAGATAGAACCAATTAAGATTAAAACATTTGATGAATATATGAAGGATTGATCAGTTGGTTAGGTAATCGGTTTATCAGATAATTAGGTTTTTAAATTGTGAATTCACATCTAGCCTAATTTCCTGATAAACTAATTCCCTAATCAACTATCTCCCGATTCTTAACTTCTCGCCAAACGATATCCGATTCAAATCCTCTCGATATCGCATACTTCGCTAAATTTCCATTTGTCATAAATTCATTTTTCTCATGAATTATTTTTAACCTTTTGGAAAAAATTGCATGAAGTGTTTCGAGGTAATCATCTTCGTCAATTTCAAGCATGGCTTTTTTGATACAGTATTCTGAAACTCTTTTTTGCTTTAATTCTCGCTTGATTTTATATCTGCCCCATTTTTTTATTCTGAATTTTCCACCTGCGTACATTTGTGCAAACCGTAGTTCATTCAAAAAATTATCTTCAATTAATTCGACAATAATATCTTCCAAGTCATCACCATAAATACCCAAGTCCAACAGCTTCTGACGAACCTCTTGGTGACACCTTTCTTGATAGACACAGTAGCGTTGTAATTTTTTCAACGCATCATCTTTGCTGACATATTTAGTTGTTTTTCTTCTCATGTATTTTCGTAGCCTGGCTCTCCCGAGTCAGGTATTAATGTATAAACGATATGCTAAAACCTGACTCGGGAGAGTCAGGCTACGTGATATATTACTTGCCAGATAAAATATAATCTGTCCCTAAAAATTTATCATCAATATTAAAATACCATTTTCGATCACGAGGAAAACGCATTCCATTAATTTTAATTTCATCTTCCAAAGTGATGTACTCGCCATCATTTTTTGATTCGTCATGAAAAAAACGATAACCAATCAATGCATAAGTTTTGAGATGAAAATAAAAATACCAAGTATCGTGACCAACAGGTTCTGAGTAACTCACTTTTAATTGCCAACAATCTTTATCTTGAAATTTTATCTTTTTGACTTCATCATAAATCTTAGTTCCAGGATCTTTTAGCTTCATCGGCAAACCATAAAGATAAGTTTGATAATCTCGCCAAAACCGAGTCATCTTGCAAGTCAGTCGATTCTTTTTTATTTCTTCCTCAGTAAAAGTTGTCTTACCATTTAAACTCAATTCGCAAGTATCTTTTCCCAAACTTCGAATAACTGTATTCTTATCCGAAACATCTTTTTGCCAAAAAGTACTTTTCTTATTATTGATTTTAAAAGTAGTCAATCGTTGAGGACGATTTGGTGTATCTTGTTTTAAGTCAAAAGTCAATTTAGCTTTTCCCCATTTTCCTTTGGGGTCGTGATATTTGATACTTTTCTCCAAAAGTTCTTGTCCTTTCATTTGGCAAAAAGTATTGAATGAGAAAAGAAAAAATAATGAAAAAACAAGTAACTGTTTCATAATATCTTTTTTAGAAAAAAACACAATATACAAGTATTCTGAAAAATGGTTTTACCCAAAAAGATTAGACGCAATTCATTCTGTGGACTCTATGAGTTGCATCCAACAAATCAGATTTTTTTTTCTACTTTTATAAAAAAATAAAACATGCTCGAAAAAGCGTATTACAAGTCTCCCCTCGGAATCGTCGAAATCATCGGCAGCGAATTAGGCATCCAACAAGTCAAATTGAAAATTGAATTGACAGAAGCGACCCAAGAATTTCCAGAACACCTGAAAGCCTGCGCACAACAACTCGAAGAATATTTTCAAGGAAAAAGAAAAATATTTGATTTGAAATTAGACTTTAATAATGCCTCTGAATTTTACCAACAAGTATGGAATGCGTTGTTGGAAATTCCTTATGGACACACCACGAGTTACGGAGCAATCGCTGAAAAAATAAATAACCCAAAAGCAGTTCGTGCAGTTGGACTTGCCAATCGAAATAACCAAATTGCCTTTGTTGTTCCTTGCCATCGAGTGATAGCGAAGAGTGGAAAGTTGCAAGGATATTTTTATGGATTAGAAACCAAACGAGCATTGTTGCAATTGGAAAATCCGATGAGTTTTGCGGAGCAAGGGAAATTATTTTAAAATTAAAAACGGAATTTGTCAAACAACTAATTATAAGCTGACTTAACTTTTTTTATTAGCCAACAACTCATTCTGCTTCTCCATCAACTCCGTCATCTTCGTCAAAAGTTCAATATTTTTAGGAGTTGTAACTGTTTTATCTTTTACATCCTCTGCTTTGTTTTTGAGTTGGTTCATTATTTTCACCACCACAAAAACAGTCAACGCAATAATAAAAAAATCAATCGTAGCCTCTAAAAATTTTCCATAACCAATCGCAATTTCTTCCATAGTAGTTTTTCCATCTTGCACCACAGCATCTCGCAAAACAAACTTGCTTTCTCCAAAACTAACTCCGTCCGTCAAGAAGGAAAGTGGAGGTAAAAAAACGTATTTGACCAAAGCGTCCACCACTTTATTAAATGCAGTACCGATGATAACTCCAATGGCAATATCAATCATATTCCCCTTGAGAGCAAATTCTTTAAATTCATTAAAAAAATTCCGCATCGTATTTTATTTTCTCGTTTTGTCTTGAAATTATAATTCACTCATCTTTTAGAATTACTTATTTTCATCCGACTCAATTCCATCAAAATCAATAAACTCTACCTCATCATCATCTCCTCCTGCCTCTTCCAAATCTGGAATGACATCTTTCCAATCGGTCGGTTCCTCAATGGAAACTATATTTCCAAAATGCTTGATAAGTTGTTTTTGAATTTTACGTTTTCGAGTTCCACTTGCATCTAATTGTTGACTGACTCTTCTTTTGTCTGACTCGTAAGCAAAGGTTTCCATTGGTCCATAAATTCGATAATACAAATTAAACCAACCGTTCTTTTTTGCTTTTTGGGGTTGTAATTTTGAGTTATGTTTTTTGAATTTGTTCAATACAATTTGCCCAGCATTGACTTTAATATTATAATCAATCTTGTTATTAAAAGTATGCGTTCCACTCACCGCCAAATTCATTGCGTTACTTTGAATAAACATAGCAGGCATATATAATTTACTTTTTTTGATCTCCATATAATTGTGAATATTGGTAAATTTAATTCGACGCAAGTCTTCAATTTTCACAAAGTCAGAAAAATCATAGAGCATTTTCAAACCAACCAACTCTCCATTGGACAATCCAATGTCTCCCAGAATATGTAATTTGTCAGTCAAGAAAGTACCATCCTCACTCCAAAATGATTCGATGAAAAATTTCGCATTCAGTTTTCCTTTGAGATTTTTATAGGTCATCACTTCCTGTCCAAAATTTTCCGCTTGCCTAAAAAATTCTTTGATGTTGATTTGTTCACAAGTCAACTTCGCTGCGAGATGAGGTTTTCCTTCAAAAAAAGTTTTGCCGTCCACGAGCATTCGTCCTTCCATCATTTTGACTTTTCCTTTGACTGACATTTCGTTATTGTCAAATTCTAAAGTCCCTGTAAAGTCTTTACCTTCTATTTTTTCATAATTAAATTCCGCAATATTCGCTGCAAATTTTCCTTTCAAAAAATTTGTAATTCGTTCCCGAGCTTGCGTTTTAGCTACTTTCTTTTTATCAACTCCTGGTGCTGCTTTGATACTTTTAATAGTTTGGGTATTTTCATCAATTGGAATTTCAGCCACTTTTAATAATTCATCAAAATCAATTTTCGTTGCATCCAACGAAGCATTAAATTTTAATTCCGCATTTTTACTATTCAACGAATCGGCAAAAAGTACGGGAAGGAAGTTGAGAAATGTCCCTTCTAATTCTATCTCCGTTCCTGGCCCTTCAAATACTAATTCTTCAACTTGCAAACTATTATTATCAAATCTCAATAATCCTTGATCGATGGCAACTTCTTTATCATTAATCGTCATCGAAGCATTATTGAATTCCACATCACCAGAAGTCGTCACTCGACCAATTCCGTAAGGACTCACAATATCTTTTAACTTACCTTTGATTCGTAATTTTTTCATTTTTACATCGCCATCGCCATCGGTGACAATTGGACTATTCAGCATTCCATAAACTGCCTCTAGCGGAATCGTTCCATCCAAATTAAAATCAATCAACGGATTGTCCAAGTTAGAAATCCGCAATCCACCTTCCAACAATTCTTGATTAAAATATCCTTTGAAATCAGAAATCTCAAAAGATGAATTTCGGTTGTTCCGTTGTTTTCCGTTGTTAAAATTTGCGGTAAAAGAAACATCTTTTAGAGAGCTTCCTAATTTTTCAGAAGTGATCTTTCCTTCTTCCAAACCAAACTTCATCATGATCGCAGGATTAGATTTTGCCGTCTGAGATCCTTTGATTATCGTCTCAAAAAAGAAAGACCCCTTACTATCAATATCTTCAAGCGCACTTTTATTTTCAGGAGGTAATAATGCTACGACGGAAGACAAACTCCCATCATCATTTTTGATAGTCAAATCATAATTGTAGCCACCTTTGATTTCTTCAACCAATCCATCTACATTAAAAACATTGGAAGAAATCCCCATGGTCACATCATCAAACTCATATTTTCCATTGACAAAATCGACATCAATTTTAGCATCATAAATAATTTCTTCATCTACAAAAAATTGCTCTTCTCCTGATTGGAAAAAATGAAAATGAATATCTGCAAAACTCGAAAGGGAAAATTCGTTGGCGGAAAAATCACCAGAAGCGACTGCTTTGTTCAAATGAAATTTGGTGTATTGTTGCACCATCTGATCGACATAAATAACTTCTACTCGGTTCAGGCGAGCTTCATCCAAGGAAAGTCCAAGTTCATTTTCATCTGCCTCATCATCGGTCGAATTACTCGGAGAACTTTTGATAATATCATAATTAGTTCGACCTTTTTTATCCTTTTTAATATACAACGAACCGTCTTCGATGACGATAGAATGTACTTTTATATTTGATCCAAATAAACTCAATAATCCAAATCGGAAAGAAAGATTCTGAGCTTCCAAAAGCATTCCACTCAAGGCATCATCTAATTCAACATCATGCAAATTGGCAGACGCATCTGGGAATCCAGAAATCAAGGAAAGATTAAATTCGCCCACTCGAAGTTCTGTTTTAAGTTGCTTATTTACTTCGGTGACTAACCGCTCGCTAATCTGCTCTTCAAATACAGAAGCAATCACAATCAAAAGAATCATGGTCACTAAAACAAAAAGACCAGACCAAACCAAAAACTTTTTTAGATACTTATTCATCGGAGGGAAATAGGTTTTAGAATTTTTTTTGAAAAAATCAGAAAGACTAAGGAGAATTGAATGTGGTTTCCTCTTTTAAGAAAAACACATTACGCATAAAATTAATGCAATTTCAGAACTTTTTAAACGAAATGCTTGGGAAGATTATTTTTAAGTGAAAATTCTTTGTGGAAAAGAATGATAAGAGTAGAATAATTTGGAGCAAAAAAAAATCCACGTACAAATTATTATGTACATGGATTTTTTTGAAAAGTGGGCGATGAGAGACTCGAACTCCCGACCCCCTCGGTGTAAACGAGGTGCTCTGAACCAACTGAGCTAATCGCCCTTTCTATAAAAATATGCTCCTGCTTTTCAGAAGCGAGTGCAAAGATATATTTCTCATTTGTTTTGTGCAAGTTTTTATAAAAAAAAGAAAAAAATATTTGAATCATTTTTTCGAAAAATAAAAATTCTCCTTTGCTCCAATAAAACAATGAAAACTATCCTTTCTCTCTTTTTTCAAAAAATAAAACTGTCCCCTATTATTTATTTCCCTAAAAACTCAAACCTTTTATACTCTTTTTATCGTAAATTGTGTTATTAACTAAAGACAATTTGTCACTAACTAAAACTAAAAAAATATAGAATTCCGTCATTTCATGAGAATCCTTATCATCATATCACTCATCCTTATCCTCTCATCCTGCAATAAAACTACAGAGCGTTTAACTGGTTTTGATATTCATGGAATTGATGTCTCGCGATATCAATCAGATATTGATTGGGAAATAGTGGCTGATCAAAAGATTACTTTTGCCTTTGTCAAAGCAAGTGAAGGAGAAACGATTTCTGATAATTTCTTTTGTAAAAATTGGAAAGAAATGAAAGAAGCGGGCATTCGACGAGGTGCATATCATTTTTTCCGACCAAAGACTTCTGTGCTGACGCAAGCGCAAAACTTTATGGATAATGTTATTTTGGAAAAAGGAGATTTGCCACCAGTTTTGGATGTGGAAGTGTTGGATGGCGTTGCGCCAGAGGATTTAGTTTTACGCATCAAAATTTGGTTAGAAATTATCGAAACGGAATATCAAATCCGACCAATCATTTATACTAATCTAAAATTTTATAATAATCACTTAGCTGATGCTTTTCCTGATTATCCAGTTTGGATTGCTCGGTACAATAAATATTTTGAACCACTTCTGACCAATGATCAAGATTGGAAATTTTGGCAATATGGAAACCGAGGTCGCTTGGAAGGAATAAATGGTGATGTTGATTTTAATGTTTTTAGAGGTACACTTGAAGAGTTGGATGAGATGTGTTATGTTCCTCAGATTTATAGTTTTGTTGAATAAAAAAGAATTGTCAACAAAATTTTCAATCCATTGACGATTCCTTTTTGTTTTGCATTTCATCTCAATACCCAATTCCCTCTATCTCAAATCCAGTTAAATAATTATCTTTTCAAATCGCTTCCCTAAAATTTGCGTTGGCGATGCATCCAACCAATCTTCCAAAATCGTCGCATAGATTTTTCTAAAATCCATTTGATAAATCAAATCACCTTTATCCAATTTTTTCAAATCAGGAGCTGAATTATAAAAACCTTTTTTCTTCAAATTTCCTCCCATCAAAAAAACATTATTGGCAGTTCCATGATCCGTTCCTCCACTTGCATTTTGTTGTACTCGCCTTCCAAATTCTGAAAAAGTCATAATCAACGTATCTTCTAACAGTCCATTATTTTTTAAATCTTTGACAAATGCACTCATCGCATCTGAGTACGTTTTTAGTAATCGAGCTTGCTTATTTTTTTGTCCAACGTGAGTATCAAATCCGCCAAGATTCGCATAGTAAATTTTGATGTCAGCATCAGCAGTCATCAACTCTGCAATTTGTTTTAAGTTTTTCCCGAATGTACTCTTTGAATATTTGACTTTGGTTTTATGCACCTTTGATTTTTGATAAAGGTAATTAGCAGAAGCTTGCGTATCGACTAATGTTTTATATAAATAATCGACATTTTCTTCATGCTCATGTTCATGATGATGTACAATTGATTTTAAAAATTTGTTGTCAGAAATCTTTTTCAATTGATTTGGATTGCTCATTGCAAAACCACTTTTCTCTATTCCTTTTAATGACAAACTCAACGTGTCATCCACCTCCAAAGCATGATGCGGACTTTGGCAACCAGAACAATTACTATCCAAATATCTGCCCAACCAACCCGTACTCAAATACTCATCACTATCACTTGCCGTATGCCAAATATCCATCGAACGAAAATGTGATCGATCAGGATTTGGATAACCAACACTATTAATAATGCTCATCAATCCTTCGTCATACAATGATCTCAAACTTTCCATCGCTGGGTTAAAACCTAAGCTGTCACTTACTTTCAAGACTTCATTGGCTTTGATTCCTAGTGATGGTCGGTTTTTATAATATAAATCATTTTGGTAAGGAATGATGGTATTCAGACCGTCATTGCCGCCTGAAAATTGGATGACTACTAAATTTTTTCCTTGCCTAGTCTTGGCAATATTTGTTGAGTTGACTCCTTTGAGAAATTGCGGAACCATTACTGAAGTGGAGGCAATAGCGGAGGCTTTTATAAAATTACGTCTTTTCATTTTTTTTATTTTTACGTGGTGGTCTGCTTTAGCTGACCGTAAAAATGAGCGTAGCGAATTAGTTCTAAAGAAGTTTCTTTTGCAAAAAAATCGCTTCGGTCTTTTTTTTTTCAGGTCAGCTAAAGCTGACCACCACGTGTTAAGTGTTACTACATTAATTGATATTCTGGCAAACTCATCATTCTTAGACACATCGATTTTATCACATCTTCTTTATTCTTTTTTATGACAAAATTTTTAAAGGTAGCTTCATTCAGTTTTCCTTTCGTTTGCAAAATAAATCCACTCATTTTATCCAAAAGCAGTTTTTCATTTTCTCTTTTGAATAAATTATAGAATGGTGTGAAATTCACCGAAGCTTGAACATTTCGTTTTCGTTTATTTCTTTTTTGTGCTTCGAACGCTTCTTTTATTTTGATATTCAAATCTGAATTTTGAAATAAAACATTCGCCAAATTTAATCTCAACATCAAAGTTGAATTGTCAATCCAGCTTTTTCCGCCTGCCCATCCTGCCACATTTGGCGGATCAAATAAAACCTGCCCTAATGCTTTTTCGATAAAAATTAATGCTGTTGGATTTTTAAAATCTACTTCAAATGTTCGAATCATTCCTGCCAATAATTCGACTGGAGATTTGATTTTTATACCCACATTTTTTTCTTCAAAAAACCATTTGCTTTCAAAAATGGCTCGCATCAATTTTTCGATATCGTAATTGGAATCATAAAAAACTTGGGCAAGATATTTTACATTTCGCTCATCGATTTTTTCATTGACAAAAAAACGATAGACTTTGCGAGCGATAAATTCTGAGGTTTCTCTTTTTTCCAAAATCATATCAATGATATCATCGCCATCCCATTTTCCTTTTTTTCCAAAAAATATTTTTTGCCCGAAATCATGTTGTCGTTTTTTGAAAACAAAATCACCTTTCAAGTTGGAGGACCAACCTGTGAATGCTCGGGCAGCTTCTTTGACATCTTTTTCAGCATAATTTCCTCGACCGATGGTAAATAATTCCATCAACTCTCGAGCAAAATTTTCATTCGGGTTTCGTTTTTTATTTTGTTGGTTATTCAAAAACCGTATCATCGAACCGTCTTTTGCTATGGCTAAAACGAGTGCTCGAAAATCTCCCAAAGCATGTTGTCGAATCGTATTTAATTGCTTCCTCGCCCAACTTGGAACTTTCGTCGTACAAGCAAAGTGTCCATGCCAAAACAATGTCATTTTTTCCAACAAAGCACTTTCATCAGGATTGCCCATCCGCAAAACCCAATCCGTATTATGTGCTTTAATTCTTATTTTATTTTGTTGGCGTTCTTTTCTTTTATCTGCCTCAGAAGACATTTTATTTTTGGAAGATTTGACTTGGTCTCCATTTTTCGAAATCTTTCGTTGACTGGCTTGGTGGGCATTTTTAAATAATTCATCTATCGCTTTTTGAGTCGAGCATTTCTTTTTGGAAGACCATTCTTTTGGACTCATTCCAAAACCTGCTCGCCAATATAAATGTTGTAATCTTTGTTCTGTATTCATAATACTATTTTATACCATCATATTATTCTTATAAAAAATCATGTTTTGAGTCAGGTAAAAATCGACCTCAACAATTCCGTTGGTCTTTTTTGAGTTCAATTTTTTCCTGACCATAATTTTTTATACGAAAGGACTTTTTTCAATCATTGGACTTAATCGACAACTGAAGGTTTAAAGACATTCCCGAATCTTAACTTTTTTTACAAAAAAAATAGAATCGTGTATCTTTGTATGTAGAAAACGGTTCTTATTTTTGAATTCATACTTTATAAAATTTAAATAAAACTTAAATGTCAAAAAAAATATTTGCTATGAAAAATATTTTAGGTTTCGCAATTACATTGTTATTTTTAGGAAGTTGCACCTCAGAAACTTCAACTTCTACGACTGAACTAATTTCCGAAACACCCATCGAAATTCCCAAAGAATCAACTGTTGACACTTCTCCTGTCAAAGAAAAATTTATTCCTAAAAAAAATCCTGTTCGTCTCGGAAGTTCTTCCGTTAGATTAGCTACTCAAGAAAAATTGGATAAGATGCATGAAAACTTAATGAATCAAATGGAGACTGGTTTTGCGGTAAATGATGTGACAGCTTATGCAAAAGAAGCAGAATTATATATGGGGATTTATGGTGATTCCTTGGCGGCTGAACATCTTTTTAGTGCTGGAGAATTGTATCGAGGTATTGGTGATTTTACCAAAGCTTTGGACACTTGGTATATCGTCTATCGAAGTTATGATCGAGATGGACATCCGAAAGCACCTCATGCGATGTTTCAATGTGGATTCACTTATGATAGTGTTTTGAACAAAAAAGATTTGGCGAAAACATTGTATAAAATGTTTTTAAAAAGGTACCCAAATCATGCCTTGGCGAAAGATGCAAAATTGCTTTTAGTTAATTTGGACAAATCGCCTGAGGATTTAATTAAGGAATTTCAAAAGAAGAATAAACAGTAGTGTGAGAGACCGCTGCGCTGACAGAGGACAGATCGTCTGACCTCTGACAGTTGCCAAAGGCAACGATCTGTCCTCTCTCAGCGCAGCGGTCTTTGTTCCATTTTTAAGATAAGTTTAAAGGAATCCATCGTGCAATAAAGCTCAACAAATCTTATCTTGCAGTTAATTTTTTAGAATATAATTTTTTTTATAAAAAGACTCAATTATGCGTTTTACAATTATTTTATTTTTTCTCCTTTCTTGTTTTCAAACTCAAGCACAAAAAGGAATTGACTTTTTCCATGGAACTTGGGAAGAAGCACTTGTCGAAGCAAAAGCTCAAGACAAATTAATTTTTGTAGATGCTTATGCGGTGTGGTGTGGACCATGCAAGCGAATGGCCAAAAATGTTTTTTCAGATGAAAAAGTGGGAGAGTTTTACAATAAGAATTTTATTAATATGAAAATAGATATGGAGAAAAAAATGGGGCGAGCTTTTGGGCGAACTTATCCTGTTTCTGCATTTCCAACTTTAATGTACATCGACTATAAAGGAGAATTAGTACACAAAGTAAAAGGTGGACAAAAAATTGATCCTTTTCTCAAATTAGGAAAATTTGCTTTATCTAAAGTTGACAACAGCAAAGATTTTAAGGTCGCCTACGAAAAAGGAGATCGGAGTCCTGAATTAGTATATAATTATGTGAAGGCATTGAATAAAGGTGGAAAACCAAGTTTGAAAATTGCTAATGAATATATTCGTTCACAAAAAGATTTGACGACTGACCAAAATTTAAAATTCCTTTTGGAAGCTACGACTGATGCAGATTCTCGGATTTTTGATTTGATGATTGAAAATAAAAGTGCTATTGAAAAACTAACTTCGAAGCAAGAGGTAAAAGATAAAATCGAAAAAGCTTGCTACCGAAGTGCAGAGAAAGCGGTCGAATATCAAAATGCAGATTTGCATCAAGATGCTTTGGCGAAGATGAAAAAGCATGTGCCTAAAAAGGCAGCACAATTTGCAGTTCAAGCTGACATGAAGTTTTGTTTGGCTTGTGGTGATGGAAAAAAATATTTGAAGGCTTGCGAAAAGTATGCAAAAAAAGAAGCGAAAAATGATCCTGCAAAATTAAATGATTTGGCATTGGCAATTTCTGAAAACTTTCCTGAAGATAAAAAGGCTTTGAAAAAAGCAGAAAAATATGCCAAGAAGGCAACTGAAAAAGGAAAAGAATATAATTACTTCTTGACTTACGCAACGATTCTTTTGCAAAATGGAAAGAAAAAAGATGCTCTAAAAATGGCAAATAAGTCTCTTGATTTAGCTAAAGGAAAAAGAGGTGTGGAAGGAACTGTTAAGCGATTAATTCGTAAAATTGAGCAGAGTTAAATTAATTATTTTATTGTTTTCGCATCGCGACTGTTTTATTGTTTTTGCTTCGCAATTGTTTTAACTGTTCGACTGTTTTCTCAAAGTTATCTGAAAGAAACAGTTTAATAGTTGCGAAGCAAAACAGTAAAACAGTTTTTAATTTAAAATCCCTAACCTTCATTATGAACTATCCAACATTTCTAATTTTACTTTTTACTTTTCTTTCCCTTTCTATATTTGCCCAAAAAGAAGGCATTAAATTTACTCACCAAAATTGGAATCAAGTTATCATTCAAGCTGCCAAAGAAGATAAAATTATCTTTATTGATGCCTACACCGATTGGTGTCAGCCTTGCAAAAAAATGGACAAACAAGTTTTTCCACAAAAATTGGTGGGCGATTTTTACAATAAAAATTTTGTGAATGTCAAGTTGAATATGGAAAAAGGAATTGGAGAAGAATTAAAAAAGAAATATGATGTCTTCTTTTTTCCAACGTTTCTTTTTTTGACAGCAGATGGAACTATTGTTCATCGAATTGCAGGTTATCAATCTGTTCCAAAATTATTGGAGTTGGGAAAAATAGCTATCGATCCTAGCAAGAGACTTTCGGCTTTTGAAAAACGATTTGAGAATGGAGATCGTGATCCAAAATTTTTGATGCAATATACTGGAGTCCGAAAAGCGGCGATGGATGGTACACATAATGCCATTGCGGAGGAATATTTGAATACGCAAAAAGATTGGACAACAAAGGAAAATCTAAAATTTATTTTCAAACAAGTGGACGATACTGACTCAAAACTATTTGATTATATTTTGGAGAATCGAGCTATTTTTGAAAAACAATTTAAGGTATCGAAAGTGGCTGGAAAAATTGAAAACTTGATTTATCAAAAAGTTTATGACGATCAGGGAAATGCTTCTTTGGAGGAATTGGATCGTTTATTTAATAAAGTGTATGAACCAAAAATAGCAAAACAAGCTTCTTCTAGATTTAAGTTGAATTATTTTTTGGAGAAAAAATCGAGTGAAAAATATGCGAAGGAAGCAGTAAAATATTATGAAAAATTTCCTCCAAAAGATCCAAGTGAATTAAGTGATGTGGCTTACAATTTTTATGACTTGGATGTGAGTGATAAAAAAATGTTGAGAAAGGCATTGACGTGGACGAAGAAGGCGGTGAAGTCAGATGATAGTTCATTTAACTATGAAGCGATGGCAGCCGTTTATTATAAATTAGGGAAAAAACGAAAAGCAAAGAAAGCAATTAAAAAAGCCATCAACAAAGCTAAAAAAATGAAAGAGGATTATTCTGAAATGCAGAAATTATTGGAGAAGATTAAGGCGATGTAAGTTATGAATTCTGAACTTTGCAAAACGGTTTCAATTCAAAGAATTGAAACCGTTTTGCTTTTTGCCCAAAAAACAAAAAACCCATCCAAAATTAATTGAATGAGCTTCTTTGAGGTCG
>Ga0114957_1002358_pt1 | contig 18210 bp, 15 predicted proteins | sample BantaG_FD_87175 | JGI IMG/M metagenome (GOLD analysis project Ga0114957, IMG submission 87175) | Marine algal microbial communities from Bantry Bay, Ireland - BantryBay_4 metaG | ecosystem: Host-associated > Algae > Red algae > Unclassified | place: Bantry Bay, Ireland | collected 2014-11-21 | reverse complement strand
TGGATGTGATTCTACTTTTAATGTCATCCTCACTTTCGAAGGAGTCAATTTGACGTTAGCAGGAGGAGAAGCAATTTGTACTGGGGATATGTCGACATTGATCCTGGTGACAAATAGCACTGACAATTTTGATGTTGTAATTGGCAACTCTCAAAATGAAGAAGAATCTTTTACAAATATTCAAAGTGGATTTGAATTCATAGTTTCCCCTACTAGTACTACATCTTATTTTATTCAAAGTGCTAATGGATCTGATTGCGAATTTCTTTTTGGAAATCAAATAGAAGTTCAAGTAAGTGAAATAGAAGTTGAAATTATTCCTGGCAATAATGGAGGGACGATTGATTGCGAAGAAGAAGGCAATGGAGTTCTTGAAACTGAAGTAACTGGTGCAATAGGTCAAGTAGAGTACGAATGGAATCAAGGTGGCAACACTTCTGTCATTGACAATCTAAGTTCCGGTGCTTACAGTGTAATAGTTACGGACGAAATAGGCTGTACAGATAGTGACAATTTTGAATTAATAAATCAAAGCGAAATTGAGATAGATTTCACATTGGAACGCACGGGTTGTGACGGCAGCATAGGCATTCTTACTATACTAAATATCCAAGGAGGCTCAGGAGATCTTTATTCAATATTTCTTGACGATCTGACTAGCCCATTAACCCAACCAGAATTCCCAATAACATTTTCTTTGGGACCTGGAGCACACATGATAAATGTAATAGACGAATTTGGCTGTTCTAGAATGGAAGAATTTGAGGTAACTCCGACTGATCCAGAAGACGTTTTCCTAACTGTAAGCGAGGATCAGGTCATTGAACAAGGCGCTAGTATTGTATTAAGTGTTGATGGTAATTTTTCGTTGGATTCTATTATTTGGTCGCCAGAAATCAGTCTGAGTTGTACAAATTGTACTAATCCAATTGCGCAACCTGTACAAACTACAATCTATAATGTTACCGCTTTTGACAATTCTGGTTGTAGTGCAACTGCTCAAATATTGGTGCAGGTGGATAGACAGACGAACATTTATATTCCCAATGTATTTAGTCCTAATGAGGATGGTTTCAATGATGTCTTCTATATATTTGGAGGTTTGGATGTAGCCATGGTCACCTCTTTTTCTATTTTTGATCGCTGGGGAAATCAAGTATTCTTTGCTGAAAACATTCCACATAGTAACCCACAATTTGGTTGGGATGGTAAGTACAGAGGTAAGAAAAAGCAACCTGATGTTTTTGTATATTACGGAGTGATTGAATTGATCGACGGCACTTTTGTTGAGGTCGAAGGCAATGTCACCTTGATTAAGTAATACCATTTACATTTGAGCATGTAGTTGGTATAAAAATATACCACACTATGAGACATCTTGCATTTTCCTTTCTTTGGATATTACTTTGCTTAAGTTGCTCCTCCGAATCTACAGCTGATCTTGTTATCACCAACGGACATATTTACACCGTTTCAGATGCTGTTCAGAAAGCAGAAGCGCTTGCTGTAAAAGATGGAAAAATTATTGCCATCGGTAGCAACTTGGATATTGAAAAACATCTTGGTGAAGAAACCAAAAGAATTGATGCCAAAGGTCAGTTTGTGATGCCAGGCCTTATCGAAGGTCACGGTCATTTTTCAGGCATGGGAAAGTCTCTGATTAACATCAATCTACTCAACACCAAAAGCTGGGAAGAAGTGCTAGATATGGTTACTCAAAAAGCAAAAACTTTAAAAAAGGGAGAATGGATAGAAGGCAGAGGCTGGCATCAAGAAAAGTGGGATTCTATTCCATTCCAAAATGTTCACGGTTACCCTTTTCATGACAAACTCAGTGAACTGACAAAAGATAATCCTGTAATCCTAACTCACGCTAGCGGTCATTCCCTATTTGCAAATAAAGCAGCTATGAATGTCGCTGGTCTAAGTAATGACACTCAAAGTCCAAGTGGTGGTGAAATAGTTAGAGATAACAATGGATATGCTTTGGGCGTATTTGAAGAGAGAGCTATGGGTATCATCAGAAATGCACACCAAGAATATTTAGATGGTATTTCAGACGAGACAAAGTTTGATATTTGGTTGAGAGGCATAGAAGCTGCTCAACAGAAATGCTTAGAAAATGGCATCACCTCATTTCAAGATGCTGGTTCAAAATTTTTCGAAATAGAACACTACAAAAAATTAGCAGATAATGGGGAACTTGATATTAGACTCTGGGCGATGATCCGTCATAGTCATGATGAAATGGAAGGCAACTTGGATCAGTTTCCAATCATCGACAGAGGGGATGGATTCCTGACAGTTCGTGCTATCAAGTCTGAAATAGACGGTGCACTTGGAGCCTTCGGTGCTTGGCTATTAAAACCTTATGATGACAAGCCTGGTTTTGAGGGACAGAATACTACGCCGATAACAGAGGTAAGTAGCATTGCCAAGTTAGCACAAAAACATAATTTACAGTTTTGTATCCACGGCATAGGCGATAAAGGAAATCGATTGATCCTTGATCTCTTTGATGAATATATGCCCGCAAAGGGTTATGAAAACGGGAGTAGATGGCGAGTGGAACATGCGCAGCATTTACACCCTGACGACATCAAACGCTTTAGTGAGCTAGGTGCGATTGCTTCCATGCAAGCGGTGCATTGTACTTCTGATTCTCCATTTGTAGAGAAGCGTCTTGGACATCAAAGGAGTAAGGAAGGCGCTTATGCTTGGCGATCTTTGTTGGATAGTGGTGCTAGAATCACTAATGGTACAGATGTTCCTGTAGAGGACATCAGTCCAATTGATTGCATTTATGCTTCGGTGACTCGTAAGCGCAAGGATAATGGTTTTGAGTTTTATACGGAGCAGAAGATGACTCGTGCGGAGGCGATCAAGTCTTACACTTTAGATAATGCTTTTGCTGCGTTTGAAGAAGATCAAAAGGGATCCTTGGAGATTGGCAAACTTGCAGATATTGTTATTCTTTCAAATGATTTATTGACTTGTAGTGAGGAGGAGATTTTGGAGACTGAGATAATGTATACTATCGTGGATGGTAAGGTTAAATATGAAAAGGAATAATAGTCCAATCTATTTCGTTTAAACGACTAAGAAAATTAAAAGAATAAATGAATTATAAAATGCGACTAAATCTCAACTCTTTTTTTTATTTGTTCTTATTTGCTTTATGTGGTTCACCAATTTTAGTTGACGCGCAAACAGCAAACGAGCAAGTCCCTCCCTACCCTAGCGAAGTATTCTTCGGAACAAACATGGGCTACTTCCCAGGATGGACGGATGAAGACCTTGCGACTATATCTAAGGGTGATCCAGCAAAAGGCGTAGAAGGGATTGGGACAGAAACCTTGAGACCGGCACTCTTCGGTCATTTTCTAGAACAATGGGGATACGATGCACGCATTGCGGCATTCAAATATTATCAATCAATCGGTATAAAAGATATCGTCTGCTTTATCGGAGAGCCGAGCAAGGAACAACGCGAAACCAAAGTGTATTGCCCTGATGTAGGACCTTCGAATCATTACAAAGACCTATACGAACCCATTTGGGATAATGGAGAAAATGGCACTCCAGTGAATGAAAATAATGACTTTGCCCTCTATGTTTATAAAACGGTGAGTCTATATAAAGACTACGTGAAAATATGGGAAATTTGGAACGAACCAGATCTAGCTGACAGAGATTTCAAAGGACACTTCATGGCACCACCTGGCACCAGTGGTAGTTGGTGGGATAACAATCCTGACCCCTGTGAATATAAAATGAGAGCACCCGTGTTCCACTACATCAGAACACTGCGGATAGCTTATGAAGTGATAAAGCGCGTGCAGCCTGATGCTCTAGTAGCTACTGGAGGAGTTGGCTATCCTTCCTTCGTAGATGCTATGTGCAGAAATACGGATAACCCAGATGAAGGTAAAGTAACTGCAGATTATCCATTAGGAGGAGGCGCATATTTTGATGTCCTCAGCTTCCACTGCTATCCTCATATTGATGGCAGTCTTAAGAAATGGAATATGTCTAAGTTTAGGCATGATCTATTTAGACATACGGACAAGGCTGCACAAGGCGTCGTAGATGCAAAATATAGATTCGATAAAGTATTAAAAAGCTATGGGTACAATGGACAGAAATATCCTGAGAAGCATTGGATTTTGACAGAAGTGAATATACCGAGAATACCGCTCAACAATCAACTGGGTTCAGATGAAGCACAACGTAATTTCATTATCAAATCTGTTGTCCTTTCTAAAAGAGAAAATATTAGACAGTATCATATTTACAATTTAGCGGAGGCTTCTCCGCACGACATGCAAGTCAATCTCACAGAGTTTAATGCGATGGGTGTCTATCAGTCATTATTGGATATACCCAAGTATGAAATGAAATTAACAGAAGGAGGGCTTGCCTATAAGACTACTGCTCAACTGCTAGGTGGAATGTATTTTGATTTTGACAAGACTGCTAATTTAGGGCTTGACAATTCTATGGACGGGGGTGTGTTCTCAGATGAGCTAGGTAGAAGTGTTATAGTTGTGTGGGCGAAGACTTCTATTGATAATAGCGAAGAGGCTAATGGCACATTTAAGAGAAAAGGAGAATGGATGACCCAAGATTTGGTGCTTGCAAATTGGGACTATGCAAAAACTAAAGAACTCTCCCCTATTCAAACCGATGAAATAAAATTAACGGGGGCGCCTGTTTTTATATTTATGCCTGATGCAAAAAACGTAATGAGTCCTAGTAAAGCGATTGACATCATCCAAGGTGTAGGAGACTCTAAAGTCACCGTGAATTATAATATAAAGCAGGACGGATTTGCCGACATTGATCTGATCAATAGTTCTGGGAAACGGATAAGAACGATTCTTGATCAAGAAGAAGTTCGAATGGGAACTTACAATGTCCAGTTTTCGAAAAAAGGAATCAAGCCAGGCGTTTATTTTGTGCGTATGATTATTGGACAAAAGATGAGTTCAGAAAAGATTGTTATTCAATAAAAAAAGCCGAGCAAATAAATTTGCTCGGCTTTTTTTATCGCTGACTAAAATATTAATAGATACTAAAAGTAATACCCTAAAGAAAACGCTAGTCCTCTGGTATTTACCTTTGGCTCATTATCATTATTGTTATTAGCATCGTCATCTCGTAGATTGTTAATCCCAAGATTATATCGAACATTGATAGCAATATTATTGTTTATGGCATATCCAAGTCCAAGCGCAAAGCCATAATCTAGTCGCTTTTGTCGATCTTCATCATCAAAATCAAATTTCTCTGTATTCTCAAAATTTATCCCCGCTAGTGTAGTTTTTACCTCATTCTTTCCTTGCATGGCAAGGCCTAAAAAAGGACCCCCTTCTACAAAAAAACCTGTGGCATCTGATCCAAAATAATACTGAGCCATAATTGGCACTTCAAAGTAATCGTAGAATGTTTTCACATTTGTTTGTCTATCTAGAGCAGGTACTTCATAATCTTGCTGCCCACCTTTTTGGATAAACATAACTTCTGGTTGTATATGAAAACCTGCAGCTATTGGTATACGAAATACTAATCCAGCTTGCAAACCCACAACAGTCCCGTCTTCAATACTTTCGAATGATTCATCTATACCTTCCTGATTCAAGCTGGCTAAATTGACTCCTGCTTTCAAACCGATCTGTGCCTGGGCTACTAAGATAAATCCTAGCAATAAAATAGTACTAACTAATAACTTTTTCATATTAAAATTTTTATTAAAAAATCAGAATACATCTAATAGTGTTTCTAAATAAGGATTATAAATGTATTCTTAAATTCGATTATGGTAACGTTTCCAGATTATGTTTTGAATTTGCTATATCGTTAAAATAGTGTTAAAATAAATCTCGGAAGATTAGAAAAATCTAAAATATGAGGTTGGATTTAATTCGAACAAGAGATAGGAGGCAGTCCCGACTGTAGCGGAGCGAAAGGAAGGAGAGTCCGTGCGTAGCCTGAGTGCGTTAGCAAAGGACCGCAACGAATGTGAAGTGCCGCATAGCTCGGTCACGCTGCTCAATTAAATTGCTCTTTTTATGCAATTTAATTGAGCAGCGTGATGGCCCCAAAAAATATTACTTAGTACTTAAAACTTTAATCTCTACTCGCTGATTTCGTTTTCTCCCGCGGGCAGTATCATTACTTACCAGTGGCGAGCGCTTTCCATATCCCTTGTAAGAAACTTGTGCAGCAGGAATACCCTTTGCGACTAAATAATCAGCTACAGATTTTGCACGAGCAGTCGAGAGCATATCACAATACGCTTCGCTTGGAACATTGTTCGTATGACCGCCCACTTCTATTTTAGTTTTTGGTTTGCGGAGAAGCATATCGTATACTTCATCGAGCATCGGAATTGATCGAGCAGTAATATCCGTACTATCCGCTTCAAAATATAATTTATCTAGTTGAATAACTTGTCCCTTCTTCAGCTTGCTACTTGCTAAGGCTTGGTTAGCACTTTCCTTCATGCTGATAGATGCCTCAGAGGTGCAACCATCTTGATCCGTGACTGTAACTGAATAATCATCTCTAACTAATTTACTTGCCTTAGCTCCTGTAGTGCCATTGGACCACTCATAGACATATCCACCCGCACCTCCTTTGGCGTAAGCTGAAGCAACTCCATCACGTCTGCGTGATCCAGTAACAGCCTTATCCTGCTTCACTGTAACTAACAATGGTGCAGGCCCGACCACCTTATATGCGCTAATTTTACGATTGCCGTTAGCATCTACCACAGTCACTTTATATTCTCCTGCAGATAATTTTGTGATGCTACTCTGATCTGATTTATTATTCCACTCGTAAGTGTATGGAGGACTTCCGCCAGAAACTTGGGCGATGAGTTCTACTCCTTCTTTGTTAGTGCAAGTCAATTCACCTTCTTGCTCGATGCTCAAAATAATGCCTTGCGAATTAACAGCAACAACATCTCCACCACCCATATCGATTGACTTTTTATATGTGCAGCCAGCATTGTCACGAACAGTTACCGATTGAGAGCCAGCACCTAATGCTCTAGCTTTCTTATCTTTCTCTCCACTTGTCCAAGTAATAGCATAAGGCTTTTGTCCACCACTGACTTCTACCACTGCAATCCCATCATTGGATGCGGTATGGGTGGTCGCTTTTATTTGTTGCACTTTCACGCGCATACGATTGTCTTCGATAACCGCGCCAACGGTTTTAGTTCGTCCAGCTTGATCTGTAACGGTAACGGCATATTTTCCTGGGCCGACGGATTGTGGATTGGCACCTGCTAAGCCATTAGTCCACGTATATGTGTAAGGTTCTTCACCACCGTACACCTTCACTTCTAAGGCTGCATCATCAGTAGTACCTGCACAAGAAAGTTCTTGAGCAATCGCACAACTGATCGTCATGGAAGCTTCCTTATCTATCAAGAAAAGACCTGAAGATTCTGTACCCACCCAAAGGGCATTATCTTTATCTACTCGGATACATTGAATATTCTTTGCAGTAAATCCATTAGTGCGGTCAAACACTTCGACACTGTCTTTGATGATATCATAGCGGGTAATAATATCCGACGCAACCCATAGCTTACCATCATTATCATAGACCATATCTCGGATTTTACCACGGTAGGTACGAGCATCAACATCACCTGGTATCCATCTATTCTTCATGTCTACTTTATAAAGAATGCCATTTCCTAAAACCCATACATCAGGACCGAGGGCAGTAATTTCATCAATATAAGTTCCCTCTTCGTACGTTTTGATCTTTTTTCCATTGTCCATAATTACCCCTTTATCCGTTCCGATCCAAGTCCGCTTATATTTATCTACCAATAGTGCAGTGATCTTATTTCCGCCACCATCTGCTGTATAATTTTTACGCTCTAATAGTTTTACTTCTGGATTTGTTTTATAACGTAATACACCATTTGATTCTGTCCCGACCAACAACTGCCTTCTTCCTTTATCAAAATATGCGCAAGTGATATCACCCGGATTATCAGGTAGCATTTCTAGGTCAAATTTATTGGTGCTAAACATACCATTCCCCTCTGTCTGCATCAATAGCGACCATTCATTTTTGGATATTGCTTTTTCTGTACTATTATCTGCAGAATTGATTTGATAAATACTTTCACTTGTTGCCGCCCACTTAATATTATTGTCGTCAATAAAAATATTCTTGATGTTTTTATTTTGAGCTATTGCCGTACAATGTATCACTCGCATGGGTGCATTTTCGGTCACATACTCTTGCGCTTTGATATATATAGCGCTAATACTGAAAAGGAATAATAAAAAGGTTGATCGCATTAGGTTTATTTTTATTAGCGTAACAGCAAAAGGTGAATTCATTATTTAAAAAATCATACCTCACAGAAAAAAGCACTTATCATTCGACAGAATTTATTAAGCTCTTAGTTGAATCCCGATTGCTATCGGGACGCGATAGCTATTGCTATCCCTGCGTTTTTCGCCTCCATCTTGAAAAATTCTATTCGAAATCCATTGTGACATTTTCAAACAGGTAAGATTTAGGCTGCTCAAAATAGTGAAAATATTTTGCTTGTTATACCATATAATTAGTGTCGCATCAGAATATTAGCTAATGAAACCAACTATACATGCTTGTCAAGTGCGTAAAATTTCCTAAATTGTTATATACAAACTCAAGAGATGGCAAAAAAATGTGTCGAATGCGGAGATAAAATAATGGGTAGACAGGATAAAAAATTCTGTTCTGCTCAATGTAGGTCAAGCTATAACAACAAATTGAACAGCGACGCCAATAACTTTATGCGCAATGTCAATAACATTCTAAGAAAAAATAGACGTATACTCATTGACCTAAACCCAAATGGTAAAGCTAAAGTTCACAAAGATAAATTGGTTGAATTGGGCTTTAGTTTTAGTTATTTTACCAATGTATATCGCACCAAAAAGGGTAACACCTACTATTTCTGTTATGAGTATGGATACCTCATGCTAGATAGTGGATATTGCAGTCTTGTGATCAAGCAAGAATATGTAACTTAGCTACCTTATAGTTCTCTAATATTGACACAAGCACAAGAATGCTAACTGACCTTTTTGATTCTATTCGTAGAAGTTATTTCCCTTTGCACATGTCGAAAGATATTGAGCCTGTCTTGGAACAATACAACACTTACTACAGAAACTTATCTCCAGAAAATAAACATACATTTCGGAGGAGAGTGATGATTGCTTCTGCTACTTTAGATTTTACACCTAACAACTTTCCGCAGGTCACAAAGGAGATGATGGTTTTGATCACTAGTGCGCTGGTGCAAATCACTTTTGGTTTACGGAATTTCAAAATTAATAGATTTAGAAAAATTATTATCGTGCCTTTTAATTACAATTTTCTGCATTTTCAAAATTTGATGGGTCATGTAGATTATGCGGAACAATGTATCGTTTTGAGTTGGCCAAGTGTAAAAGAGGGTTACGTTATTCCTGATGATGCTATGAATGTCGCGCTACATGAATTGGCTCATGCTCTGCAAGAAGAGAATAGATTTAGAATTCTCTACAATAAGTTTTTCGAGGACAGCAAGATGGCGGCTTGGAAATCCATAGCCGCTAAAAAACTGCAAGTGATACGTGCAGGTGAAAACGAGTTTATGAAAGACTATGGTGGAATCAATATGCTGGAGATGTTTTCCGTGTGTATTGAGACGTTTTTTGAGCAGGGGGCTGACTTTCAAGAGAAGTTGCCTGAGCTGTATAGTACTGTTACTGAGTTGTTGAAGCAGGATCCGTTAAAGGGGGATGATCCGGTGTTGTAAGACTCCTTTTTTTCTCAAGATATGTTACCTATGTAAGCGCTTTATTATTCGAAGAATAAATCTTTTAATACAACTTTTGAATCTACAGCTTCACTAGCGTAAGCATTATCCTTAATACCATGACTTGTTATCATAGTTGTGAATACTTGCTTTTTTGTGTCTGTATATTCTTGAAACAACGTTTTCCTATGCTGTAGGTGAGTATAGACATTTTTAGTAATGGTATAAACAGAATCATAAAATTTGATCTCGCATAGATTTATGGTACTATCCTTCCTGTCAATAATCAAATCAATTTGGAATCCTTCTTGCTCTTCATTATTAAATACACTCAAACTTGAGATTCGGGTAAAAACGGATTCAATACCTAGTGCTTTTTTTATGCCTTTAATGTGCTTGTAGCATAGATCTTCAAATGCATATCCAGCCCAAGATTTATAGGCTTGTGTACCTGATAACTGCATCCATATACCTGGAATATATTTCTGATTATTTTTTATAAACCGATGATAGAAAATGGAATACTCATCCATTAGTCGATAAGTAATTCCTTTCTTCTTTTTATTAAAAGAAGAAACCTGTAGTATGAAATCTGAAACCAAAAGTTCGTCGATTGCCCTAGTATAGCTTCCGCTAGAAGGCTGTTTTAACTTTTTCATTATTTCATTGTAGCTTAAGCCTGAAGGTGCTTCGGCAAGAACTTGTACAATCGAGAGATGCACATTTGCATTACTAAATAAAGATTCGTAAAGATTGGAATATTCATTTTTCAGAATACCTGTTGTTGAAAAACAAATTCGCTCAATAGCCACAGCAAAGCTCTCCCCTTTTTTAATCTGCTCCAAATAAAATGGTATGCCCCCAAGGGCCATATATATTTTTGCAATCTGCTGATCCGTAAAACGTAGTTTCTGACTTTCTAGAAACAACTTTGTCTCATGTAGTGTAAAAGGCTTTAGGTGAATGATTTCAGAAACTCTATTATGCAGACCTCCTTTATCATTTATAATTTTCTGGCTTATCCAGGATGTAGCAGAACCACAGATGACTAAAATAAAATGTTTTTCTTTAGAGAGGTAGTCATTCCACAAATGAGCAAGAAGCTGAATGAATCCGGATCTCGCAGTGCTTACCCATGGGAGCTCATCAATGAAAATTACTTGCTTCTTTTTTGTGCTTAAGGTTTTAAGATAGGTACGTAATTGAGAAAAAGCTTTTTGCCAATCATTAAATTGTACTGGATTCTCAGATTCCATGTACTCGCTCAACTTCACGCTGAAATTGAATAATTGAGAAGCTTTATCCGCATTCTGTATCCCCGTCAGACTGAAACAGTAGTGTTCTCTTAATATGCTATCTATGAGAAACGTTTTACCTACCCGTCTTCGACCCGTTACTGCTATAAATGAGGATTTATTAGCTGAAAGGGCTGATTCTAGCTTTTTAACTTCTTGTTTACGCCCTATCATAGATACTTTTAATACCAAATATAGGTTTATAATTGGTATTATCTACCTTTTTTAGGCGCATTATACCAGATATAGGTTCTATAATTGGTATTATCTACCTTTTTTAGGCGCATTCTACCAGATATAGGTTTATAATTGGTGTTATTTGTCTTTTGGAGCACGTTCTACCAGATATATCTATCATGCATACATGGCTGTCATGTTATAACAAATAGACCAGGAAACTATATTTGTCTTAAAACTGTTACCTTTATAATTATGGCAGCTAAAAAGAAATATCTAACATATCTCGAGGATACCAGAAAGCATCACGCAGAAATAGAAAAAGTGGCTAAATCCTCAACTAAAAAAGCTATCGCAGCTTCGCACAAAAAATCTGTGCCTGTAACCTTTATGGAAGGCGAAGAAATAGTAAAAGTAGGGCCGAAAGGTAAAAAGTCTATAATAGGTACTGTAAAAAACAATAGGAGAAAAGTCAAAGTAGGTGCAAAAACAAAAATATCTAAAGAGTAGACGACTTAGAGTTTTTGGTGGCCCAAATGGATCGGGCAAATCAACTATACTCAATCAAATAGATGCAAAGTATGATATAGGTCATTATATCAATGCTGATGAAATTGAAAAACAGCTTAAAACATCTCAAAGCATCAATTTATCATCTTACGGAATATTCGATTTCGATAGCAAAAAGTTCAAAAAGCTTAAGGGAAATCATTCTATCATAAAAAAAGCGAAAAAAGATGGTTATAATGTTGATCTATACTTTGAAGAAGGTTCTATAATCAATCCTGATAAAAATTCACATTCATACGAAGCTGCATTTATAGCAGATATTCTTCGAACTGAAATTCTTAACAGTGGTAAAAAATTCGCTTTTGAAACAGTTATGTCACACAAATCTAAAGTCCAATTTCTTAAAAATACTTTAAAGTCAGGATATAAAAATTATCTCTATTATATTTCAACGGAATCTCATGTCATCAACATAGAACGCGTCAAACAAAGAGTCAAACTAGGCGGTCATCCTGTTTCCGTTGCAAAAATAAAAAGCAGGTATTTCAACTCACTGAAAAATTTAAAATCAGCTGTTGAACAAACTTATAGAACTTTTGTATTCGACAACTCTGGTAAAAAACCAATTTTGATTTTAGAAGTTTATCAAGGAGAGGTTGTTACATATTACCACAACGAAATTCCTCATTGGGTAGATAATTATTTATTACGATAGGGGGAAAAAAATCAAGCGCATTCTACCAGATATAAGTATATAATTGGTATTATCTATCTCTTGGGCACATTATACCAGATATAGGTTTGTAATTGGTATTAACTAACTAGCATCTAGGCTTATATTCTTAATCGACGCTTCTCAATCAGGATAAAGTATTTCTAATATCTTTTTCTTGTTTTGAATCAATAATGATTGATCTGAATTTAAAATATAAAATGTTTCACCACTATTAATACCTAGAATTGCGGATATCATGTTCAATTCCTCCATATTTAACTGCTTGTTTATATATCCAGAGTACAATATGTAATTCTTAAAAGATTCAGCTTTTTTCATATCAGAAACTTTGTGCAATACAACCCTTGGTAGAATTGAAACTACTCCCTTTGATGCATCTGCTGCATTATACGGACTTTGAGCTTTAAATAGCAGAGCATATTTTAAGAGAAAATCATAACCTGTTGGGATTTCGTATTCTAAAATAAAGGTTGCAATGTTACGATATTGATCAATCTTCAAAACACCTTGCTGAGCAAGACTATCATACTCGTCCAAAATGGAATTAAATTGGTCAATATGTGTCTCTAATTCGGTGAGTAGATTTGTCGTAGAATCAAAATACATACGGTTTTGATGTATTACTCTTAAGGAGTCAAAGTTTCCATCTACCGCTAATTCAAGAGAATCCATTGGGCTAATTTGTGAAAAAACTATTGTTGAAATGAGACTAAAAAAAATACATATTAAGTTTCTATTCATATTCAATTACATTCGAGGTATCTAGTTACATATTCGTAACACTTAATTAGCTATACTCTTTAATCTAGACACAAAATACTCGTTGTATGTATCAATTTTATTGATCTTTATATAGCTTTCAATATATTCATCAAACTCATCTAGCTCATTCAAAGTAAATTGGATTTTAAACTTTCTAATACAAATATCAACTAAATCTTTATCAACTTTTTCAAGTAGTAAAAATTGCAAGAATCTTGAATTAGATAAATTATTGAATAACATATTTACATAAGGATAAGAGTCTAAATATGATTCATAATCTTCATCATTAGTAAAGTACTCTGGCTGCCTTAAATATCTCCACCTATCTATGGTATAACTTAAAGCGATTTCAGAATCTAACTCATATAAACTACTAAATAAAACATATGCCGTAGAGTCATTATTCCTTACCTTTCTAAATTCAGCAATTCGTAGCCTTTTTTTGATAAAACTAATCGTAGATTCTTTACAAGAGCTTTTGATTTTAATATCATTAAGTAAGTCATCGCCTTTCCGTTTATAGTATCTAGTATAAAATTTTGCATCATCTTCCCATGAAGGAGCGTGTCCATTTTTATTACGGTACTCTGAAGAATAAGCTTTGCCTTCTTTTATAAATTTTGCGTCCTCAATCAAGTAGTAAGATTCAGCAATATTTTCATAGTCTAATGTGTCTTGAGATAAGCAATAGAATGAACAAAACAGAGTGGCAAATAATATTAGAATTGATGCTCTCATTATTTATTTTTTAATTCATTTCAATTGTAATCCTTATACATTAAATATAAGAATTATAAACCGAAGATATTAGTACAAAAAATTACATAGATCAGGTTTCCTCCAATAAAAAAAGGCCGCCCCAATAATTTGAGACGACCTTTAAATATTATATTTCTTTAATTTAGAGGATGTCAATTTCTTGTTCGTTATGCTTTTTCAAAATAGAATTCAAAAGCTTTTTAGAATAAAATCTTCTCTGATTTAAAAACATCTCGAAAATAGGTTTTAATTCTTCAATTATACCCTGAGATTTCGCAATAGAAAGTACACCAATTGTACCGATACAATTAGCTCCAAAACTCTCTGCTATTGCTCTTGCTTTCTTATCGTCAATAAGTAAAAAATCAGCAGTAAGTTCTTCGTATAGGATTAGCGCTTCAGATTCGCCGTAATCCATAATAAAGATAAGATTATTTGATGTTGAAATCTCTTTGACTTTAGACTTGAAATATTTTTCAATTATAGGGTAATAACTAAAGGATTTATCTTTAGATATTTCATTCCAAACAGCTTTTGGGATAACTATCTCATTAAATAAAGTATCTAGAATATAAAGGCAATCAACAATTGCTAATGAAAATATGGGTCCCGAATCAGAGATAACTAGACCGCTAGACATCACGTTTTAGCTTTTCAATATCTCCCATAACGTCTTCCTCATCTAAATTAGAAATCGGAATATTGCTATCTGACAGGGTATTTTCGAATTCTAGCCTTGACAACTCAGCTATTTGTGCTGCTTTACCAATAGTAACTTTCTTTTGTAAGTAAAGCTGAGTAGCTAAAGCTACTTTAATCCGTTGCTTTAATTCCTTTTCTGATTCATTTAATGTTAGTAAAATATCAGAAGGCAAATCAATATTTATGGTATGTAATGTCATCCTTTATTTTTACTAATATACTAAATATTAACCAATGTTACTTAAACGCATTCAAACCCGTCACTTCCATACCCGTAATCAACAAGTGAATATCGTGCGTCCCTTCATAAGTCAACACCGTTTCTAGATTCATCATATGTCTCATGATCGGGTACTCATTGGTAATCCCCATACCACCATGTATCTGTCGCGCTTCTCTCGCGATCTCTAAAGCCATGTTAACATTATTACGCTTCGCCATAGAAATCTGAGCAGGCGTTGCTTTGCCATCATTCGCTAGAGAACCTAATCTCCAAGCTAGCAATTGCGCCTTGGTGATCTCGGTGATCATCTCCGCCAATTTCTTTTGCGTCAATTGAAAGCCACCGATCGGTCTGCCAAATTGCTCTCTCTCCAATGAATATCTTAGAGCAGAATCATAGCAATCCATCGCAGCACCGATAGCACCCCAAGCGATACCATATCTCGCTTTTGACAAACAAGATAAAGGCCCTTTCAAACCCTCTACATTTGGAAGTACATTTTCTTTTGGAATACGTACATCTTCAAATACAAGCTCGCCCGTGATGGATGCACGTAAGGAAAGCTTACCGTGAATTTCTGGTGTCGTAAAACCTTTCATCCCTCTCTCTACAATCAGTCCCTTGATACGACCCTCTTCATTCTTCGCCCACACAATCGCCATATCTGCAACTGGTGAATTTGTGATCCACATCTTTGCACCATTCAATATATAAGCATCGCCATCATCTTTGATGTTGGTGACCATACCACTTGGATTAGAACCATGATCAGGTTCCGTCAATCCAAAGCAACCAATTATTTCTCCGCTGGCCATCTTAGGTAGCCACTTCATTTTTTGTTCTTCAGATCCAAATCTGTAGATCGGATACATCGCAAGCGAACCTTGCACAGATGCCATAGATCGGATACCAGAATCTCCTCTTTCCAACTCTTGCATAATCACACCGTAAGCGATCTCATCCATACCTCCACAACCGTATTTTTCTGGAAGACTTGGGCCAAAAGCGCCGATCTCCGCTAAACCTTTAAAAAGATGAAGCGGGCACTTTGCTTTTTCGCTTGCATCTTCAATGATCGGGCTCACTTCTGCTTTGACCCAATCACGAACGGCATCACGTGCCATTTTATGATCATCGCTTAAGAGCTCATCGACCACATAGTGATCGTGTGCTTGAAAAGGATCTATTTGCGATCTTCTTACAAATTCTACATCCTTCAACTTTGCTAATCCGTTATCTAAAAACATAATGCTGTTTTTTAATGGCTCGTATTTTGAGCCTTTTATAATTAAGTTAACCTCTAAGTATTAAAAACGAATTTCTGGGTTTTGTTTCATAATACTAGTTATTATTTTCCGTCGTGACGGCGATATAAGAAGCAAGAATAGTCAAATTACCTGATGGTAATTTACAGCCAATTTTCAATATCTTGTTTCCCAATGATAGCCATAATTTCCACTATGTCATCAACCACTCTAAAATAAATACTATCGCTTCCGCATGGACACCTTCTGTATCCTTTACGGATGTGATCAATTGATTCAAATGCAAAGGGATTATCTGCAATAATCTGGAAAGATTCAAAGAAGGCATTAAAGTATTTATCCGCTTGTGATAGCCCAAATCTTTCTACACCAAAATGGTGGATTCGAATTATTCCATTTCTGTATTAAAATGTCGCATTAGATTTCGAATATAATTTTTCAAGATCAAGGCAAAAAACGCAGGGATAGCCTTAGCTATCGCGAGTATTTTTAACGAAGAGATTGATAAATTATATCGAAAGATTAGTGCCATTTTAATGCTGAAATGGTATTTATTCTTCCTTTGCTTCATTGCTAATACTAAATTCTGTCATTTAGCCTTGCTTTCGACTCTGCTAAGATTTCATCTTTATCAAGTTTCGTAAACCCGTTTTGTTCTGCTTTTTCAAGTTTGTTATTAATCCAATCTATTTGCACTTGTTGTTTTCTTGCTTGTCTGACTAGATCATTGATGATTTCACTTTTGCTTGAATACTCCTGGCTTGATACCATTTGCTTCAACCATTCATCATTCGGCTCAGTGAAGCTTATACTTTGTCTATTCATAATATTTACTTTGGTGCTAAATTACACCAGTAACGAACCAATGTCAAATTTTATTCTCTTAAATTTAAATGTCCTTGCAAGCCTCAACAGTTGCCTCGGTTCCTTCCTTAAATTTGTCCACTGGACAAATTTTGCTTCGCATCAGTCCATCACATATTTCTTCTATACTTGCCGCCCACCTGATACAATGCCTCGGTTATTTGCCCCAAAGTGCAATTTTTACCCGCCTCTATCAGGGCTTCAAAGGTGTTGTGGTTCTTTATGGCTGCTATTTGTAGCGTTTTCAACTGCTGTGCCGCATCCTTATTAGATTTGTGCAAATTTTGTACCGTCTGAATCTGTGCATCCTTCTCTTCCTTAGTAGCTCTGATCACCTCCTCAGGTACGATAGTAGGAGAGCCATCCTTAGACAAGAAGGTATTCACACCGATGATTTTATAGTCACCATTATGCTTCAAGGTTTCGTAGTATAAAGACTCCTCTTGGATCTTCGACCTTTGGTACATCGTCTCCATCGCGCCGAGTACACCACCACGTTCGGTAATACGATCAAATTCTGTCAAGACTGCTTCCTCCACTAGCTCGGTCAACTCCTCGATAATGAAAGCTCCTTGAATTGGGTTTTCATTTTTCGTCATTCCCAATTCATGATTGATGATCATCTGTATCGCCACTGCTCTTCTTACACTTTCCTCAGTCGGTGTTGTGATCGCCTCATCGTATGCATTCGTATGCAATGAATTACAATTATCATAGATGGCATACAATGCCTGTAAGGTTGTTCTGATATCGTTGAACGAAATCTCCTGTGCATGCAGTGATCTACCTGAAGTTTGAATATGGTACTTCAGTTTTTGTGATCTGCTATTACCGTTATATTTTAATTTGATCGCCTTCGCCCAAATCTTTCTAGCTACTCTTCCGATCACCGCATATTCTGGATCTACACCATTGGAGAAGAAGAAAGATAAGTTAGCGGCAAAGTCATCGATATTCATGCCTCTTGCCAAGTAATACTCGACAAAGGTAAACCCATTCGCAAGTGTAAACGCCAACTGCGTAATTGGATTAGAACCCGCCTCCGCAATATGATAACCAGAAATAGAAACAGAATAAAAATTCCT
>Ga0114957_1002356_pt1 | contig 18242 bp, 23 predicted proteins | sample BantaG_FD_87175 | JGI IMG/M metagenome (GOLD analysis project Ga0114957, IMG submission 87175) | Marine algal microbial communities from Bantry Bay, Ireland - BantryBay_4 metaG | ecosystem: Host-associated > Algae > Red algae > Unclassified | place: Bantry Bay, Ireland | collected 2014-11-21 | reverse complement strand
TCGCCCTGAGTGTGTCTGAAGACAGGCAGAGGCAAGGCTTGATGGCTGCCAGCATCAACACCGCGGCCGCCGCCGCATCAACGACGGCATCTGGCCCGCAGCGATACGGTCGGCTCACATGGATGCTGTCAGGTGCTGCCGTAGCACTCCGCAGTAATCAGTGCGCCCGCGCGCTAGCTGCCATGGTCTCACGCGCATCTCCGACAGGTGGCCCGCGCCTTGCCTCCACGGCCTTTGGCTGCGGCGTATTCTGCCGCCGGCCTCCGCATACGACTTGAAATGGACTGCGGTTAGTGCAGTTGTGGTGCGCGGCGTTGACACTGCCGTTACTGGCGTGCCGTTGCAACGCGACAGACAACGAGCCGCCGCGGCGCTCCGCAGCGCCAGGTAACTTCCAGGCAGCGTCCGTCGGCTGGTACCGGCGAGAGGCGGCGGTTGTGCGTGGCGATGCAGCAAGACAGCGCAGCTAAGGGTGCGGGGGCGTCAGCATTGCCGCTACCAAAATATTGCGGCGGCGCCGGCCGGCAGCGGCTCGACGGCGGGACGCCGCGGCGGAGGGTCTACGGTGGCGGGCGTGCTGGCAGGCAACTGTGCTGCCGGTCGCCGTGGCGCCTCCAAAACATGGGCTATTGCCGTGCCCCAGCCGCCGCCTCGCATCAATTCCGCCACGCGGCGCAGCGGCCGGTGATGTAAGCCGACGCCGGGCTGGTGCCGCTTGCGATTTAACGGGGGCCAAGGGCTCTGCTGCGCGCTACTGTGCGGATGGTTGCCTTGTGTGCGGCGCGGCGTTCATCTTAAGAGGTTGGTTGCTTGAGACGCTGTTGGTGCATGGAGAGCGCGGTAGCGTGGTGGGGGTGGAGGGGCGTGGGCGGCGCCACTTTGACGACTGCTCCTCGCGGCTCTATGAGCGCACGCGCACGGACGATAGCTTCGTCTTTACAAAAAGGAATGAAATAACCAATAGGAGTCGGAACTGACTTCCCGGTTTGATGCGACCCGATGTCACTGTCAAGTAACTTGAAGTAAGCATTACGACCAACTACGGCGCTGCGATAAGAAATGTGGTACCACGGTATACAGATCAACGGCTTTCTACCCCTTGACGCAAGCGTCACTGCACCACTTGCCGCAGTACGAGTTTTACGTCGTGAGCGAATCTGGGTACGGAGCAAATCACACCAATATAACGGTCTTTTCGTGACATACCTGTTCGGGCCACATTTTTTCTCGACCGCAGCAGACGCAACGTTTGAGACCGGGATGATTGATAACCATTTATCGCATTCTTCAATTCCGAACAAACGAGCACTGTGTGGGGCATTTTCCCACAAGACCAACCGTCTTTGATGTCGCTCGGACGAGCGTTGCGATCAATTGATGCGAGACTCTGCATGAGGTTGAGAGGTCGATTCCCATCGGCACACTTTGAATACAGCCAACTCCGGAACCGCCTGCCGCTTCGGCCTCCCGCCTACGGGCATCAACGCAACGGTTCTTTCCCTGCCGCACGCGGCAGCCGCCGCCCCCGTCACCTCTTGCGCCCCCCCCCTCCACCGCCGCAGTTGACGTTGCCGTCGTGAGCGCCTCCACTGTATCCGCTACTTCCCCCCATCAAGAGATTCTCCTGTCAGGCGTGCCGTGCACGCCAATGGTTGAGCTACGTATCGTCGGCGCCAACAAGCAGCGCAGGTGGGGCCGACTGGGCGAAGGGAGGAAGCCACGGTGTAAACTGGAGCGAAGGCGTGCTGTACCCGTAGCGCAGGTGGCCGCGAGGGGGCGAGGGAAGAGTGCCTCGTTTTGCGCTGTTGGCGGCGACGTGCTGTCCCCGCAGCTGCATGCAGCTCTTCCGAGCTCGTGAAGTGGAGCACCTTTGTGGGCAGAGCGACGTGGACGGAAGAGTGGGGCCAAGAGGTGCTGCAGGAGGTGGTAGCGGGGAAGGTGTGCCCCTTTTGCCTGAGGACGGGCGCCCAGTCCGCAAATATTCCCTCGCTGCCGCTCTCGCCGTCCGCTTCTCCGTGACCGCTCGTAGCGGGTCACGAGCCAGCCGTGGCAGCTGTTGCACTCATGCCGTGGAACTCCGTCAGGTCCCATCCGTCGTGTCTCACGCGTCCGCCCCACTTGGAGACCTAGCCCGCAGCACGTCTTTCGTAGCTCCTTGCGGGTAAAGGAGGCCGGACGCAACGCCAGTTGCGCCGGCGCTCCTTGTCCATTGGCGCCTCCATGATGCTACCTACATAGGGTCGCCCAGGGTAACCTTTGGGGAGTCGCGCGCTGGCTCATGGCCACCCCGAAGAGCGTCTCCCGCTGTTGTTCCCGCCGCCACTCTTTCGTGCCCGCTCCAAGCAGGCCACGCATCTTTTGTTGCGTAGTCACCCTTGTGACGGCATTACGAAAAACTTCATCACGTGGAAATAGTAGGTCTTGCCGTTCTCGCCGGTCCGCGATCCCGGCTTCCTCCCCGCTGAAGCTCGACTGTTGTCGAGCGCCCGTCTTTTCGCCGCCGTGGCCGGGGTCTTTGCCCCGTCGCCCACATTAGCAACGCCCGCCGCTACGTACATTTGCCTTGGCGCCGACATCTCGTCGTGCGCATGTCCGAGCTCGGCCTTGCGGTCGACAACCTGCGTGTAGCCGCCCTCCCCGGACGGTACGCCGCGCGCCCTGTCCGTCCTGTTGCCCGCCCGGCATTCTCGTTGCCGAGGACGCCCGATGCTTGGCCCTGTGTGGATGGCGGCGCTCCGGGTGCGGCGCCTTCTCCACCCTCCGTGACTTTGTGCCTTGAACGCACGGCGACTGACCACGAGCCATCTTGAAATTGGGTCTTGCGCACTGTTTCCGCGGCCCATCTACAATGCCCCACGTAATAGAAGGCCGCCACCATCTCCTTCGCACTAGAACCCCCGGCGCCGATGCTTGTTGTCCTGCGCGCCCCTGGTTAGGAAACGCTGAAACGCAGAGAGAATATGGGATGGGGGATCAAGGTGACGTGGTTGACTGCCTTGGGCTAATGCGTGTGTGCGAAGGTGCTTTGTAAATTGTCTCTCCCAAGCGCCCCTCTCCCCATCTAAGGCACTCCTCAAGTAGTCCAAGGTGGAGCACTCAAGCCCGCCACGCACACACGCCTGCTCACACTGTCAATCAAAACGCTCACCAGATCAAAGCATCAAGGATCAAAGCAAAGCGCACAGAAATCAGAGCATCAGAATCGCAAGAACTGAAAATGTAAAATTGCAAACATTCACTCAAAATCAGACGAGTGCATATCTCAAACTATCCAGCGGTTGCCAGACCGCGAGGAAACCTCACTGGTGGGCAACTGGGAGGTATGGCTGGTGGGCAAGTGGGAAGTCGAAGTGGGAAGTATGCCCCCATGTCTAGTTCGGAGGACCTTTGGGCCGCGTCGGGGAGTGGCCGGTTCGAACTCCTGCAAACGCCTGGTTCCCTGAATTTGATTTTGCAGCAGCAGCGGCTGACAGCGGCGACGAGCAGGACGTTCAAACACGCTCCTTTCCTTGACAGCGCCTGACCACTGACCGCATCGGCCGGTCGGGAAGTGTTTAGTGTCCGGTAAGTCCGCCGCCAATTTTGATCTCATACAAACGATGCCCGCCATCCTGACTCTTTTCAGCCGCAATGTACTGATTACCAAGTGTTGTTATGGGGCGTGCTTGAAGTCAGAAGAGTCACATCGTCTTGACGTGCTTGTCATACTTGATTCTAGCGGGCTCCGTCGTTATTAGGTCTGTCGCCATTTGGTCGGTAGAGCAGTGCTTGCAGATGACTTTGTCCGTCGTGATGGCATCCCGCACAAATTTGTATGAAATGATGATATGCCCGAGCAAGTGGTCCGACTGCGTCAGGAGAAGATTAACGTCTCGGATGAGCTTGTTCAGCCAAACAGCTTCGTTGATGGCCTCACGGGGAGCCACGTACTCCGCCTCCAATTTCGACATTGCCGCCGGCTTGTGTATGTCGGAGGCCCAGCCTACGGCCGCTCCGCCAATGATGAGAATGAAGCCGGTCGCGGATCGCTGCGTCTCGCAGTCACCTGCCGAGTCCGCATCGCTGAAACGTTGAAAGATTGTAGCGGTTCTAGGCACCACCACGTTGGTTCCTCTTGCAGCCAAAGTGACCTCTTGATCAGCTTGGTCAGTCTAAGGAACTGCCCCGGAAATTGACCCACAGCCCAGCCCTTTCCCAACGGGAGAAGGGGATCGCGGCAGAGCCCAGGGGTGAATTGTAGTCCAAAGCACAGTTGGTTTCAATGAAACGGCGACGGGGACGGCCTCCCCACTGCCAATAAACCCATTCTCAACCAGAGCGCCAGCGGCCAAAGTAGCCACACCAAATGCTCAAAGCAGCTAAATCCCTTCAAAGCGAAAAGTTCAAACAAGTAGTCGGGGGGTGGGGATAACCACAGGGGAAAACCCCTGCGCCCGACCAGATCCGATCTCCCTAAAATTCGGACAGGTCGTTCCCTAGCAGGCCCGGATCGAGATATTTTGGGGAGCCCCCCGGGGGTGTGTTGTCAACAGCGGAGGGGCCACGCCGCTTCCAGCCGCGGAACTCCCGACCGCCACAAAGATGCCTGACGCGCACTTGTCGTATACCAGGCCCTTGTCGACAGACCTCTTGACATATTGGAGCATGCGCCTCACAGCCGCCAAGTGCTCCTTGGTGTAGCCCGACACGAAGCGGCTCAGCTTTCCGACCGCAAAAGCAAGATCAGGACGCGTCCCGACCATCAGATGCATCATCCTTTTGACCACTCAGCTCACGGAAAGTACTCGTAGCTCTCCTCTGACTTGGTCAGCTGCAGCCCGAATTTCAGCGGCATCGTGATCGAATTGCGGTTCACCATTTCAAAATTCTCGAGCACCTGAGTAGCATACATGCTCTGCGACAGCTTGAGCGTGCCCGGCGCCTTGTCGGGACTTATCTCCTGCCCCAGGATGACCGTGTCCTCGCCCAGGTTCTTCATCTCGAACCGTTCACGATGCGCAGTCTTGATTTTTTTGATCGCTTGTAGGCTGGATGCCATGAGCAGAAGATCGTCGACGTGCACCAGGACGATGATGATCTCGCCGTCATCCATCTGGAGGTAGAGGCATGTACCCGCATCGATATTGTCGAACCCCTGAGACTTGGGGAAGGCGTCAAGCTTGGTGTACCAAATCTTGAGGGCTTTCTGAAGCCCATAAAGTGGCTGTAGAAGAGGGCACACCTTGTCCGGATACGTGGCATCGACATACTCTTCGGGCTGCTCCTTTAAGACCTCTTCATCAAGGTCGCTGTGCAGGAAAGCCGTCTTGACGTCCATCTGATGCAGCTCCCATCTATCCATTGCCGTCATTGCCACAATGCATCGGATGGTAGTACACTTTTCCACCAGTGCGAGCATCTCGTTGAAGTCAATCCCCTTGATCTGCCGATTGCCCATGATGCACAGACGAGCTTTGTGCCCGGTCGTGTTGTTCCTGTTCTCTTCCAGATCCTTGAACTTGTAGACCCATTTTCCATTGAGCACTCGTCGGCCGATCGAGCGATCCGTCAAACGCCACGTCTTGCTCTTCCGGATAGCTTCCATTTCCTGTTCCATTGCAGCCCGCCACTTGGCCGCTTCCTTCCTTTGAACTGCTTGCCCGTATGTCATGGGCGCCCGTGAGCAACCAGGATCACTGGACGCCAGTACTCGACCGGACATCGCCGTGTTCTGCTGCTCCAACGAAGCTTATCGTGAGAGACGCCAGCTCCTTGAGTGGCGCCTGTCGATATGTCAGAGCCAGCTCCATCGTCTTCCCTGCCTTAATCGTCGTCATATTCAGTATCATCTGCCTCGCCGCTGCTACCAGCATCGAAAATGGTCCCGTCTTTGACAACGACGTCTCAGAAAGAGTCGTCTGAAACTTCTGGAACTTCACTCATGCTCTTCTCAGAGAACATGACGCTTCGCGCCTTGACAACCTTACCGTTGTCCAGAATGACCTTTAACGCCTTGCTACCTGTGATGGCCGGACACATGGTCCCCACACTCGGGGAACAAGATCCCCGAGAAAGATGTCCCACTGACACATATTTCCAATCTTTCCGTTGGCGATCCACCTGTGATCACCCCGTGGCTCACCAACCAAGACCGCGATCTCGAGACTTCCCTGGGACTAGAAACCCCCTGGGCGGGTCCCCAGGTAGGAGCCTAATTTTGTGTAAACCCGACTTGGACTATTGACCAACATTGCACCGCGCCTCTGACCTCAAAGCGCCGCGAGGGTGTCACGTAGCCCTCTTCCCCCGCCTCTATAAAAGGCGGTATTCGAATATTCGGCCGTCCTCCGCTGAGACTGGCCCCATGGGTCCGGAGGGAAGGGTTTTTTGAGGGTCCTTTGCGGGTGTCTGAGGGGGACTTCGGAGAGTCTGAGGGGAGCGGACGCGACAAGAGGGCGAGGCGTGAGTGCTGCCTCGAGGCCTTCGACGCGGGCAAGCAAATGTCTGGTCACACAACTAGTGTTTGTCGCTCGGGGCGTCTCCCCCCGGTCGACGCCGTGCGTGTGTGCTCTTCGGGGTCTCCTTCCGGGGTGGGTATTCCCCGACAGGACTACCCGGCGACATGGTCCTGCGCGCCTTCCCCACAACGGGGTGGGGTGGGCTGAGCGTGTTGCCAAATTTGCTGGAGCAGCAGAAGAGGAAGGCAACTCAACCTTCCTCGGGGTGGTGGCGGAGCGCCAACCCGCCTCGGGGGGAACCTCGTTGGTCCTCCTCTTCTTGACTCATAGCGCTGCGAACGACGCCCCGCAACGTCAGGTTTGGCTGAGTCCGGCCGGGTATATGGCCGATGGGGGGGGGAATGGAGCCCCCCCTGGTGTCGAGGTGCCTGCTGTCGGGGGGGATGGGTCTTTCCCCCACGGAGGCGTATCGTCGGTAGATGATCGCCACACCAGTGCATGCACGACGGATGCGGGGGCCCGCTGGCATCGGACTTTGTTCCAGCCCTTGCCCTCGAGCCTCGATCCGACTGGGACTCGCCCCCCGGCGGGCGCCCCCACGGTTTGTACTCACCCCGAGGCGGCCCTGTCGGAAGCTGGCACTCATTTCGGTGTAGGAAAGCTGCCCGACGATACCACGTGGGGCGGTGGATTTTTGCCACCACCGGCACGGGAACCTGCGGGTGAGAGCTCTTTTCGCACGCGCACAGCGCCGGGATTCACGGTATCGGTCCCCTGGCCCTCGGGCCCGGTGGGAGATCCTCTCTCGGTGCTTGGGAGGAGGAAGAGATGCCAGACTCGGCACGGAAGCCTGCGGGTGGGAGCTCCAGTCGTGCTCCCCGAGGCTCACGGGGTGCCAGGGATGGCCAGGGTCTCTAATGGCGAGACGCCGTTGCCGAGGTCGTTCGGACTGAAGTTACCCGATCGCTAGTTATGATGTTGAGGGGCTCTACGCCCCGGCCCGCTGAGCGCCGGGGCTGAGCCCGACGCTCTTCCCGTCGGCACCGACGCGACAATTAGTCTTCGTCGTCGACCACTGACGCCTCCCGCTCGGGGGACGAGTCAGCTGTTGCGGCCCTACTTGGTGTGTTCTGCGCTACCCTGACGCTGTCGACGGTAAAGGAGGGTACTCAGGGTATTGACCCGAGGACCCAACCAACTCCTGACTCGGCGGGGGGTGAGAAAGTCTCGGGGGCGGCGCAACAGGTACCCCGTGGTATTGACCCGGGGTTCCTGACACAACTCTCCATCGCGACCGGTGCGGAGGCGGAGGGGTGGCCGACTCAAACGACCCCGACACCACCGACTCGGGTGGTGCCGCCCAAGATTGTGGTGAACCACCTGTACGACCGGATGATGTTCGATTTTGAGACCTTCGCGCTAGACAACAAGTCGGTTGTCTACACGCGGCGCCAGGCCCGTACTTTGGGCCGGTGCAAGAAGGACGTGGCTCAATCCTTCGGAGTACGCGACAAGTGGAAAGGTTCCTGCCCGGCCAAGGTCTTCCAGTTCTTGCGCAGGGTCGCCAAGGCCTGTGACGACAACGAAATCTCGAAAGGCGAAGTCTTCTGCATACTTCATGACTTTACGAAGGATTCTCTCAAGTCGGAGGTGATGATGGTTAAGCCAACTCGACGGGCGGGTCACCCCAGCAAGGTCTCTTCCGACCTGAAGCGCATCAACTGGACGCTCTGGAGTCACGTCTACGAGGCCTCAGTAGCTACTCTCGTCGAGACTCTTAACGTCACGGTCCAACGGGACGACGAAGACGAGTTATCCTTCGCCGAGCGCCTACGCCGCCTCAACACCGAGTGCAGGTTTAAGTACGGCGAGGGCGCGCTCGAGACCGTTCTGTGGAAGGTGTCCACCGCGCCGCGCGCGCCACTGTTCGTGAGCGGAACACCCCCGACATGACTGTGGCGGAGTTAGCTCGCGTCTCTCAGCCTCAGGGCGACGAACACCGCTGGCTACGACTCGAGCAGCTTAAGGAGCGGACCAAGGAGCGAGAAGTGCCCGCGGAGGAGGCCCGGCTTCGGCGGCAAGCTCGTGCGGCCGCACTTCCCCGGGTCACAGGGGGAACACGGGGTGACCCACCGCGGCACGCGCAAGTTCGGGTCGTCGGGGCCGTGTAAGCCCCTACTTCTGGCGCCCGGTACGATGCAGTCCGACCCGGGGCACCGGACGGCTCGAATCCCTGGAGCGGCGATATCTCACGCCGCCGGCCTCGACAGAGGGACGAGTTTCTCGACCCAAACTCCGGGCGGGAGAGTACCGTTGCTGGCAGTGTGGCAAGGTAAGTCATTGGGCCGAGGTGTGCCTCAACTTGGAAGCCCGCCTACGCGACCGATTGACGATGGCCAGTCGCTGGTTCCCTATCGGGGCGCCCTCGGGCTTCTGCGATACCCAGAGGATGGGCCGGCGAAGAGCCGGTGCCCTTCCCAACGAGGACTCCAGCTCAAGCGCCGATCAGCCGGCGCCGCTTGATAAGGGGGAACTGCAGGCCGAGCCCGAGTGCGGACCGGCCATCTCCTATGAGTCCGAAGAGGGAAGCGAGTAACCACCGGTGCTGGGCCCTTCCCGTGGTGACCGGTGGACCCAACCCAGGGCGTGGAGGAGATGCCATACGCATCCAATCCCGACCCAAGGGGATGCGCCCTCGGGACGCGCCCCTCCCAAAGGGTCTGGTTGGCCGGAATGTGGTAGCCATCCTGACGGGGTCCACCTATCAGGTGGCCAGCCGCATCTGGTGGGACGCAGGGCGTGAGTTAGCCCGCCACTTCATTGTCGACACGGGGTCGTGCGTCTCCCTAGTACGGGAAGCGCTGCTCCCCCCGGAGATGCAGGTGGGGCCCTGAGACGCGGCGACCGCGCAGTTGTTTGACGAAATTGGGGGACTCCTTCCCATCACGGGCACCGTGACTCTTACGGTGCGATTCGGCACTTATTCAACCCCAGTCACGTGTGGAGTAGTGCGTGGCATTTCGGTCCCCCTACTCCTAGGGACCGACTGCACTGACGTTCATATCCGCAACATCTGCGGGCCCAAGGGGTACATCCAGTTACGAGATGGATGTAAGGTCCCCATCCTCCTTTGGGGTAAGACGGTGTCGTACGCCAGGGAGGACCAACCCGGCAAGGCTGTTGCCGCTAGTGAGGCGGACGCCAAGGTGCGTCTGGCGCGCCAGGTGGCTCTTCCTCCGCGGTCCAGGGGGTACGTCCAAGTGCAGACGTTATTCCAAGGGAATGGGGTCATCACCCAGCGCTATCGAATGTATGAGCGCCATCGCGTGCATGTGGCAACTGGCACCATTGACTGCACCGCCAACCAGACGTGGTGGGTGGAAGTATCCCATACGGGGAATATGAGTAAGCGACTCCCCAAGGGCATGGTCCTAGGGCATATGTCGGCCTACTCCGGTACGGTAGCCGATATATTTTTCGATAGGAATGGGCTGCACTCAGTCCCAGTCCGGCCACCGCGCCCGACGCGACGGACCCCATGGAGGAGCCCCGTGTTCATACTTCGAACGTACCCGAGGGGTTGCGGCCTCAAGTGCTCGCCCTACTGGAGAAGCACCGAGCCCTCTGAGGTGGGAACTCGGGCTCCATCAAGGCCACGGAGCACCGGATCGAGTTGAAGCCGGGCTCCAAGCCTGTCCGGCTCAGACCCTACCGGATGGGTCCCCGAACTAGGGAACTCATCAAGGCCCAAGTCGACCGAATGCTCAAGCTCAAAGTTATAGAGCCCAGCCAGAGTGAATGGGCTAGCCCGGTGGTACTCATCCCAAAACCCGACGGGAGTCCCCGGTTCTGCCTGGATTATAGGCAGTTGAACGAGCGCACAGTACGCGACTCGTATCCGTTACCCCGCATGGACGACTGCCTCGCCTCCTGAGGGGATGCCCAGTTCTTCTCCACGTTGGACTGCAACGCAAGTTCCTGGAAGACAGTCGTGGCGAACCACGACGGCCTGCACCAACAGTCGACTCAAGCGTTGGCGCATCCTCCTTTTGGAGTTCGACTATGATGTGGAATACAAGCCCGGCCCCCACCATGCGGTGGCCGACGCGACATCCCGCCTCCCGACTGAGGGGCTGGACACGTGACCAATCTCCCGGGAGATCCCCACAGTTGGGGTGACCACGCGGTCCGGGGCACTGCTCGACCCCCAACTCCCCGAGAACAGGGAGACCGCCCGCATATCCCTGGGCGAACTGGCCCAGTAGCAGGCGGACGATGAGTTCTTCCAGGAGGTCAAGCGGTCACTTTACACCGCCGAGAACCACGCTTCTACCAGAATGCGGATAGGCTGCTCTGCCGAGAAGGGCATTGGGCGGGCTCCCAACAGTTGTTGATATTGCTGACCCCCGGATTTTGTCCTGGGGGACAGAAACAGAGACTGACTCTGAATAAGAGCATTGTATTGGTTTAAAACGACAGTAAGAAGGAATCGAAGCCAATAGAAAGCCCGCACTCGGTACCAGGACCTTGCATTCAGCAGAACTCACGGTTTGTTGCTGCTTGATCCTATTTTCTTGGCACGGAGCAAGCTGCCCTCGCGAGATCCTGAGATTTTCTACTGCCTCCGTGCAAGAAGTGCAGAAAAATAGAGGAGCTGATGCTGATTTCCAGGCTGCATGGGTACATGTAAGCAATCAGGAGCACCAAGTCAGTCCCAGGGGCGCATCTGATTGGTGGAGAGAGTCGGTCCGCAAGTCAGTCTCTGTCCACCAGGACAAAAGTCGGGGATCAGCAATACCAGGGGTTGTCAGGATATTGGTTTTGGGCCGTAATAGGATACGGATACACGCCGATCCTTCGTATCCGATTACGGATAACTGCCTCTGCTGAGATCCGAATCCGGATATCTGCCTCCGGATTCGGATATTTGAGTAGATTATATTCGTGTCCGGATTCGATTATTGGATCCGAATAAAATCCCCCAAGTCCGACGGACAGCTCAATAAGAGCCCGAGAAGAGCGCCATCCAGCCGTAATTCGAGTGCTAAATGGACGTCAGTACGACTTGAAATCCACATGTGATTTCGACACCCCAACGGGCGCCGTCGAGGCGGTTCCACGTAAACGGACGTCAGAATGACCGTTCTGAATCTCGTGTTACACTCTGACAACAACGCAATCGGGTCGATTCGCGTGATTGAACTGTTCCACCCGGGTCGGGCTGCATCGCCGCTTGTCGCTGCCAAATGTTCGGACATTAATCCCCTGATTGTCGGCACGCGACAAGAGAGGTCGACTGTGTTTAACCAGAAATGTCCAGGCGCGAGAAATCTCATAACCGTATATATCCGTGTATCCTGACTCTAATATCTGGGATACGGATCCGATATCATCTCGCAATTTCTGTCGGACAGGATAGATATATCCTCTCCTCCTTTTCTCATAATGTATTATGGATATGCGTCTCCGGCTCGTATCCGAGGTGGATACGGATATAATGCAGGGATGTATTCCCCAGGGATATATCCATGACAACCCCTGGTTGATTCCCCGGTCCCTAGTCAAGGACGTCTTGCGGGCGGAGCACTCGTCCCCCTTTGCGGCGCATCCCGGTGGTTCCCGGACGCACCAGACCATGAGGAGCCACTACTATGGGCCCTCATTGGCAGCCGACGTCTTCGGTTGGGTTGCGGCGTGCCCTACCTGTGCGAAGAACCGCCTCATGGGTACGCAGAGTACCGCACCCATGCGACTGCTCCCCTTCACGGAACCTTTCGCTTCTCTGGCCATTGACTTACTTGGTCCATGGCCCCAGACCCCTGAAGGATACGAGTATATCCTAGTCATTTGCGACCGCTTCACTAAGGTCACGCGGGCGGTCCCGTTGAAGGACATCTCGGCTTTGGATGTCCTGAGTGCCTTCCTGGACGCGTGGGTTGCTAGCTATGGGATCGCCGATTATTTTCTATCGGAAAACGGACCCCAATTTGGTTACGTACTCTGGCAAGGGGTGCTGAAGGCACTGGGTATTGACACCAATTATGCCACGCCTTACCACCGCCAAAACAAATGGGCAAGTCGAACCGTTGAATAAGAGCTGAGTTAAGCACCTACGACACTACGTAAGTGACCTCGTAGTTACGTGGTCCCGGTACTTACGTCTGGTAGTAACGGCTTATAATTCGAAAGTGCACAGGAGCACCGGGCAAGCCACATTCGCGGTCGTAAGTCCACGACGGCTTACTGTCGTGGCGATCGAACAACTTACAGCGGGCACCTAAACCGGGGACATAGTAACCCCCAGGCGGGCGAAGGAGAATTTCCTCCAGCGCCTCGACTCCCTGATCCCCCTAGTACGGGATACAATGTAAAAGGCGCAGGCCCGGTACAAACGGGTCCTCGACAAGCGCGTGCAGGCTCGCCGCGAAGCCCTCCGAGTTGAAGACTGGGTATTCGTGAAGTCCCACGAGAACCAGGGGCGTAAGCTCGTCTTCAAGACCCTGGGACTCTACCAGATCTTGAAGACCGACGGGCTTCGGCTTACCATCGAAAGTGACGATGGTATCCGCACCATCAACGGGAACCACGCCACCCGGGCCCCGAAGCCACCCGAGAGAGACCCGGCATGGGCACGGGCACTGGCCGCGTGGAAGGTCCCCTCCCTCGCCTCATCGGCTAGTGAATCGATTGAGGCTCTCTTCGACCACTTTGTCGGACAGGAGCATGGCGGCCAGGAGCGACTCATGCTCAATGTACGATGGTTCGGGTATGGGCCCCTGGAGGACTCCTGGCACTATATGGAGGACATTCCAGCTGAGAAGATTTGCCAGCACTGTAGGCGACACCGACTAACAGTGAGAAGAAGGGTATAAAACAACTAACTCCCAGTACAGGGTACCCCTCACACGCCCCCGACAAAAGAATCAACCCAACCCCTCTACTCCGGGGCCCTCCAAACAAGAACAACACACAGGACCGTCTCCTCTCCACCCAGGAGGCGCGACCAACCAACTAGGGACAAACAGGGTAGGGGGCGGGGCTAGCGGTACTCGGCGCCCCCGTCACCTACCCGGACACGAGCCACTAATCCCAACCCGGCGGCGGAGGGAGGTCGTCGCGGGTGTACCCCCCGTAATGATCATGACCGGCGAGGTCCACCGGGTACTTATGGGCCGGCCCCTGGTCCGCGGGGCCCAGCCCCACGTCGAGCGCGGCGCCCCACGTCGAGCGCGGCGCCCCACTCGGCGCCGCCCCCACGGCGGAGTACACCCCAACGTAGGAGGAGTGCCCCGCCGCCGAGGCTCCTCTAGCGGAGGAGTAGAAGCCGCCCCCATGGTAGGGTTCGGTGGCGGCGGCGGGCTCCCCGGCGTACGAGGCTCGAATGGAGCTCCCGGCTGCCGCGGGTACCACGGGCCCCGGCGCCTCCCGCTGGCCGTGCCCCTCCAGTCGAGAGGCCATCTGGTACCCGATGGCCTTGGGGGTTGTGTCCAACAGGAACTGCTTGGCCACGGCCGAGAGGGAAGATGGGGATCCCCGTAGTACGGCCCCCGCCCCCCACGTAACCCACGCCAGGGTGTCCGCCAGGGAGGCCACTATCGCCTCCCCGTGGGCCGCCCTAAGCATCCCCGCCGCCCTCGCGTAGGTGGAAGCCAGGTCGTGCGCACACCGGGGGGTGACGTTCCCCCAGCTGAGGCTTTGCCCCGCCCCCAGGGCCGGGTAGTACGGCACCCTAGGCGGGACAAACGTCGGACGGGCCGACCGCCCAACGGGGGAGGACCCCGCCTGTGTGGTCCGCCGGAGAACGCCCCAACGGTCAGGGGGACGCTCGGCCGCACCCCGAGTGCGCTTGCGCTGGTGCGGGGAAGCTACCCGCGGGGAACCCCAACCCGACTCGGGCGGGGGCGACGTCGCCGTCACCCCGCAGCATAGGGGTAGGCTGGGTTACCCTGGCCCTCACGGAAGCCTACGCGCCCACCACCGAGGCGTTTGTCGCAGTGGCCAAACGCCCGAGCCGCCTCGTCGTCCTCCCCGCCAACTGGGCGGGCCAAGTAGGACCCGGTGGCTGCCCAGTCTAACGACTGGTGTAGATCCAGCAACTCACTGAGATACGCATGCGAGTCCGGGTCCGCCCCCTCCGCCACGTTCGCGAGATGCAGGCCCACAAGGCGGTCCACCAGGCTGGCGGGCAGATGCCAGAGGTACGCCCTGGTACGGGCGGAGGCAAACCACACCCCCGCCACCTCCAGAACCCACTCGGTCGCGAGGATGGCCGCCGCCGGCGTGGAATTCCCCCGACAAAGCGCTGTGCAAAAGTAGGCCACGATGCGGGGCATCCTTGCGGGGAACCCGAAGCGCACCTTCATCGCCGACCACCACGTCGGCGTCGGGACATAGTAGGCCCGCCGCGCCGAGGCATGCATATGGGTGCTCTCCACTTGAGAAGCACACATCAGGATCCTCGACGCCTCCCGCACCCGGCGCTCGGCGCGGGCGTCCTGGTGGAGGAAGTTGTGGCGGTCGGGGGTCCCCCAGTTGGAAGGGGCGTGGCCCCACAGCTGTGGACAGCGCACCCCCGGGGGCCGTCCCAAAATATCCCGATCCGGGCCAGCAAGGGAATGACCTGTCCAGATCTCGGGGAGATTGGGTTCGGTCGGGGGCGGGGCTTTTCCCCAGTGGTTTTCCCAGCCCCCCTACTACTTGTTTGAACTTTTAGCTTGGGAGGGATTTATCGGTTTGGCGCATCTGGGGTGGCTATTTTGGCCACCGGCGTTCGGGTTTGGGAGGGGTTTATTGCGAGCGGGCACGCCATCCCCATCGCCGTTTGATAAAATCAACTGTGCTTTGGACTACGATTTCCCCCTGGGCTTTGCCGTGATCCTCTCCTCCCGTTGGGGGAAGGCTTGGCTGTGGGTCGATTTCCGGGGCAGTTCCTTCGACGGACCGAGCTGATCAAGAGGTCACTTCGGCCAGACGACGAACCACCGTGGTTGTGCTTAGAACCGATACAATTTCTGGTGGAGCAGCAGGGGATTCCGGCCGTTGCCACGCCCGTACCGGGTCGTTGGTTCCCCGATCGTCTGTTGGTTGGTGGATTCAAGGCGACGTGGACCTCCGCGTCGGTCTGTCTTCGATTACCGCTCGGCCACTACGATGGCGTCGCCGCCCGACATCCCCAAGTCTGACGCCATCGCTAGCGGTATGCCGACGGGTACATCCGCGGTGACCCCAGCGGTCGCTGCAACAGGGGGATCCGCGGCTGGATCAGGGATTCCCTTCACTCCGCCACGGCCATTGGCGGACCTCGTGGGCGAAACGGTACGGCAGGTCTCGCCGGGGGCCGATGCCGTTCTCCCTCGACGTCACTACGGACGGACGGGATTGGTGGATCAAGATCGTGGTTTGGCGACGCCTCTGGCGATGGCAGATCTGGATACGGCGCTGTCGACGTTCCACGAGTCGTTATTGGCCGACGTTTCTCGGGTCATCGCGGCGCGCCCCGCGGGCTCTGCTCAAGATGCCCCCCGCGGAGATTCTCCAGTGGACACGCGGAAGAGCCGCAGCAGAGGGAAGTCACGGCGTCACCGTAGTCCCTCGTCGTCATCGTCGTCGACATCTTCCTCGCCGTTACCGGCGACAATCGACAACGACGACCACCACGTGGGGCGCAAGGTGGGGTCCGGCAAGTTGGCGGTCCTCGAGGGCCCGGACGATCCCTTCGCGGGCCTTCGGACTACCGATTGTACCGCCTACGGAACCGTCAGTCGACCTACGGGGCGTCGCAGGCCCGCAAGATGGGACGGACGGCCAAGAATATGAAGTTCTCCTTCGGGCGTACCCCGATGTTCAACGGGAAGGAACCCCTCAAGGTCTTCTCATGGCTGCGAAAGTTCGTCAAGGCCTGCGATGACAACGACGTGTCCGAGAGGATGGGTTTGTACCTATTTCCCAACTTCGTCGCGGGCGACGCTGAGTCGCGGTTCACTCGCAATCTACCAGGGTCGGATATCGCAGGCGGACGGGGCTCGCTTGGATCCTTTCCCGCGGCGGTCAATTGGCTGTCGTCGACCTACGCGGAGCCGCACGCTTTGGGGCTGGCGCAGGACAAGTTTAGCCGGGTTGCGCTCGTGGACAACGAGGGGGTGGACGCCTTCGCGGCACGTCTACGGAGCCTCGCGGGGAGGAGGACGACTCGGCGACGTACGACACAATCGCGGTGCTGCCGTCGGGTACCCCGGGGTTCCGCACGGCCGAAGGAGCGCCCTACGCTCTGCGAGAGGCCCCGACGGGTCCCCCGCTGTGCTACATGTGTTAAACACGCGGACACAGAGTCCCTGATTGCAAGATTCTGACGGACAAACAGCGGGACCTCGTGGAAGCCGTGCGAAGCACCTACCTTTGACCGAGGAACGCGGGGGCGGGCGCCGTCGCTGATCGCACCTCCGTCGCGGCCCTGGTACGGGACGACCTGTTGGGCGGCGCGGAGTCATGGATGACGGAAGGGGGGGACGCCCCGCCCGTGGCAACTCCGGCCAAGAGGCGCCGCGGGGCGGGAAACGCCTAGGGGGGGTGGCATCGCCATACCCCTCCATGCCCCCTGTCCGCCCCAACTCCCCGGTCGCCCCTTGCCACGTCAGGCTTGCCTCCCCGGGGGTGACCGCGACGTGGCCTGTCCCGGTCCGCTGCCCCTGCCGTCGTGTGCGATACCGCCCGCGGTTTAAGGGGACGCTGTTGCTACTACGGAAAGAGAATTTTGAGATTAGCGCGTCGTGCCAGTTGGCGCCGTGGCAGACCCCCGTCCCCATGAGGGCGGTGGTCGACACGGGCGCCGGGCCAAGCGTGATCCGCGCAGATACGTTGCCCGAGGGGTGGACCGAGTATGCATCGCGGGCGCCGCCCCGGACCCAAGTGAGTGACGCCTCGGGGCAGCTGCTCAAGGTGAACGCGGAGTTGTCGCTGACAATCTACGTCGGGAGGGGCCCTATGGAGTATGAGTTCCTCGTGGTCAAGGCACTGTCGGTACCGCTCATCCTCGGATGGGACTTCCAGCGCAGCTACGTGGACAAACTCTTCCCCAAGACGCAGACGATCAAGTGGGAAGACAGCACGTCCACGGTGGCGATGCGGAGCTGGACGGGGAACACGCGGCCCACGCCCCAACGCCGGGGAAACAAGCCGAAGGCCCAAGCTGGGGCTATCCGGCTTCGGCAAGGGGTAACAGTGGGCCCGCGGAGTATCCAGGAGATCCGAGTGTGCTGCAACGTCAAGGGGGTCCACCTGGTACGGGAACGCCCCGTCAAAATGAGCCGACGGAAGGTACTGTTGCACAACGCTGTCGCGGAGTTCTCCCCCAACACCCCGCGGTCCCTCTATCTGACGAGCATTGGGGACGTGCCGGTGCACCTAACTAAGAAGTATGTCATCGGAACCGCGACGGTCAACAATGGACCGCTGCACGTTGTCGACGAGGAGGAGGAACCGGAGGCGGTCCTAACAATGTGGGCGGACCCCCGTTACAAGCCCGACGAGGAGGTCAAGACGGGTCGGCAAGCTGAACAGGGGATCGACGAGGGACAACCTCCGCCCCAACCGCCGGACAAGACGTATCCCAAGCCGGAGGTCCACTGGGAGCGTGTCCCCGGTACGCTCCGCGGTGCCGTGGACGACCTCCTCGAGGAATATAAGGCGCTATGGGCGGGGCAACTCGGCAAGGTCGACGTCACCCCGCACCGGATCGAGGTGACCCCCGGGGCACGGCCACGACGGGCCCAACCCTATCGGGCGAGCCACGCTTCGAGGGACATCATC
>Ga0114957_1002354_pt1 | contig 18253 bp, 10 predicted proteins | sample BantaG_FD_87175 | JGI IMG/M metagenome (GOLD analysis project Ga0114957, IMG submission 87175) | Marine algal microbial communities from Bantry Bay, Ireland - BantryBay_4 metaG | ecosystem: Host-associated > Algae > Red algae > Unclassified | place: Bantry Bay, Ireland | collected 2014-11-21 | reverse complement strand
TTTGAAATTACTTTTCGTTAGAAATTCCTTAAATAGCTAAGGCTATTCGCGAAATTTATAACTCAATCAATTTCAAAATAACCTATTCAAATTCGGACGAAACTTAAATTACAGTGTATTAAACAGCTTCATTATCATAAAATTAGCTTTAAAATTTCGATTACAAAAATATTAACCTACGACAAGTGTACTAGTAGTCGTATAATCACCATAATCAACCACTACTTTTTCAAAATTCACTTCGACATCAATACGACAGTTTGATTTTTATTACTTACTTTAGAGAAAGAATAAAGTGAATTGATGAAAAATAAATACTTACTAGCTGGACTTATACTATTTTTGGGTACTACAAGCCTTTTCTCTCAGGGAAGCAATATAGGACGTCTGCCTATTCACAATTTTTCAAATAAAATCTATAAAGGAGGTACTCAAACCTGGGATATCGACCAGGATAAGAATGGCGTGATGTATTTTGCCAATAATGATGGATTACTCAGTTATGATGGTACTTACTGGCAGGTTTTTCCCATTGCTAATAATACCGTGGTACGCTCGGTATATATCGCAAAAGATGGAAAAATATATGTGGGTGGGCAAGGAGAGTTGGGTTATTTTTTCCCAAATGATAGGGGCTCACTGGTTTATAACTCGCTGAATCATCTTATTCCTGAAGAGTATAAAAACTATGCGGACGTTTGGAATATACATGCTCATAAGGATGAGGTGATCTTTCAAACGGGTAAAAACATATTCAGATACAAATCAAATCAAACCATTACAGCACTTCGCTCCGGAGGTTCCATTGAATTTAGCGGTGTTTTTAAAGATCAGTTTTACATTAAAGATAATCACAAAGGATTGCTCCAACTAAAGGGCAATGCCTTCGTCATACTACCCCTTGAAAAAATTTCAAGCCCAATTACCTCCTTTCTACCTTTAGATAGCGATCGAACCTTAGTGACAACGCTTAAAGATGGAATATTTATATTTGATGGTCAATCATTCACACCTTTTAACCTACCAAACAATGACTTCATCAAAGAAAAACGAATTTACAACGCAAGCCTGTTAGCTGACGGGAATATTGCGCTAGGAACTTCACTTGCAGGTTTGCTGATCATTGATAAAGAGGGTAAGGCACTACGCCATGTTCAAAAGGAATCCGGACTTCAGAATGCCAATGTTTTGTGCGTCTTTCACGATCAGTCTAACAACATATGGCTGGGACTCAATAATGGAATTGACTATCTTGAGTACGAATCACCTTTCACTTACATCTATCCTGATGGAAAATTGGAAGGTACTGGCTATACAGTAGAAATCCATAACGACAAAATCTATTTTGGAACGTCCAACGGGCTTTATTTTACCGACTGGAAATCGGATTACGATCCATTCAACGAACAGCGGTTTAAGTTTGTCTCCGATACAGATGGCCAGGTTTGGGGACTATCAAAGCTAGATGAACAATTAATATTAAACAGCCACGAGGGTGCTTTCAGTATCAGTAATGGTGCGAGCAAATTGATTACTGAATACAGTACCTGGAAGCACGTTTTACTCAATGACAAGTTGGCGCTGTGTGGTGGCTACAATGGTTTGAGTATCTTTAAAAAGGAAAATAACCAGTGGACGCTCGCCAACCAGCTAAAAGGTTTTACCGAATCCAGCAGAATATTAATTAAAGAAAAAGATGGAACCGTTTGGGTTTCACATCCATATAGAGGCATTTACAAAGTCAATTTGAATCCAGATTTAAAGACAGTTGACGTGAAATTTTACACCACGGCCAACGGCTTGCCTTCCGATTTGAGTAATTACGTTTTCTCCATCAATGACAAAGCCTTATTTGCCACACAAAAAGGAGTCTATCAATACAAAGATGAAGAGGACTCGTTTGTCCCATACCCTATTTTGAACGATTATCTGGGCGAACAGGAATGGATAAAATTACTAAAAGAAGACGCGTATAACAACATATGGTTTGTTACGAATAAAGGAGTGGGCTACCTGGATGTACAACAAGATGGCTTACAGAACAATATTGAGAAAAAAAGTATACCCGGGATTGCTGAAAATTTGGTGGGTGGTTTTGAATTCATTTATCCTTTTGACGCGAAAAACATTTTCTTTGCTGCCGAAAAAGGTTTTATTCATTACGATGCTCAAAAAGGTGAAGCTGCCATGCGGGCGCCTAAGGTGTTGATGAATAAAGTAAATCTTCTTACAGAAAAAGACTCCCTGATTTTTGGTGGCTATTTCCTTGAGGCTGACACGATTGCATCACAGCAAAGTGACCAAAAAACAACCTTTGACGCACATCATAATGCCCTTCGATTTTTCTTTTCATCCACCTCTTATGCGGCTAAGTCTGGTATTGAATATCAAACTTCACTCATTGGTATGGATGAAGACTGGAGTTTCTGGAGCAATAGAAGTGAGAAAGAGTATACCAATCTTTCTCCAGGTGATTACACCTTCCAGGTTCGTGCCCGAAATGCCTACGGTGCCATCAGCGAGCCCGCTAAGTTTTCTTTCGAAATAAAGGCCCCCTGGTATGCCACTACCCTGGCTTTTATACTTTACGCCCTCATTGCCCTGGGACTGCTCGGTGGTATGATGTACCTCCAACGCAACCGCTACGAAACAGAAAAGAAAGAACTGAAGTTCGTCCACGAAGAAAAAGAAAAACAACAACAACAAATCGTAGAAGAAACCGAACAGGAACTCAACACGCTCCGAAACGAACAACTCGAAAAAGAAATACAATTCCAGAAAAAAGAACTGGCCAGCGCTACGATGCATATCATGCAAAAAGGTGAAATGATCAATAGCATCCGGGAAGACCTTTCCAAGGCCATTCAACGGAATGCCGACCCGGCTCAGGTTAAAAAAGATATTGAAAAGATCATTCGCATGCTTCAACAAGATTCAATTCTGGACGACAGCTGGGAGCAATTCACCCTCCATTTTGATCAGGTTCATAGCGATTTCCTCAAAAAAATCAGGGAAAAATACCCCCAGCTCACTAACTACGACCAAAAAATTTGTGCCTACCTCCGTATGAACCTGTCTACTAAGGAAATAGCCACCCTTATGAATATCTCTGTCCGGGGGGTAGAAGGCAGCCGATACCGGTTGAGAAAGAAACTTAATATAAATAAAGAAGTGAATTTGGTTAAATTCATTCAAAAAGTTTGATCAATGGCGATTACAATCGCCATGGCAATCGCTATTTTTCTGCTATCCTATTATATCTTTGACTCCAAAGCGCATTGACATTAAAATGGCGGGTGCAATTGCCATTTATCCTACTGTTGTAGCAATGTCGTAGTATTCCTACCCCTATTTTTAAAAAAAGTCTTCCCTTTTTAAGACCCAAGTAGACTTGTAGTGCTAATATATTTCTGTAAAATCACTCTCTTGGCTAAATTTGTCTTATCAAACAATGAAACCTGCAAAATAAAATTTTGATGTCTTATTTCAAGTGGACATTCGTACAGCACCTAACGTTTGAGTAGTACTACAATCCTCTTGTTGTATAAGAAGTCATAAGCTTAAGTACTGCCGATTTTCCTTGATCAAACATAAATCACTTTCTTATAATATTGTTATTTTCAAAACTTACCGAAATGTTGACTCAATCACCTCAACTTCCGGATAAACCAAAACATATGAAACTATTTTTTACAAACCTCCTGGCAGCCATCTTCCTCTTTCCACTCTGCGGATTGGCTCAGGACATTACTGTAAATGGTAAAATCTCCGACGCTGATACCGGAGAAGAGCTCATCGGAGCTACCATTGTAGTAGACGGAACCACTAACGGTACCGCTACTGATTATGAAGGAAAATTTACCCTCAACAAAGTTCCTGTAGGAGCTGTACTGGTCGTCAGCTACACCGGATATAAAGACTTACAAGTCCCTGTGGCCAACGCTGACTTTCTGGAAATATCTCTGGGAACAGATTCTGAAACTTTAGACGAAGTCATCGTTGTTGGTTACGGTATACAGGAAAAGCGCGTAGCGACCGGAGCCATTTCTAAAATATCTGCAGAGGACATGGAAGGCTTTGTCGTATCTGACGTAACCGCTGCTCTTGAAGGCCAGGTCACTGGTCTGATCGTCAACGAATCATCCGGACAGCCGGGGGCTTCCAAATCTTTATTGATTCGTGGTATTAGTACCAATGGTGACAACTCACCTTTATATATCATCGACGGTTTACAAGTGGGCAACATCGATAACATCAGTCCGGGTGATGTGGAATCTGTTGATGTATTAAAAGATGCGGCATCCTGTGCTATATATGGTGCAAGAGCTGCCAACGGTGTGGTCATCGTTACCACTAAGAAAGGAAAAAAAGACAGCGGTGGATCCATCACTTACGAAGGTAACATCACACAATCCAGACCCTGGCAAACACCGAGCATGCTTGGCGCTAATGACTACATCATGATCACCCGTGAAAAGTTTGCAAACAGTGGTCAACTTGATGCCCTTGAAACTCTTGGTTTCCCGGAAGTCGGTTCGGTTCCGGAAAATGATACCGATTGGATGGGCGAAATCTTTAACCCTGCCTATATCTTCAACCACCGTTTATCTGCGAATACAAAAAATGCGTTTGTATCGCTTGATTACTGGGATCAGGAAGGGGTGATTGGCGGTTCTAAATCAAACTATAAAAGATACGCTGTTCGTTTGAACACAACTAAAGAAATTAATCCATACATCACGATTGGTGAAAACGCTTATTTCAATCGGGTTGAAAATCAAAACATTGGTGTCAATGATGCATTCGGTACTGTACTGGCTGATGCTTTTTCTTATGACCCTTTGACAGCCGTTCTCAACGAAGACAAGCAATACGGTTTTGAACAGTCAGAATGGGTAAAGAAAGAATACATCAACCCGCTGAGTCGTTTATTCATTGCTAATAATGAAGGTCACTCAGATGCTTTTCTTGGTAATGTATACGTAGAACTCAAACCGATCAAAAACGTTACTTTCCGTTCTGATTTAGGAGCTGATATATTTTGGTTCAACTACCGTTCATTCACACCTGATTATGAATTCCATGATGCCTTTATCAATATCGACAATGATGTTTCACAAGGTTATGGTACTGGTGAATCTTTCCAGTTTGAAAATTATGTAAATTATAACAATACTTTTGACGGTGTGCACAACTTAGACGTTGTACTTGGAACTTCATACCGAGACAGCAAATTTGAAACGGCTGGTGGTTCTACCTCTTCCATTCCTGATGCGGTTAAGTTTAATCCAAACTGGCAGATTTTAAATGCCGGTCAGGATTCTACTGATTTGACTTTTGGTAGTATCAACGTAAAATATGCCTTGATTAGTTACTTCGGTCGTTTGCAATATGATTACGATAAAAAGTATTTGTTTACAGCTACTGTTAGAAGAGATGGTTCTTCTAACTTTGGTCAAAATAACCGTTGGGGGGTGTTCCCGTCTTTCTCTGCCGGATGGGTGCTTAGTAAAGAAAAGTTCTTCAATTTTGACGCCATTAGTTTCTTAAAATTAAGAGCGAGCTGGGGCCGAAATGGTAGTGACCGAATTTCACCTTTAAGTTACACGGCTACTATTGAAAATGTATTTACTTATGCTTTTGGTCAGGATCCAACATTGTTCACAGGAGCAGCATTGGCCACTCCACCTAACCCAAATGTAAAGTGGGAAGAAAGTGAGCAAATAGACATCGGAGTGGAAGCAGAACTATGGGAAGGAAAAGTAACCGTTGATGCAGACATTTACCGTAAGTCTACAAAAGACCTGTTAATGGCAGAAGTAATTCCTGGTTACATTGGAGCGACCAACAATCCGATCAGTAATCTTGGTGAAATTCGAAATCAGGGTATTGAATTAGGAATTGGACACCGTGCCCGAATCAACAAACTGACCATCAACACGCGATTCAGCTACACCCACTTTACCAACGAAGTCATCAATGTAGCCGGTGACGCAGGTTTTCTACAAGGTTGGTCATGGCCTGTTAGGAATACGGCCATCACTCGTATGACAGAAGGAGAACCCGTTGGTCATTTTGTAGGTCTAATCAATGATGGTATTTTCCAGTCTCAGGACGAAATTTTCCGACACATCAATGCCGACGGAGATCCACTCCAACCTGATGCAGCACCTGGTGACTTAAGATTCGTTGATTTCAATCAGGATGGTGTCATCAACTCAGACGATATTACCAATATTGGTTCCCCATGGCCTGACCATATTTTGGGTCTTTCGGTTAACCTAAACTGGAAAGGCCTTGACTTCAGCTGTATTTTTGCAGCTCAGTTGGGGCACGAAATATTTAGAGCTTACGAACGTTCTGACGTGACATTTACCAACTATCAGACATTTTGGCTTGACCGATGGACTCCTGATAATCCAGGTTCAAAATATCCAAGGTTAACTTCAGATGATCCGAATGGTAACCAAAGACCTTCTAGCTTCTATGTAGAAGATGGTTCTTTCTTCCGTTTGAGAAACTTACAGATTGGGTACAGTGTACCAAAAGATCTTATTTCTAAATTAAAGATGAACGATCTTAGAATTTATTTTACGGCCAACAACTTAATAACATTGACCAACTACCAGGGATTCGATCCAGACATCGGAACCAACGGCTGGATTCTTGACACGGGTATTGACAAAGGTTTTTACCCAAGTAATAAATCTGTTGGTGGTGGTGTAAAAGTCACTTTTTAGGAAAGTAAAGACCGAAGACGGAAGACCGAAGACGGAAGTTGCCCGCTAACGCGTTGGTAGTCGAAATCAAAGTCAAAGTCGAGGTCAACATTAAAAGAACCAAAAAATGCGGAGCATCGCAGTCGAAGGAAATCCCGAGAATTCGGGGCAAGCTTTCGGTCTCCCGTCTTCGGTCTTAAAAAATAATTGACTTTAGGATTAAAAAATACTAACATGAAAAAATTAATATTAATTCCAATACTCCTATTAACGATAGGATTTCAAAGTTGCAACAAAGATCGTTTGGATGTAGAACCAGTTGGTGAATTTCTATCCAGCAACTTCTTCGTAACAGAAGATCAGGTTTTCTCCGGACTGATTGCAGCTTACGATCCATTAGCCTGGTCAATGGCTTATGGCCAGTGGATCTCTTACGTGATGTATGGAGAAATTCGCTCTGACAATGCCAATGCTGGTGGTGATCCATCAAATATGGACCAACCAGGCTGGCAGGAATTTGATGACTTTACCAACACGGATGCCAACACGGTGACACAACCTATTTACCGTCGCAACTATATTGGTATTTTCCGTGCCAATACCGTTTTGGAACAATCGCAGATTGAGTCTGCAACAGTTGACCGCTACAAAGCAGAAGCAAAATTCTTGCGTGCTTATTACCACTTTGAGCTGTTCCGCCACTTTGGACCTACTCCGATTGCTGATCGATTGTTAGCGCCGGATGAAACAGGCCTGGAAAGAAGCACTATGTCGGAAATATTCACTTTAATCACAACAGACCTTCAGGAAGCAGCGGATGTATTGCCTTCAACCGTTTCTTCAAATGAGACCGGACGTGCCACTAAAGGTGCTGCCCTTGCATTGCTTGGTAAAGCCTATTTATATTGGGCTGACCTTAGTAATGATGATGCTGCAAAATTTGGGCAGGCAGCCACTGCTTTCCAGCAGGTAGTTGACCTGGGCATTTACGAACTGGAAGACGATTACCAATCGTTATTCGGATTTAACGCAGGCAACAACAGTGAATCCGTTTTTGAAATTCAGCACAACCCGCTTTACACCAGTGACTGGAGTTGGTTTGAAGGCATTGATGGCAACGGCGTCATTCAACTATGCGGTATTAGAGGACTTTGCGAAGACCATCCTGATTATCAGCCAGGCTGGGGCTTTATGCTACCAACAGAGAGCTTGAGCAATCACTACTTAGCGGATGACCAATATCGCCGTGACGTAGCTATAACAGACGAAGCCGAATTGGCAGACGAACTACAGGCAGCCGGAGTCAATTGTTCTCCTGTTATTGACGTAACTCAAAATAATCCTATTGATGCCACTGGTTTCTGGCAGGAAAAATTTGCCAACTGGCGGGCATATGAAGGCACCAACGAAAACGGTGGTGATCCAAACCTGACAAAAGCGGCGAACACATCTGTTGTAAGATATGGCGATCTACTATTAATGTTGGCAGAATCAATACACCGTAGTGGTGGAAGCGATGGAACGGCAATGGACTACATTGACATGGTAAGAGAACGAGCTGCCGGACCTGGTGACAACAGTGGCACTTATAAAAATTCAGCGACCATCATGGCGGAACAAGGCTGGAGTTTACAAGATCTGATCTGGTACGAGCGCCGCGCTGAGTTGGCGATAGAAGGTGATCGTTGGTATGACCTTGTTCGTTCTGGGCGTGCAAACGCCAGTTTATTCACAGGCGATGGAAACAAAGAAGCTAACTTCTCTGATACACATTTATGGTTGCCTATTTCTTTGGAAGAAACTACTGTAGCTCCTATGTTGACGACGTTTCCAGACGCTAGTTTATTTCAATAGATTGAAGACCGAAGACGGGAGACGGAAGTTTCCCATAAACGCGTTTAAAAGATCGGTAAGCACTTTTCGCGAAGCAAAGGGATTGCCGAGCTGAGACACTAAAAAGAGGAAAGCACTAGGGTGAAACTCCGAAAAAATAACTCAGCTCGGTAAGCACTGGCCGTTCCGGCGAAGTACTTACCGATCTTTTAGACAAATTATAACATAACAACTATTATCAAATCTTAATTCATTTTAAAGTAAAAACGATGAAAAATTTATTATCAAAATCAAAACTAGCACTTTTTGCGCTAGTGCTACTCACAGTTTTCAGCTGTGGTAAAGATGACGACGCAACACCTAACCCAACACCAGATGGTCTAATTGCAAGCTTCCAATCTGAAGTAAGCGCTACCAACCCATTTGAAGTGGCATTCACCAATTTCTCTAGTGATGATGCAACTGGCTTTAGCTGGGACTTTGGCGATGGCGAAACAAGTACGGAAGAATCTCCGACCCATATTTACTCTGAAGGAGGAAGTTTTACCGTTGTGCTTACGGCTACAGATGGTACTGATAGCAAAACGAAAGAAGAGACGATTACTATTACTGATCCTAATGCGGCGACTAGTCTTTTAACAGGAACAGGTAGTAAGACCTGGTACCTACAAAGAGAAGGTATTGCATTAGGAGTTGGAGAGTTTATAAATGCTAACAATTATTGGTCATTTGGTGGTGTAAGTCCGTTAAGTGGACGACCTTGTATTTTGGATGATCAATATACATTCAACTCGGATGGCACTTTTGAGTTCAACTCAAATGGAACATTTTGGAAAGACCTGGTAGCAAATGGTGGTTGGGAAATTGATGGTGCAGATGGAGAGGATTGCTATGATGAAACAGAACCTAATGTTTGGGGAGATGCTGACCGAAGCGCTTTCGGCAGTGGTGGTGCTTACACGTATAATTATGATCCGAGTGCTGGAACTATTACCATTGATGGGCTTGGTGCTTACATTGGTCTTTGTAACAAAACGGCAGATGGTGACAATGATATTCCAATTAGTTCTAAATCATACCGAATATTCAATTTTGTGGATGGTGATGTTGCCGATTCTTTACAAATGGCAATAGAGCAAGCTGATGGTGCTTTCTGGAATTTCTACTTAGTTAGTTATGACAACCCAGCTGACTTACCAGACATCCCTACAGGTAGTGGACCTCCAACTGGTAATGATTTACCTGACGAAACTCCAACGCAGTTATTCAATACTTTCGCAAGTGATGGAGCAGCGGATGTTCAGGAATTGGTTCCTACAGAATCTGCGGTAACGATCACTCCAGGTGTTACGGATCCTGCGGGAGGAGCAACAGGAGTGGGTGAATATATCAGAGGAACAGCTGAGGCTTATTCTGATCTTAAATTTGCGTTAGCTTATGACGCACAATTAACGAATTTCACAGAAGTAACTATTGACGTTTACTTCCCAAGTTCAAATAATTATTCAGGTGCGCTGTCTCAGCAAGTAGATATTTTCATTGCTGATGCAAGTGAAGATACTCAGTTCTGGACTACCTGGGAATTATTTGTTAATGATACTCAAACAACAATGGACCAGTGGGTTACTATTACATTCCCATTAGGAAATGCCTTGACCAGAGATGATCTGGATATGATCGGATTGAAGATCGGTGGTGAGAACCATAATGAAGATGGCACGTTCTATATACGTAACTTCACTTTCCAATAGTGAATAAAGTGGGAAGTTGGAGGTAGGAAGTTGGGAGCACCTTCTAACGCGGCTCCGCGTTAGAAGGAAGCTTCTCACTTCCAACCTCCCACTTCCAACCTTTTTTACCAAAAGCTTTCGAATTTGCCTTAACTTTACGTCAACTCATTCCTTGCAACTAAGCTGCATTATAACTCAAAAAAACATTTTCAATATGCGTAACTTACTATCCATCTGTCTTGCCTTACTGTTCTTTGGTTGCAATACGAGTGATGACAGTGTACCACCGGTTAATACCACAACTATTTCTGTGGAAGATAAAACCTTTGATGAAGGGGACGAAGACAGCAACGTTTCTATTTTCATCCGATTAAATAAGCCTGCGCCAAAAGAAGTAACAGCCTCTATTGCGGTCATCGACTTAACGGCGAGTTTAGGTTCTGACTATACCATTCCGAATCCCATCGCTTTGACTTTTCAGGAAGGTGAGCAGGAAAAGGAAATTATAATGACCATAAAAGGTGATCCTGACCCGGAAGTGAATGAATCTTTTACCCTTAGTATTACAGAAGTATCCGGTGCTTCTATTGCAAATAAGACGGCTACCATCACGATTAGGAATGATGATGGCTCTACTACTGAAGTAACTATTCCAGAAACTGGTTATAGTACGCCAGAAACTTATCCAGGTCTTAGTTTAATCTGGCGTGATGAGTTTGATGCCATTGAAAGCAGCAACTGGACGTTTGAGACTGGAACTGGCAACAGTGGCTGGGGTAACAATGAATTGCAATATTACCGCGAAGAAAATACGAGTATCGTAGATGGCCATCTGGTCATTGAAGCCCTTCAGGAAAGTTTTGGTGGAAAGAATTATACCTCATCCCGAATGATTACTAAAAACAAGTTTGACTTTCAATATGGCCGTGTTGATATTCGTGCCAACATTCCTTATGGTCAGGGTATCTGGCCTGCGCTTTGGATGTTGGGTAGTAATATTTCAAGCGTTAGCTGGCCAGCATGTGGCGAGATTGACATCATGGAAATGGTGGGACATCAGGCGGGTACAACTTACGGAACCGCGCACTGGGCAGATGCTAACGGTGATCAGGCATCCTTTGGTGGCAATACCACACTGAGCTCTGGAATACTCAATGATGAGTTTCATGTATTCTCTATCATTTGGGATGCTACTTCCATTCGCTGGTACATTGATGATGTACAATACCATGTGTTGAGCATTACAGACCCTGAGTTGAGTGAGCTTACTCTACCTCAGTTTTTTATTATGAATGTGGCGGTTGGTGGCAACTGGCCTGGGTCTCCTGATGGGACTACTACTTTTCCTCAGCGGATGATTGTGGATTATATTCGGGTGTTTCAGTAGGGAGGTGACGGAAGACCGAAAGCCTGCTCCGAAATCTCGGGGTCCGAAGACGGGGAAGTTTCCCGCTTACGTATTTTTTGAACGCGGAGGCGCAGAGCCGCTGAGTTGCCCGCTAACGTGGTAAGACGCGGGAGACGCAGAGGTGATACAAAGTGTTGCTTTCGCCAAATTTATTAAAAAGAGATGATGCTTTGCATCATCTCTTTTTTTTGGTTAATCACGCGCTCCTGAAGACCGGTAAGCCTGTCCGGCTGCCAAACGGGCACTCCCTTTGGTTTACCAAATCAGAGGGATTACTGAGCTGGGTTGGTAATTTATGCGTAATTTTACTTGTACAAAAAACAGAAGACATCCAAAACAAACAACGTGACAAAAAAGATAATCATCATAGGGTCATTGCATGAAGTAAGGGTTCCGGCTTGTATACAACACATGGAAGGTGCGACCTAATGCTTGAACAATGCGACCGCCCTACGGGGTCGCATTACAACTAAACTAAATTAAGCCTGAACGTAACTGTTCAGTTACTTTACTATTAGCTGTTGGCTGTTAGCTTCCCTCAATCGCGAGTAAATCGCGTTAGAAGGAAGCCAACAGCCAACAGCTAAAAGCCAACAGCTGAATAGTTACGCCTGAACAACATAAAGCCAAAAAATTGTCAAAAGAAATAGCACATAAAAAAATTCGCGACGAAGTCATCCTCGGTTACCGAAAGGTAATTCTGGAACGCTACGATTATGCACGACTTAAAGATCGGGCAGACCTCCCCCACTCTTTTGATGAGGAACGCATCGAGACATTCAAAAATTATTTCTTAAACTACCTCTACCCGCCTCCTGCCAAACGAATGGAACTAGACGAGGCCTTTGACAGTCTGGACAATTACATCAAACATCCCGATAAACTTTTGCGGCTTGTCATCGACTCAGGTAGCCTCCTTTTTAAATACGGCCGACATCTTCCAAAAATTTTGAATGCAGGAATCAAAGCCTTGCGGTCGTTTAGAAATGCTACTCAGTTTGAAGAGCGTTTGGTGAATCAGGCTGTTTTGCAAAAGCTGGAAATGCCTTATGGTGTAAGTGAAATTGAAACACTTATCCGTACCTTACCTCGTGAAGAGTTGGAGAAATTTATTGACAGCAGCCGCAGTCTTTTTGAAATTTTGCATGACAGGACTTTGGTCCTAAAGATCAAAGATATTGTAGGGCATTTGATTCAAAAAATGAAAAAACGGCCTACTACTTATACTCCAGCTGAAATTCGTGGGATGGAAATTGGTGAAGCGATTATTGCGCAGGGTGATTTACTTTTTGATCAGTTGAGTAAAGCGGATCAGCAGCTGATTTTCCAGTTGGTGATTAAGATGGAGCGGGAGATTTTGGAGCGGATTTTTTCGGAATAAAGCGGGATGAATGTGAATGATTAACCGCATTTTTTAATTGGCATTTTCACTCGAACGCGCGGAGTGTACTAATGTTAGCGCCACAGCTATCAGATAACTAACGAACAGGAACAAACAACTCTGTAAAGTGCTTACTGCGCTGATCCACAGCCCGACGCAAACCCGGCGCATGCAATCGCACACCAACTTGTAATTGCACAGTAAGGCCATTGGCTTCCATTCGAATATTACTGGCCTCCGTGGGGCGGTTTCGATAATTGACCTGTACGGAAGAAACGAAGCGATTGGATTGAAAACCTAATGAAACGGTCAGATCACTAACAGGAATCAACTGCCATTTCTTAAAATGATATTTACTCTCCTCTTGCTGATAGCCGGCTCGTGTATGCGCAAGCCCCCCAAGCCAAATACCCGAGATAAAGAAATTTTTAGCCACCACCTGGGTATAGGTGTAGCCACCTTCTATTCCGTTTTGTCGAAAGACATAATCTGTTAATACATTATCGAGTTGTTGTTCTTTCAGCAATTCACTATTCGTATTAAGGCGAAGGTATTCGACGCGAAAGGCCGCGAGGAAAGAGCCGTGACTCTTTAGTTGTCGCTCCGTTAATTGCATAGAAGAACGCAAGGAGTATTTGTTTCTGCAAAACACATAAATCGGGTTGAGGTACAGGTGCAAAAGCTGTACGTCTTGTCGCTCCGAGTAAAAAGCTTCGGAATTACTAGTGTCCAGATTTACTTTGTGGAAACCCTTCATGCGTTGCGCTCCGGCGTTGATCATCAGGGATTTAGGAAATAGCTGTAGCTGAACGCCAAACGATGAACTATTACTTTTGCCACTGAGCAAACGAGTGGGCACACTCAATCCTATCCCCCATTTATCAAACTGTACTCTGGTGCTAAATACCGTTGCACTTTGCAGATAATCCAGTGAAGTATTCTGATTGGCTTTTATAGAAATATTGTTTTGATAGAAATGGACAGAGGAAATCACCTGAAGATCTTCAGGAAAGGTCTGAATGTACGTACTGTCGCTGTGGTTTTGACCAAACAGCAGAGCACTCAGCAGTAATAGTACTGGAAGTATTGCGTTTCTCATAGTACCTGATTGTAAATCAAAAACCTTACCAACATAGGTAAATTAATCATAATGTGTGTTATGTATGTTTTAGTGGAATTCACTGAAAAGAGATTAACGGTTTGGAGGTGGCGTTTATTTTGACGGGGTGGGGGGAGTCAGGTGCGGGGTATCAGGTTCCTGCTAATGAGGGACATTGTAGATAATATTGAATCGTTGAATTTTGATTGGACACCTAGGTAGGAAACGTGATAGACCTGTCCGTCAAAGCCTTCTCGACCGCCGAAGCCTTTTTCAAAAGCCGATGCCTTGGTGTAGGACTTGGCAAAGGAGTAAGGCCAATTCAAATTTCATTAGCGCTCATTCATTTTATTTATTGAAAACACTAAGGAACTTCCACAAAGGTGCGGCGTGCATGGCTTGTGGAATTTTATTATTCATCAACAATTCCCTTATTTCTGTTTTACTAAACAAATGAACGGTAATGTCCTCTCCCGGATCGAGTTCCTGCTCTTGCAATAGCTCCAGGTTGGTTGCCAAAAAGGTATAGCTCAGATTAGTGTGTGTGCCGGGGTTAGGCGAGCAGATCAACCATGGCTCCCAATTTCCGTTTCCATAGCCCGTTTCTTCCAGCATTTCTCGTTTGGCTGTAGCCAAAAAGTCGTCGTCCACTGTCTCATGTACCCCTGCACACAGCTCGTACGAAACCTGTTGCAATCCATGTCGGTACTGCCGTACCATGATGAGTTTTTCATTTTTAGTCAGGCCAATCACCGTGACCCAATTGGGGTATTCCAGTACGTAGTAATCATCAATTTGATGTCCATTGGGTAGCGTAACCTGATCTTTTCTTACCGTTAGATATTTGCCTTGGATCAGATATTCTGAGTGGCGTATTTTCCATTTCATGAGTTAGTGATTTTAGTTTTTTTGTAACTATTCAGCTGTTGGCTTCCTTCTAACGCGATTTACTCGTGATTGAGGGAAGCTAGAAGCCAACAGCTAATAATAAAGTAACTGAACAGTTACGTTTTTTTTAGTATTCAGCTGTTGGCTAAAAAGATGGGAGGCCGAAGACCGAAGTTTCCCGCGAACGTAGTTCTGTAATTGTTTAACGTTAGTGGGAAACTTCGGTCTTCCATCTTCCGTCTTAAACCAGGTACTGCTGAACAGTTAAAACAAAAAAGGAATCAACATCCGCACATCTTTTTTATACTGCAAATACTCCGCTCCAAATTCCTGAATCAATTTCCGCTCCTCCAGTTGAATACCAATCAAAATATAGACTTCTGAGCGCGATATTAAGAAAAAAAATCCGTCCCCATCCGTTCAATCCCTGTCCCATCCACGTCACCGGGAAACTTCCCTCTTCCGTCTCCCATCTTCCCTCTTCCTCAAAACAAATCATCAATCCGACCCTTCTCAATCGCCTGCATCGACATAGCCCCCAATCCCTTCACCACGCCACCCAAAGCCGCGAATCGCTTATCCTCCGTATCCCCCATCTTGAAACGATAAAAAATCTGCTGGGAGATTACTGCAATTTTAAAGATGCCATAGACGTAGTAGAAAACAATATTATCAATCTGACGACCACTTTTCTCGGCGTACATTTGTACCAGCTCACCACGCGACGGATTGCCCGGCAAGGTCGTCGGACTCAGCGCCATTTGTTGCATCCAATCCGGATCATTTTGATTGACCCAATAACCAATCGTCGTTCCTAGGTCCATCAAAGGATCACCGAGGGTTGACATTTCCCAATCCAGGACGGCCACCACTTTTGTCCAGTCATTCGCATCCAAAATAAGGTTGTCGTATTTAAAATCATTGTGAATCAGTGCGGCGCCGGATTCTTTGGGCATATTTTCCTGTAGCCATTTGGCTACTTTTTCAATCGAGGCAACTTCGTTGGTTTTTGATTTAACGTAGCGTTTGGTCCAACCTTCTATTTGTCGCATCACGTAGCCTTCTGGTTTTCCGAGTTCACCTAAACCAGCCGCTTCATAATCAACCTGATGTAATTCCACCATAGTATCGACCACTCCTTTTGCGATCCCGTGCATCTTATCCGGATTTGGTTGCATCGCCTCCGGCATTTTCGCCCGAAGGATAACACCCTCCACCCGTTCCATCAAATAAAAAGGTGCCCCAATGATGTCTTCGTCTTCTGTGTACAAAATTGGTTTGGGAACCTTGGCATATGACCTCGAAAGTGCGCTTAATATTTTGTACTCCCGCCCCATGTCATGTGCTGACTTTATTTTGGCACCAAATGGTGGTCTCCGCAAAACAAATTGGCGCGCTCCCATTTTAACCAAATAGGTCAGATTAGAAAAGCCACTTGGAAATTGTTCGACCAAAAGGCGTCCTTCCAGGTCAGGCCACTCCTGCTTCAGAAAACGTTCAAGATTCTTAAAGTTTAGCTCCTCTCCTTTCCTTATTTTAGTTGATTTGTCTTTCCAGCTTTTTGACATTGGTTTGATTTACTGTTTGAAGTGGGAAGGTAAGGAAAAAGGTTGGAAGTGGGGAGTGGGGAGTGGGAAGTTGGGAGTGGGAAGTTGGGAGTGGGAAGTTGGGAGTGGGAAGTTGGGAGTGGGAAGTTGGAAGTGGGAAGTTGGAAGTGGGAAGTTGGAAGTGGGAAGCTTCCTTCTCGTATGTTTGCAATATACAGATGTTCATTGAAATAATTGATAACTTAGAATTCCCAAAGGAGAGAGGTTTTGCCTTCTAAGCAACTTTTTACTAAGTATGCAGTACGTTAGATTTCCCCTCCTTTGGAGTTCTTTAGAGGCAGAATAGCATTTAAGGCAGTCGTTGTAAATCACTTCTAGCCAGCATAAGTCTACGAGAATTGTCGAAGAAGAACACTTTTATTCTATTAATTTTTTAAACTCGAATCATGGAAACAATTAAGCAAAATCTTGGAACAGATGTAGATTCTAAAGAACTTAAGGTATGTCTAAATTTTATGATGGCTGATTTGTCAATAAAGACAAAAGCTAGTCGAACCTTTAAAAATACTGCAAAAGGATTTCAAGCTTTGCAAGAATGGGTCGACAAAAAGAAAATCAAGGATTTACCATTAAGTATTACTATGGAAGCCACTGGCGTTTACTATGAAAATGTAGCTTATTATTTTCAAGAAAAAAAATCTTACTTGGTTCATGTTGTGCTTCCGAATGCGAGTAATGCTTATTTTAAAAGTCTAAAACTTAAATCTAAAACGGACAAAATTGATGCAAGAGCATTAGCCCAGATGGGATTAGAAAGAAAATTAATGCCCTGGACTCCCGTTAGTCAACAGATGAGAGACATTAAGAAAGTTGTTCGGGAACGTTTGCGTTTAATGAAAGAGAAGAACATGGTTACCAACCAGTTACACGCAGAATTGGCTTCCTATAGACCTTCTTCAATCGTTCGTAAAAGATACGAAAAGAGAGTTGCTTTTTTAAGCAAACAAATTCTAGCTTGCGAAAAAGATCTCAAGAAGTTCGTAGATAAGGATCCTGATCTGAAAGAAAAGATAGATAATGTTTGTACCATCAAAGGTGTTGCCTTTATTACAGCGATTGGAGTTGTTGCTGAATATAATGGTTTCATCCTTTTCAAAAACCGCAACCAAGTTGTCAGCTTTGCCGGCTACGATGTTGTACAAAAAGAAAGTGGAACTTCTATTAAAGGAAACGAGCGAATGTCAAAGAAAGGTAACTCCTTTGTCAGACAAATGATGTACATGGGAGCAATGTCCGCAGCTAATTGCGATCCCCACCACAGAGCTTACTACTTGAGAATAGTCAACAAAACCAATATTAATATGAAAGGAAATGTAGCTATTCAGCGGAAATTACTCTTACTGATCTATACACTTTTTACTAGAAATGAGCAGTATGATCCGCTTCATTTTTTGAAAGTTCAGAATAGATTAAAATCTGTAGAAACTAAACAAAGAGAATCAATCACAGCATAAATCAAAAAAAATTGTAGACAGAGTAATAAATACCCTGCCTACTCTGGATAGCTTCTTTTTACAAAAGCTTCCTTGTTCTGTAAAGTTATCAATTATTTCAATGAACGCTTGGTTTTTAACATAGCATCTAACGT
>Ga0114957_1002352_pt1 | contig 18259 bp, 16 predicted proteins | sample BantaG_FD_87175 | JGI IMG/M metagenome (GOLD analysis project Ga0114957, IMG submission 87175) | Marine algal microbial communities from Bantry Bay, Ireland - BantryBay_4 metaG | ecosystem: Host-associated > Algae > Red algae > Unclassified | place: Bantry Bay, Ireland | collected 2014-11-21 | reverse complement strand
TTTCACGGAAGAAGTTCCTGCAAAGGAAGAGGTGCCGAATACGGAGGTGGAGGAGAAGGCTAAGAAAACGCGTCGGTCTCGATCTAAGAAAGAGAAGCAAGTAGATGAATTAGAGAAGGCGACTGAGGATTTGAATAAGGCGGTGAAGGAGGTGAAGAAAGAGTAATTATGAATTATGAGTGATGAATTATGAATTATTTTTTGTTCGCTGGCTCACTTGTAGTTTTTATTCGCAAGCTCATTTAAGAAATAAAAAAAAGAGCGCCCAAAATGGGCGCTCTTTTTTTTGTTCTACTATTTATAATCGTTTGTCGAGTGGCTGCACCCTCGATGCTATGCGCTCGTTAGGTGTTTTATAATGTAAAATCTTTCCGAAATAGTTATATTTATAAAAATTGAAACGTATTGAAACAACTAGATTTAGAATTAATCAGAGAAATAAAACGCATAGCTGTTCTATCAATGGTTTCAGATGATATTCTGATGGAAACACTTATTTTCAAAGGAGGAAGCGCTATTGATATGATATATGATGTATCAGGCAGAGGATCTTTAGACCTTGATTATTCTATGGCTGAGGGACTTAGTGAAAAAGAAGAAGAAGAAATCGAAAAGAGAATAAATGAGGCACTCATAAAAACATTTAAAGAAGAAGGATTCTTTATTCATAGCATTAAATTTGAAAAAAGACCGCATAGCATTTCAGAAGAAATGAAAGACTTTTGGGGAGGCTATCAGGTTATTTTCAAAGTCATTCCTTCGAATTTAGCCGAGAAGTTAGGTCAAGATGAAGATGCTATAATTCGCGAATCATTAGCTTTAGGTAAAAAAGGTAGCACAAAATTTAAAATAGATATAAGTTGTTATGAATATATCGATAATAAAAATACTAGCGACTTTGAAGGATATACAATAAATGTCTACTCTCCTGAAATGATAGTTTTTGAAAAGCTTCGAGCGCTTTGCCAACAGCTTCCAAGTTATAAAAATATTGTCAGAACCTTTAGAGCGAGAGCAAGAGGGAGAGATTTTTATGATATAGAATTATTAATGACTAGTTACGATATAGATTCATCTACTGAGAAAAATAAAGAATTAATTAAGAATATTTTTGCAATTAAAAAAGTCCCCTTGGATTTCATAAAAGAGATTAGAAATCATAGAGAATTTCACAGAGAAAACTTTGACGCATCACTTAGAGAAACTGTGACAAGAGCCGAGGATTTGAAGAACTTTGACTATTACTTTGATTACGTTCTAGAAAAATTCGAAAATATAGGTCTAGCGTGATTGAATGTAATCAGAAAAACTTTTAGGATAGTAAAGCTTCCATTCCTTTGAATACTCAACTTCAATCATGTTATAGGTCAAATAAAAATCATACTCAAAATCAAAACCCTTCAATAAATCAATTTGACTATCTCTGTAGGCACCTGATTTTTCTAAATAAAAACCTATTGCTTGATGATATGGATAGATGTAATCAATTTTTTTTAAGAGAGCAGTTAATTTATTAATTGAGACAGTCTCCGCAGCTCGCACAAAAGCTTCTAAAACCTCATAAATTCCTCCATTATACAGAGGACGTACTGTAGCGTCTATTAGGGCGCGCTCAATGCTTGTTATTAATAAGCCATCATTCGATTTAATTATACCAGCCTTGTCCGTGCGCCGTGCTTCTAAAAGACAGATAGCTTGTTCGTCGTTAAGTTGTGCTATATTTTGGCTGATCCGCTGGGGTTTACTAAATGCGCTGTCTATTGCTTTTTGAGTTAAAAACCCTTTTTTATTTACAGTAGATCGTTCAGCACTCACATAGATTGTTTTAGAAATTTGATTAGTTAGATCATGCGCAAACAATGCCGTGTAATGACTAAGAAAAGATGATTTTCTAATTGAAAGAGCGATTTGACTAGGCGAAACGTCACCCCAAACCATTCTGCGGACAACTCGATTTGGAAATTTTAATTCTAATACTTTAAATTTTTCAGTTTTTTCTTTTAAAGCGTCTTTAAAATTGTGGACATTCCACGACTTTGGAAGTCTCCAGAACGAAGACTTCTCATAAAATATTCTTTCTAAGTCTTCAATGGTGTAAAAATTTCTTCTTGAATTATTAAAAAAACTTTCTATATCATCTTGAGCAATAGTAAAAGCAGATATCCTAGGCATAATTCAATTACTTTATCTTACCCTAACGCAATTGCATATATGCAATTGCATTCAAGATCGTTAAAAAAAACTGAAAATGCAATCATTAACGCAATTATTATATTATTTCTCCCTAAAATCAATATTAATACACTAATTTAATAAATAAAGATTGCTTGTTAATTTTTTTAGCCTTACCTTTGTTAGGATATATCCTAACAAAGGATATTGAATAGCAATAACTTTTGTTTTTGATGTCATCTAATATTGAACCTTCATTGTTGTATATATACAACAGTGATAGTAGAATGTCATTAGCCGTTGAGCTACGTCTTTGGATTTTTATAGATAATTAATTTCCATATATCCTTAATAATACCAGTCGAGAAACTGCACCTAGATCAGACAGCCAAATCACCTTCCCTCTTTGTCTGAACCAAGATTCATAAGATTCATAAGATTCATAAGATTTTAGGATACTACTTCAAAATGTTCTCTCATACAAAAAGCTTTTGGTAGTTGAACGAGTCAGCTTTTTCCTATCATCCTTTAATCCTACCAGTCGACAGACTGCTCCTAGTTCATACAGCCGACTTAGCTTAGCCCATTCATAATTCATAACTCATAATTCATAATTCCCTTTCACCCATACAACTCCACCTTCACCTGCGCTCCCTCATACCCCATATCCTTGAGACCAGCTTCCGCCTCATCTACCATATTCTGCCACCCACAAATCAAAAACTGAACATCAGGTCTGACCTCTTTATACAGATTCTGATAAATTGGATGTACATACCCCTTATACAAATCCACCCCTTCAAGCTCCAACAAAATCTCTCCCCTAGACAAAGCCAATGAATATGAAAAGGAATCCTCCGCTCTCGCTAAGTCCGCAAACTCCTCCAAATACAAAACATCCTCTTCCGTACGTGTCCCAAAAATAAGATGGATCTTTTGATGCGAAATACCCTGCTGATAAATGTGATGAATCATCGACCGAAAAGGGGCTACGCCCGTACCCGTACAAATCAAAACCAAATCCCGCTCTATCGGCTGTCGCAAAGTAAAAACCCCTGCGGGGTTTTTATATTTAATCATACTCCCCACTTCAACCTCGTCAAAAAGATAGGTCGTCCCCAAGCCACCTTCTAACTTCACAATGCACAATTCTAACTCCCCATCCGCATTGGGTGCATTGGCAATCGAGTACGACCGCCAACGCTTTTGACGCGTTTCATGGATAGGAAGATCAAGGGTAATGAATTGACCAGGAATAAAATCACTAGCACCCCCATCTTGAGGCGCTAAAAAAAACCGTCTCGTAGTTGCGGTCTCATTTATAATGTTCGTCACTTTAGCTTCGTTCCACTTCGGCATTTACAATATCATTTCTTGGTAAGGTATCACAATATCAAAACCTTTGAGTTGACAGTAAGTTTTGAGCGACTCGAAAGAACCTTGATGTGTAAGCAAGACAAAATCTCCTCCCCAAGCACCTAGCGATTTAGCAACACCCGCATGATCCGAAAAGTATAAGTCTTTCACTTTTGGCATACCAATGAGATTGGTGATAATTTCCTCATGCTCCTCCAGACTTTCTTCAAAATCAGACAAAGACTTCGCCGATAAAATATTTTCATTCAACTCTTTCACCTCCGCGATAGCATGTGGCAATTTATCATCTAATGATAAGGCACGATAATTCTGAATCCCTTCTCGACTATTTTGCTTTTTACCCAAATAGACAAAATAAATCTGCTCCGCAAAATCAGGCTGAAAAGGTACCGACACAAACCTTGGAGCAGAACTATTCCGCCGATACAAGATCGGACTATCCGCCGCCGCACAAGCCAAGTCATATCCCGAACCGCCAAAACTATGCTCCAACAAAGCATACGCATCCACCCCCGACCAAGTAGCCAGATTATGGATCAACGTAGAACTCGTCCCTAAACCCCACTGTCGATCAAAATCAATCTTATTTTCGATTTGAATTCCTCCCGCCTCTTCAAGCAGAGCAGGATTTTTTGCATGTATGAATTGTAGCAAAGACAAAAACCGATCAGCGATCCCATCATCTGTACTCGACATAACACGCATACCTTCCATATCAAACTCACCCTCAAACCAAGGCTCATTGTTTTTATCCAGACTTGTACAGATTACTTTTTTATGATCGCTAGGAAAAGAGGAGACCTCCATAGACTGACCATATTTTGTAGGAAGTGCGATCGCAGGTGAATTATCCAATACTAGGTACTCTGCCGTCAGCAGAAGTTTTCCATGTGCGCGACCTGTGTATGTGGTTTGCAAAAGATGGGGAATATTTATTTACTAACTGCTACGCGTGGCGCTTGTGCATCTCTAATGGTATCCAAAAATGTTCTCACCCCAGAAAAAGAAACCGCTTTCTCTTCGAAGTGTGCCACCGTCAATTCAGCTTCCTGCTCACTTGCTTGAAGATGATTCAAGATATTCAATAGGTGCATTTTCATATGCCCTTTTTGAATGCCTGTTGTGACTAGAGATTTTAACGCAGCAAAATTTTGTGCCAAACCTATCGTTGCAATAATCTGCATCAACTCCGTTGCACTTGGATTACCCAACATATCCAGCGAGCGTTTCGCTATTGGATGTATCGTTGTCAGACCACCCACTGTACCTACCGATAATGGCATGTCTATCCAAAAATGAAATTCATCATCTCTGACCTCACAGTAACTCAAACTTCTATACTGACCTGACTTCGCTGCGTAGGCATGACCGCAAGCCTCGATTGCTCTAAAGTCATTTCCCGTCGCCAAGACCACCGCATCGATGCCATTGAAGATACCTTTATTATGTGTAGCCGCACGGTACGGATCTATATGCGCGATCTTCACCGCAGATTCAAAACGCTTAGCCAAGCACATATTATCTTCTACACTATTATTCTTATCCAATTTATCGATCGGACAAGAAACGCTAGCGCGCACAATACACTCAGGCGTATAGTTGGACAGTATAGACATCACGATCTCTACTTCTCTTTCTTCCTCCGCAAAGTCATTATTATTTTTGATACGCAGCGACCAATTGGCAGCCATCGACTCCAATACAGAATTGATAAAATTCGCACCCATACTATCGCAGGTCTCAAAGTAGATTTTGATCTGATAGTAGCCTTCTAACTGCTCCGTAAAATCAAGCAATTCAAAATCCTTAATTCCGCCTCCTCGCGCTTCCATGCGCTCCGTCAATTCAGAAACATCTTGCAGCAAATTATTTTTCACCGCAGCAAAAAAAGAATTGATCTTAGCCGTCTCTCCTTTCCAAATAAAATGAACTTGACCGACCTTGGTCGTAGACAAAACCTCCGCTTTGAAGCCTCCTCTACACATCCAATACTTAGCAGCACTAGACGCTGCAGCCACGACCGAACTCTCCTCGATCACCATCGGCACACAAAAAGTCTTGCCATTGATCACCACATTAGGAGCAACACCATACGGCATCGGAAAATTAGAAATTGTATTTTCACTAAACCCATCTAAGACTTTCTGTTGCGCCTCATTACCGTGCCAGTAACTAGTCAGCTCCTTAGTCACCGCGTCTGGATCTTTGAAAAAGTTTTCCACAATCCACTTGATCTTTCCACGCTTAGAAAGTTTCGAAAATCCTTTTATCGTCTTATCTCCCATTCCTATTCTATTTGATCCTCAGATAAGCTTTTGCCAAAGCCAACCCTTGAATTTGAGCCTCTGTATACGCCCTCAATTCATCCAAGCTCTCCACCGCATATTTCAAAAAGCCTGACGCCTGTCCATATATTCCATTAGCCTGGAGCTTCGACATGAGATAGTACCCATCCATAAAACTCTTCACGCCACCAGAAATTATAAATTCCTTACAAGCAACCTTATCGCCAAGATCTTGGTGGATCATATTTACATAGTTCACCATATCTTCAGCCGTATGCCCGACCAAGGCTAAATTACTAAATATTTCTTGCCGCATCGTATCTCCGCGGTACAATTCCAATTTCGAAAAATTCGTCCCACCCATCGCCGCAAATTCGATCGCCGCGATCGGCAATTGCATCAGCGCCTTCAAAGACTCAGGACCCATCCCCTGACCTACCTCTTTCACCACGATCGGATAACTCACCTTCTCCAACAATCGCTTCACCGTCTCTATCGGCGACAGCCCAAATCGATCCCCCTCTGGCTGCAACCATTCTTGCAATGGATTCACATGGACGACCAAGCCGTCCACATCCAGTCGCTTCAGCAATTCGTCTATCAGGTGTAATTTATTTTCGGCAAGCAAAACCTCGACCTGCGCCACGCCCAGATTCGCAAAGAAAGGAACCTCCTCCCCCATATACGGACGCATCTGAAAATCCTTCAGGTAGGTATCATCGGTCAGCAATTTTCGACAAGAACCGAGCCCCATTCCGAGCCCATATTCTCCACATATTTTCGCCAGATTCGTATTGATCTTATTCGCCAGTTCCGTCCCCCCAGTCATCGACGACACCCACAACGGCGCCTTCATCTTCCTCCCCAAAAACGTAATCTCCTCCGACGTCCCCTGCTCAGGATGCGCAGCCATCAGCGGCTCATAATAAAACCGCTCATCCTTCAAATCCTGTACCACCTGTGACCGAAAAGACAGCTCTATATGGTCTTTCTTCCGACTACTCGCCGTCGGATCCTCATCTTGTCCCACCTTCTTATCATGCACTGTCTCATCTTTCATTCTAGTAAATTTAGCATATTCTATTGAATTGCAGTATTTGCCTACTCAAAACATCATTTCAAGCTCATTGTTTACCAACTTTTGCCGCATATTTATCTATTTTATGCAGGTTTTCGCAGGTTTTTTGGTCATATAATAGATAGGTTTGATTTGGGCGATCCCCATGCCAGCTCGTCCTATCCGCGCACATGGGTCGGGTCATTCGCTTGTACTCGCTACTCCATATTCCCCTAGGATATAGTCGTCCCTAGTCTCTCCTACCGTCGAGCCGTCGGATCTCCTTATCCTAGAGGTCATCTGCAGCAGGTCGTATCGCTTCTACCCCTATCGCGGTTTTGGGATTTGCAGTTCTTTGATGATATTACTTTACTATATATCTTCTCAGGTGGCGCTGTGCCGTACTTACAGCACTCTATTTACTACTTCATTTTACGAGGGGTTGCCCGCCCGTCCACGCTGACGCTAGTCAGTCGGACGGGAAACCCCTCGCTATAATCTGCCGTCCTTTCAGGACTAGAAGTTTACCTCATGTATTGGCACCGTTTTCCTCTATGAAAATCTTGATAAACTACTCAAGACTAATAAGAAACAAAATTTTATATAGTGACTATCCGCATACTGGGTACTAGATTTCTAACAAGTTGATTGTCAAAAAAATACGAATTCACATAAGTCTTTGATAATTAATAAACTATATATTTTAGTACCCAACAAGCGGATAGTCATATTTTATTTTTTTAAGTGCTGAAGGCACGACAGATTATAGGATAGGATGTAAGTCCTATTTAAGAAACGTTCTTTGATAATAGTGCTGAAGGCACGACAGACAAACTATCATGATTGTTTCTCGTGATGTTCTATCTTTCATCTCTCTTGGAAAAGCGAGGCATTAGAGATAATTACTGAAATAGATTTGGTTTTATAGATAGTACATTTGATGTGCTGTCCCCGGCAGAAAATGCGGGGGACGCCACACAAACACCCTAACTTAGAAAATATCTTGTATCTCATTCTCAAAAATCTTACCTTCAAATATGGACTATACAAAATACATTGAAATCGTACCCAACAAAAGGTTCGGCAAACCTTGCATAAAAGGAACAAGAATAGCAGTCCACGATGTACTGACTTGGCTATCCAACGGAATGACAAATGAAGAAATCATATCTGATTTTGAAGAACTAGACGAGAACATGATTCTAGCTTGCCTTGCATTTGCCGCAGATAAAAATCATAAACTGAAATCAAATTAACACCACTAAAAAACAACCCCAATCTGCTTCCCATCCTTCGCCTCTTTCATAAGTAAAAATTCTACGAAAACACTAATCAAACTAGAGAACACAAGAACATAAGGCGTATAAACTTCGCCCTCAGACAATTGAAATAACAATATCAAAGTAAGCCCATTGAAAATATAAGGCAACACACACGACAAGGTCAGTTGCTTAAAATGCATATAACTAACTACAGTCCTAATAATGTTAGTTATAAAAATTGCTGGAAACAAGAAGAACCCATAGAGCAAGTAAAAATAAGTCGGGGTATTCATAACAAGAATGCAATTGAACTCAGCGAAAACAAATGAAAGAAAGACTAATAATGTTGTCACTGAAATTACATAAATAATATACTTCATAATACAATTTACAGAAAGGCGAATTAGCAAGACAACAATCTAGATGAAGGCCGATTATAAATCGACAAGCCTATTCTACTCTTTACCTCATATCATAAAATAGGATTCGTTCCCTGTCGAAAAAATTACCCCATTTAACATCCACAATAAATCATTTGTCGATCTCCCATCATTACATGGAATGCTTTCCTAATATGTCTTGTTGTAATTATGAACGATGAGTCCACGCTGAACTCAAAACTTAAAATCAAATTTATCATGGGACTATTTAGAGCATTACTTTGTATATTTCTTCCACCTTTAGCAGTTGCCGATAAAGGACTAGGATCAATTATTATTGTATTATTTTTTACCTGTTTGGCGTGGCTACCGGGTGTGATTGCTGCCTTCTTGATATTGAATAAAAAATAAGTTGATTGAGAAAGTACTGCTAAATAAAGCTTATTTTGGAGATTGATATTTAAAGATAACAATCCAAATGGCAAAACAACTCGACCACATCACGACTCCTCTCCAAGAATTTATCAAAAAGCAAAAGATGTTTTTTGTAGGGACGGCAGCGGAGACGGGCAGCATCAATGTCTCTCCAAAAGGAACCGATAGTTTTCGAGTCATAGATAAGAATAAGATCGTATGGATGAATCTCACAGGGAGCGGAAATGAGACAGCGGCGCATCTAATCTTGAATAACAGAATGACTATAATGTTTTGTGCTTTTGAGGAAAGCCCCTTGATCCTAAGACTCTATGGCACGGCTAAAGTATTTCATAAACGAGATGATGCTTTTCATAGCTACGCAAAACTTTTTCCTGAACACATAGGCGCCAGGCAGATCATAGAAATGCAGGTCGATATGGTGCAAACCTCTTGTGGCTTTGCTGTACCGCTGATGGATTTCAAAGCAGAAAGAGGTATGCTGGATAAATGGTCAGAGAAAAAAGGTAAAGATGAAATAGAACAATACTGGGAAGATAAAAACACCAAGAGTATCGATGGATTTGACACAAATATTTTGGGAGAATAAAAATCTAAATTAAAGCCTATGATTGAACTACTCCCCTCTTGGATCAACATCTTGTTTATACTTGCTTGCGTGTATACCATCTTCTTGTTTCACTTCTCGAATGGTAAACCAACAAGAATAACACTATTGATCATATTGTGGTCCATTATTCAATCCATCTTGGCATATACTGGTTTTTATGAAGTGGTAGAGAGCATACCTCCAAGATTTGCTTTGATTTTAATCCCCACTACTCTTGTCATCATCTGTAGCTTTCTACCCAAACCAAGAAAGTGGATGATCAAAAATAGGAATATCGAAGTAAGTACATTCCTTCACAGCGTTCGCTTACCCGTTGAGATCATTTTGCACAGTTTATTTATAATCAGCTTAGTTCCCGAGATGATGACCTATTCAGGTTTCAACTATGATATTATTATGGGAATATCTGCTCCGATTGTTGGGCTATTATATCTCAAAAACATCATTGGAAAATCTATTTTATTAGTTTGGAATATTCTTGGATTAATGCTGATATTTACAATCTTAATCATTGGAATATTTTCGGCAGAGCTACCATTCCAATTATTCAATTATGACCAACCTAATCAAGCGGTAAAATATTTTCCTTTTGTTTTACTTCCTTCCACCATAGTTCCATTAGTCATTTGGACTCATATTTCTGATATTATTAAGATAATAAAAAAGGATTAGGCCATTGAAAACATTGAAGTACTTTACTCAAAATAAAAAGAGACAATTGAATAAATTCATCCTAATATTAATCAGCTCACTTTACATCTTTAGCTGTAATTCTAGCTCCAAAGAATGCTCAAAGTACAAAGGGCAAGAATTGATTGAATACTTTGATGTAGAGCAAATTGATATGAATAATGCAGCATATGAAAAATACATAAGGGATGAGTCGAAGTATTTTAAAAAAGAAATAGATCTCCAAGTATCTCAAGATAAAGATATCACAATCATCAGCTATGTCAAACTTGGAGGCCAAGCCGATATTCAATGTGTGGAAATCATTACAGACAGACAAAAATTGGACATTATCAACTATGAATCCAACTTTGCAAAAGAGGTCACAGTTCGCAGAATAGAATATAAAATTTACAATCCAAATAAATATGAATTGGGTAAAATTGATTTTAAGTTTTTTAAATAATTCCTATTACGCTAATCAGGGCAATTCCACTTAATTCCAACTAAAATTTTCCAACCTCCTTAAATGTGACATAGTATATATAAATAATTAGGACAGAATCCTAGTTTGGTATTATTATTGAAATTTATCAAGCGTTTTTACGCGTTAAATAGCAATGTCAACATTTTGAAGATAATCATTAAACTCAACCCAATGAATCTAAAGTCTACCACGATTACTATCCTATGTATCGTCTCAATTATTAATATTGGATTTAGCCAAGCCCCTCCAGGATATTTAGGCAAGAAAACAACCCTAGGTATTGGCATCGGAATACCAACACTCCAAAGAGAAAAACCTGTCGACGCTAGCAACTTTTCAGGTGATAACGATATAGACTATGACTTTGGGATAACTCCTGTTTTAAGCATAGAACTCACACGTGCAGTTAATAGATTTTCCTCTGCCTCTTTGACTTATAGTAGATCTTCTGTAGGGCTTAATTTAGACTTTCTGGCGGTGAACCAGGCAAATCCAGGCTCAATAAATGAAATAGAAGGGTTCCTAAATGCTAATATTTCATCTATTAGCCTGCTATACAATTGGCATGTGCAAAGAAAAGGGCATCTAGCCCCAATTGGAAGCAGCTACATATTTGGCATCAGAAACAACAGCATCAATCCTACTGATGTATTATTTGATAGACCTTCAGCCACCAGCTTTGAGGACCTTAGCTTAAAGAGTAAGGTAAACATCAATTCTTTAGTCGTAGGCTGGAGTCACACATTTCTGATTCAAGACATTATTTTCATAAAAACAAGACTCTTATTTGCAGCTAATTTTAAAGCAGTAAAAATTGTGAAGAATGACTATTATTCAGTGTACGACGATATCCAAGAAGGTTATAACTTTAGTGCTTCCGAAAGATTATTAGAGCAAGAGGCTATACAATTTGAGATATCCACTGGTATACTATTTTAATTAAACTTAGATCCTAATCCTTTAAAGAAATAATATGAAATTCTACATCATACTAACTATAGCCTTACTAACGTGCACCTTATCCCAAGCACAATCGCCAGACCTACTTGAACCACAAGGTAAAATTCCAAAAGAATTCACAACTAACAGTACAACAAAGTACAAAACCCAACTTGCCAACCTAAATAAAAAAACGAAATCTAAAAAAGGCAAAAAGAACAGGAAAGACAAGAAAAATAAAAAGCAGTTTTTGCTAGAATCAAATTTTGCTATTGATGACATCTTACAGAGTGGCTTGGTACTTTTTAATGACCCTGCTACAACCTATGTAAATAAAGTTCTTAATCAGCTACCAGATAAAAGATCAAGACGTCAAACAACTAAGCCTAAGGCATACGTGCTAAACAGTCCTGCAGTTAACGCATTTGCAACTGATCAAGGCTACATATTCGTCACTTTAGGACTTTTAGCTAATCTTGAAAATGAAGCACAGTTGGCTTTTGTACTTTCACACGAATTGATACACTTTTATCATGGACACTCTATTGAAAAGTTTGCACATTCAAAAGATGTAAATAGAGAAAAGAAAAGCTTTAACTTCAATAAAAATAAAAACAACTTAAGTGTAGATCAAAAATTATTCAAAGAAAGCCTTTACTCTAAGCGCATGGAAGAAGAGGCAGATGCAGACGGATATAAAATTTTTAAAGAAACAATGTATGACGGTAGTACACTGCCTGATGTATTTAGAATTCTTTACTACTCTTATCTACCATTTGAAGACAAGCCTTTTGAAAGATCATTTTTTGAAGATGCAAATTATACTTTCCCGAATAATCTATGGCTTGATGACGTCAAAGCTATCGAACCTATGGAGACCAAGGAGGACAAACACTCTAGTCACCCAGCTAGTGCAAAAAGACTCAGTAAAATCGAACAGAAAATAAAATCTGATAACAGCGATACAAAAAGACTATTCATTGTAGGGGAAGAAGAATTCAACAAAATTAAACAAAAGGCAAGATACCAGATTCCTTTTCTGAATTTATACAATAGTAATTTTCCTGAAGCAATATATACATCATATTTACTTAGCGAAGAAAATCCATCTGATCTCGAACTTAAAAAAGTAGTAGGCAAATCGCTATACATGCATGCAAAATATCTCAATTATGCAAAGCAAAATGATATTGACTATTCAGAAAATTATGCAGAAGTTGCAGAAAGTATTCAAGGAGAATCCCAAAAAGTTTATCATCTTTTGGCAGAATTGGACGTTGAAGAAGCATTGGTTCTTGCTATGCGTTATAATTGGAATTTATTGCAGTCTAACTCAAAAGATACCGAAATTCAAGGCGTCATAGATGACCTTTTTATTGAATTTGCATCCGTATTTGACAATCTTAATAAATTTGCTAATACTGCACCTTCCGCAAATAAATTGGAAGAGTCAGATAGTAAAACAAAAAGCAAAAATGATAAGATTAAATCTGCCTCTGGCAAAAAAGGCTACTGGCAATATGGGCTTGTTGACATCGCTACAGATGCCAATTTCAAAAAAGAATTTTCATCTGCAAGAAGAGTAGAGAAAATGAAAGAAAGAGAATTCAAGTCTCACACTTCTTCTTCTAACTATAAAAAACGTAAAAAAGAAAACAAACTAGATGTCAAGAAAGGCAAAGCTTTAGGGATCAAGAAAGTAGTTGTTGTGAACCCATATTACCTATCAGTAGCAGAAGATAAAAAAGCAAATACGGAGGTTGAATATTTAAGATCTGAAGAGAAACAAGAAACTTTCAACGAGTATATTAATGATCTTGGAAAAAAGTCCAAACTCAAAGTTGAGGTACTAGATGTAGCAAGCTTAAAATCTAACGATATCGAGACTTTCAATGACATCTCTAATGCAAATCAGTATTTCTCCCAACAAATGGATCAATATAATTTAAGTCTCACACCAGGTTTTGAACAAGGTGAAATGGATCTATTGGCTAAAAAATACGATACAGATTACTTTCTATGGACAGGAGTGATCTCATTAAAGAATAGTGGAAAAGGCGAATGGGCTTGGGTGGGTGTATCAGTTCTCCTGCCCTACTTCTTACCATTTACACTGTATAATGCACTTACACCTGATTATGATATGTTCTATTACGCCATTTTATTTGATGTTACGACTGGTAAGCGAAGTGTACTCAAAACAGAATTTTACTCAACGAGAGATAGTAAAACAATGATAAAATCCCATGTATACGATACTTATCATCAAATAAATACGAGAAGGAAATAATACCAAAGAGAGGTATACGAACGAATACAAATTAGCTTGCATAATTTACTGCCAAGGTCTAGTGAATTATGCAAGCTATTTTTATCTCAGCAGTGTTCTTACACCAAACTCAATACCATAACTGTACAAGTGTTCATTAATAATTCCATCTTTAGCCAATTTGGTCAAATGATATCTAAAACTAGGTTGTCCAAAAATAGAGAAACTATTATTGACCTGATAAGCCACACCAGCATTTAAAACACCAGATAAATGCAGAGCACGAGTATTCGGATTATTCTGAAAATTTGAATCACTTTCATCACCCCTAACTTGTTTAGTCCTTGATGTCAAATAAATATTGGGAGACAAGCCTGCTTCTCCATAAAATGAGAATTTATTGATAGACTTTATTAGCCCAACTGACACGGGCAGTTCTATAAATAAGTAATCAATGTTAAAGCTAAGCTCACTAAAGTCCCCATTTAAGTCGGGATCAAATCCCCCTTCTCCATCATGTTGTGATCCGAATCTTAGGTCACTAGTTTCCTCTACTTGGTAACCTATACTAGAAAGTCTAACACCAAATTTTAAGTAACTATTATCAGTCAAGCTCTTATTATAATTTGCACCAAATCTCCAGTTGAATTTAGCTTCTTCCTTGTCTGAGGCACTGAGTTGTAAAACAGAGAGATCTGAATCTTCATTAGCATTTATAGTCCTAAAAGTGCGATCTACTCCTACAATGATATCGAAGGAATTACGTGACTGTCCAAAGCTAGAGCAGAGGGCAAAACACATGAAAAGGATAGTTATATTGGTTTTCATTTCAAATATTTTTTTTAAAAAATTACTTTTCGATAATTAAATATAAGACTCTAAGTTTTGTTATCCAAACATCGTCACTGTATCAACATCATCGGGCGTGGCGTACAGCCTAAGCGCTGCAAACAGAGTGCGCCAGAGACGAGCGGTAGAAGCGACATCCCGATTTTTTCTTTTCGCAAAACAACGGGATACAGCGGATGACGCCCCGCCTGGCCACGCTGTCGCTAGACAGTCGAACAGGGCCCCAGGCGCCGATAGGCTCTGGGCGTCCCCAAAAAAGAAATTATAAAAACGCTTTAGTGCTGTTTCTTATTTTATTAGCGCGAAAAGTTCCAAGTCCCGATTTAGATCTTGCATGCCTCGGCTAGCTAGCCTCGGTTTCCCGCCTCTTATAGTCGGACAAGCCTCTCTAAAAATGTCCACTGGACCTTTTTTGCTTCGCAACGCTCGATCACAACAGGCACTGGACGGCCCCAAATTAAATCTAAAAAAATCTAATTATCAGCTCATTTCAAAAATCAATCAAACTCTAAATAATAATACCTTTCATAATATGTCGTCTACTGGCATCGTTGTACCTTGCAACATAGCGATAGCGAACATCGATGACGAAAAAAAAGCAAAGTAAAATACAAGATTTTATAAAGCGATTCAGACAGAGAAGCCTTGGGTATAAAGTAGGTGTCAGTGTAGTCGGATTTGCGCTATCTGGTATACTCGCCATAGTATTGCTGGTGCTCAGCATACAGTTCGGTATGTTTGGCAAACTGCCTACCCACAAAGAATTGATGGCTGTCAAAAATCCTGAAGCTACGCTCATTTACTCTGCAGATGATCAAGTTATCGGTAAGTTTTTTACGATTAACAGAACCAATATTTCTATCGATGCGATATCTCCTTTCTTGACAGATGCGCTGGTTGCTACTGAGGATGCGCGTTTTTTTCAGCACAACGGAATCGACTATAGAGCATGGGTGCGTGTGCTGATCAAAACCGTCTTGATGCAAGATTCATCTGGCGGTGGAGGTAGCACGATCAGTCAACAACTTGCCAAAAATTTATTTCCACGCAGAAGGTATTCTAAGTTTAGTATGCCTGTCAATAAGATCAGGGAATTTATCATTGCCAAGCGTCTAGAAAAGATATACTCCAAAACTCAGATCCTAAATATGTACCTCAATACGGTGCCCTTTGGTGGTGACATATATGGTGTACAGGTAGCAGCTAAACAGCTATTTGGGACCAACTCAAGAGACATCAAACAGGAAGATGCAGCGGTACTGATCGGCATGCTCAAAGCCAATACCACATACCACCCTGCTAAGAATCCAGAAAATTCATTGCAGAGAAGAAATGTAGTACTTGGTCAATTGGCAAAGTATGAATATATAGATGATGCGAGGCGAGACTCTCTTGCATCACTTCCCTTAGTGACAGACTATGTGAGAGAAAGTGTCAGCGCTGGATTGGCTACTTACTTTCGCGAAGAGGTACGTAAGGAGGCTAAAAATATCTTAAATGAATTGGACTTGGAGGATGAATATAATCTATATAGTAGCGGTCTCAAAATCTATACAACGCTGGACTCTAGGCTGCAAAAGTATGCCGAGCAATCTATGAAAAACCATTTATCCAAGTTGCAAAACACCTACGATGAACACTGGAAGGGGATGTCTAATCTATCCCCTGCCGACATCCAACCATTCATCGAAAGATCACAAAGATACCAGCGTATGAAGGCTGCTGGTGCAACTGCAAATGCAATTGACATCGCCTTTGACGAAGTACGCGAGATGGAAGTATTTGACTGGGTAGCAGAAAGCAAAAAAGTAAAACTGAGCCCGAGGGATAGTATCAAGCATTATGTGAATTTACTCAATACGGGTTTCATAGCGGCAGACCCCAAGACGGGACAAATCCTAGCATGGGTAGGCGGTATCAGTCATAAGCACATTCAGTATGACCATGTCAAAAGTAAGCGCCCAGTCGGATCTACATTCAAGCCTTTTGTTTATGCCAATGCTTTGCTCCACGGCCAAGATCCATGTGAGTACATCCACAATCGACTGGTCACATATACGGAGTACGAAGATTGGACACCAGAGAATGCAGACGGAGATTATAATGGTGTGTATACTCTAGAAGGTGGACTTACCAAGTCTGTTAATTCTATTTCCGTAAGCATGATCACCAAATATGGGATAGACAACACCATTGACTTGGCGCATAAAATGGGCATCAAATCTAACATCCCCGAGGTACCGAGTATCGCATTAGGTACGGCGGAGCTACCGCTTTATGAGATGGTCGATGCATATATACCGTTCGCCAATAATGGATATACCCAAGACCTCAAATTCCTCCTGCGCATAGAAGACAAACATGGCAAAGTGCTCTACTCCGCGGTAAAAGAGGCTGATCTGAAGACTCCACCTACTCAAGTGCTCGACAGCTTGACCAATGAACTGGTCGTGCGTATGATGCAAAGTGTAGTCGACAAGGGAACGGGTCGTCGACTTAGGGGTACCTATGGCCTGACGGGTCAGATAGCAGGGAAGACAGGTACAACACAGAATCATTCTGATGGCTGGTTTATCGGATACACTCCTGATATCGTCGCTGGGGTCTGGGTGGGTGGCGCTTCTCCTAAGGTGCGATTTCGATCTTTGAATCTCGGCGCAGGAGGCAATATGGCGCTGCCGATATGGGGTGGATTTATGCAACGTACACTTAAAGATAAAGAATTTAGTGCCTGGCAGGATAGTCAATTTACCCCGCTACCTGATAGCATTGTTCAGCAGATCGATTGCGCCCCTTATCTGGAAGAGATGCCCGTATTCGTAGACAATGAGATGCTAGATAAAAATGCGTCTGAGTTCGAGAAAAAAATTGACGCTTTTTTCGAAGATCTATTTGAAAAGGAAAAGCCTAGGGAAACGGCGCAAAAAAGTCGCAGTTCTAAGCCTAGACAATCTACTCGTCAGAGTACACGCTCTCAAGAGATACAAAAGAGAAATCAAAAGATCAGAAAACAGAAAGAGCGTAAGAATAAGCGAGAGAAATTTTTTGATAAGATCTTTGGGGGTGGATAGATTGTACTGATTTGGGGTCTCCCCGTCGGCAGGAGCCGCGGGTCAGGTCGTCCATTCCGATGGGGTGTTATGTGCTAGTAGCACATAATACCCCATCTCCATTTCCACCCTTAGCCTTGGATACCACTTACATCTGGGAATGTCACATATATTTTGGCAGAATATCCCAATCTCTTCTTTAAATCCCGATAGCTATCGGGACGTGATAGCTCAGGCTATCCCTGCGTTTTTTGCCTCAATTTTAAAAAATGAGTCCACTCCGAAAACTCACAAAACCAAAAATGTTTCTTTTGGCGATATTTTTCATTTTCTCAATCCACTGATGCTCAGGCATCACTGAATTTCGAAAACCAAAAATCTCATCCAAAATATTCCATTTTATGCAATTCGTCAGTTT
>Ga0114957_1002349_pt1 | contig 18275 bp, 22 predicted proteins | sample BantaG_FD_87175 | JGI IMG/M metagenome (GOLD analysis project Ga0114957, IMG submission 87175) | Marine algal microbial communities from Bantry Bay, Ireland - BantryBay_4 metaG | ecosystem: Host-associated > Algae > Red algae > Unclassified | place: Bantry Bay, Ireland | collected 2014-11-21 | reverse complement strand
GCCCGTACGGCCCCCAATCGCACAATCGACGCCTTCGTTTTTCTGCACTTTTGTGCGTATCTCCCAGAAAATCTCGATATCCCAACGATTGCGGGCCGGTTGCTCCCTTGACACGGAAGGGATTGGAAGAAAATCTCAAGAAAAAGAAGGATCTCGGTTCTGCACGGAAGTGGCGGTGGGAGAGCCAATAGGTCGTCTCAGATTCGTGCTGAGCAGCTGTTTACAGCTGCGTTTAACCAATAGATGGCCAGTTCCACAAGAACCGTACCGCCGGGAACCGTTCCTGGTCGATGAGGACAGAAATGGGGGATCAGAAATAAATGCGCCGTAAACCACAAACACACGTCAGCGAACGAAGTGCTCTGCTGTCTTCAGCGCAGCGGACCCAAAACCGTTGGCAGGAGCACGTCTGCTTTTGCGTGTCTTGGGACGAAATGTAATTACGCAAACCGCCTTGCGGCTCTGTGACGGCTCGAGTTTTCCAGAAAGGGCTCAAACTTCATCTGTTCGCCGGTAGAGATGCATCTTCTTTCATAAAATGAGAGACACAGCATGAGACGTGTGGTACGTCCCCTCATTTTCATGCCACCTCTTTTTTCGGTGGCACAGTGGGAACTTTCCCCTCTTTATCTCGAGACGCTGGACCAATGGCGGACGAGGACTGCTGGTGCGCCGTTCCATCAACAGACTGCTCTTGTGCGTGTTCCCTGTGCGAGCCTCTCAATATCTCCCCGTGCACATCGGGCCACACCCTCTGATGACCCTTTGTCCTCATTCTCGCCTCCACCTCCACCGCGGCGGCGGGCATTCACGCCACGTCGTGGTGCTCTCGACTCTCTGTCAGAGGTCGTTGTGACCTTGATCTGCGGATACGCGGTGGACATGCATCGCACGGCCGTCCTTCTTCTTTGCTGGCGGATATCGCTCGGCGGTCAGAGAAGGTGCTGGTGGTCCGTGTCGCAGTCTTCCGTTGGTTTTGGGGGCGGTCAACGCGTTCGTCGTCGTTTCTCTCGGCGGTCAAGGCGGTGGTGGTTGCCCGTGTTGGGGTCTTCCGCTGGTGTCCGGGGCGCTCAACAAGATCGCAGTCGGGGTGTTCAACAAACCGGCGGTTGTGGTCGAGGTGGGGGGCGTCCAGGTGGTTGTGGTGGTCGTAGCTGTTGGGGACCAACCGGTGGTGCTCTTGGTGAGTGAGTATATTCGAACGGGCCTGCTGTTAGAGGAGAAGCCGTACTCCCATGTAAACTCCTGCGTTGTGCTACGCTGTAGTTTCGATGGTCGACCACAATGTGCCCCCGGTCATACTGCCGTCTTTGGCGTGCGCTCCGCGCAAATCGAACGCTGGCTGCGGTATTTTCGCGCCAACCAGAGCGTCTGCCGGGTGCCAGAGCACGAGAACCGCCATGAGGAATCCTTCTGGGAAGACGACACTCTTCTCCGGGCCGTCATGGCGTTGGTACGCGACCATCCTCTGGCGTTGCAACGCAAGCACTCCGCAATGATGACGACGATGCGGGCTGTCCATGAGCTTTCCCACCTCAGGGTAGCCAAGAAGACGGTTGACAGTATGTTGCGATGTCTTGGCTTCATCCGAAAAGTCATCATTCGTTTGTATTGCGCCGCCAACCCTGAGCGCCGGCGTGAACATGCCGTCATACGAGAATTGATTGGCAGTGGGTGCCTCGTGTCTGTGGACGAGACCCAGACAGATGGCAACGACGTGCTTCGACGCCACGGGCGGGTGCTTGCGGAGGAGCGTGTAAACCTTTTTGACATCAGCCCTCGTCACGTTGATCTTGTCAGCACAACGATGGCGGTGTCATCGGACGGCCGCATTCTCGGTTTTCACTCTTCCACGGCTGAGGTCGCCCTGTCCAGCCACGACTGGCGGCTCGACCTCGGCCGTGTCATCCAGTAGATGGGGCGGTTCACCCCAGGCGTTCCCTAGGCTCCGTCGTGTGTCTTGCTGTTTGACAACGCGCCCATTGATGACGCCCCCGGTGACACCTTTCTCAATATCAACGGCACCTCTGTTTTGCGGCATCCTCCGTACTCCCAAGACTTCCTGCCGATTGAGAGTGTCTTTAATGACTTTCAGGTCATCATTCCCAGCTTCGTCCACTTCAACCCGCAACTGCTGCAGGACAGCGTTCGACTACAGGCGCGGGCCACGAGCTGCATCACTTAGCAGCAAATAGCTGGCCAGTTCACACGGATTGAACGGAGCCTCGCCCGTGTGCTAGCTGGTGAAGCCGTATAAACGGTGCGTTTTACTTTTCCTCTCTCCCTGACTTTGGCTGAAGATGCAAGAGCACATTTGGAGCTAAACGCGCCAGGTCCCGTGTAGGCAGTCCGATGGATCCATATAGAAGGTGCCCTAGGCATGAATGATACAAACCACCATCCGCCAGGACGTCGTCGGTGAGATGGGACTCAGCCCTCGTGAATATTTCTTCAGCCGTCAGCCGTCGTGGAGCGCCGACTGTGGCCACCACCTCGTCCCGAGCAGTCTCAAAACTACGCGCAACGGCAGTGGCGGCGTCAAAGATCGCGACCACGGCCACGTCGCTCACAACGCCGCGCATGGCAGGGTGGAAGCGGGGAGGAAGCACCTGACCAATATATGTGCGAAGGGGCTCGCGGTGGTGATGATGATGGTGATGATTGTGGTCGTAGTGGTGGTGGGAATAATGGGGATGCGGGCGTCCCATCTCCGACGCCGCCCGTAGCCGCGGCCGTGCGCTTGGGTGGCCGCACGTGCCAGATCCTTTGGGGCGAAGCTAACGGCTGCCTGCGACCGTGCCCACAAGACAACTGAGAAGTCGGCAGCGCGTTAGTTCCCTGCAGCACCATCGCGGAACCACCATAGCAGTTGCATGTTGTGGAAGATGTGAAAGGGCGGCCAGGTGCAGGGATTTGGCTTTACCTCCCAGGGGAGCAGGGGGGCGCCGCGCCGGCGAAAGCGACAAGTCTTGCATGACCGACGCCAGCAGGCAGTGGCGCCGCTGTTAATTGTTGTGTGTGCGCCATACTGGCGCTGGGGTGCCAGTCGTGCCCTAGATTACCGCAGCGACGGCGGTGGCAGCTCGGCAGCGCGGAAGCCCCGCCTCGAGTGCAGTTGCGCGGCTGCGCCTTGCGCGCCCAAGCGACCGACCACTGCCACCACTGATTTTCACACCCGCTCTTGACTGGCCAACCGCCACCACCGATATCTTCCGGACCCGCTCACTCTGGCTCGACAATGTGCACGGAACCAGAAAGCAGCGTGACAGACAGGACGCAATGGGCAGCAGTCGCATCAGCGCTGTAGGCTTTGTGTCGGATCGGCTCGCTGCTTCCGTCATCGACTCCTTGTCGTTTCGCTCAAGGACGCACCAACTGGCCCCTTTTTCAGTCACTGGAGTTGTGACGACGAGTTGTGTAGCTTGCCTCGAAAACATGTCAAGGCGTTCATGAAAACGACAGGCATGTGCACCCGAAACAATTTTTGGACCTTCCTGGATCGAGCGGTCTGCGTGATTGCGCGTGGGTCTTCTACTATCCACTTGCTCACGGGCTGTCGGCTGTGCAGGCATCCCCTCCGTTCTTTTCTTCATGTTTCCCGCTCCACTCGTCGCTCCCATTCTCTCGCTTTCTTTCACGGCGCGGCCGTGGCGGAGGCATAAGTGACGGCAGCAACGCATAAGACGCCATGCCGCACGCCACCGTGTCCCCAACTGCTCCCACACCATTTGCAGCGGCAAACGGGAGGCGGCGACTGCCACGCTGCTGCAGATCTCCGCACCTCACAGCCCGCTGCCCCCCCGAAGGCGCGTTCCCCGTGGCCGCGGACCGGTTTATGCGAGCACCATCCGCAGGCGGCGGAGCGCGGTGAGGGCTTCGCTGCCCATCAGCACGCGCCTGGCACTGTGTCCTCGGCACCCGCACAAGACCGGCGTCATGCGGGTGCTGGTACTGCGGCGACGTCGGCGGGTGAAGGGGCAAGCCGCTGCCACGCGTACCAAGACGGCCGCCCGAGGTTGGGCTCATTGCCGCGACCGCGTGTCGGTGCTTCACGGGAGGTACATAAGCGCCGACTGCGGCGGCGGCGGTACTGCCGCCGACTCGGGACAGTGCTGTCGGTGAAGAGGTCTGCCGACACCCTAACGTGAAGCGGCGGCGCCGTGGCGTTCGCCGGCGGCGGTCTCCATGCGGAGTGCTCCCCGCCCAAAGCCCTTCGGATGAAGTCCGACCTCCGCCTCTGCGGCGGTCGGCGGCCTGCGCTGCTTTTTGGGACACAGCGTACTTCTTCCACTCGCGAGACGCCTCCCTCCCCAACTACCGCGCCGTTTGTCTCATCGACCAAGGCGCTCGTCGGCAGTGCCTTGTCTTACGCAGCAAGGGGCAGGAGGTCGCGGCGGCAGGCAGGATGTCGGCAACTCGTCGGAAACTGATGAGCCCCACAGCCGCGGCGGCTGCGATGGGCGTCGTCGTCACCGCGCCCTCGCCGCCAACGGTCGTCGGGTGGACTCTTCCAGGTGGTCTCTCCTGTCAGCAGCGCCGTCGAAGCCCCGCGTTGGCGGCTGGCAGGGAGCTGTTGCGTCGCCGTCGCCGCTGCCTCCGACGCCCGCGTCGGCGCCGCCGCCCAAGAGTGGACGCCGCAGAAATGAACAGCGGGCGCGCAGCCCGACGGCCAGCCGGGAGAGAGTGTGGGGTAGAGAGCGACTTGGCGGCGGCTTCGTACCCGCCTGCAGCTCGGCGGCTGATGTGCGGGGGGACAACGGGGACGGCTCGGTGGTTTTTCGGGTACCACGGCCATTGACGCGTGCCCGGGTGCGCGCGCGGGCACGGCCACAGGAACGGGTGCGGGCACGAGTGCGGATCCGAGGGCGGTTTTCCTCAGAAGCAGAGGGCGGCCTCCCGGCTCGTCCCCGTGGCCGTGCCCCACCGCTGGGGTGACAGGGTGGGGGAGCCGTCGTCGTCGGGGGCGGCCCGTGTACGCGTTCTGGTTCCATCCTACCGCAGCGGTTACGGGTTCTGCTGCCGCACGCGGGATTCCGCCGCCGTAATGCAGAGTGCAGCTTGTGCGGAATTCCCGGCGCGCCGCCATGACCGCCGGCCCGCCCCCGTCTTCGAGGGCCAGCGGCGGATGACGGGCGGTGCCAGGCTGACGGCCGCGCCGCCACCATGTTAGTGCTGGACTTGCCTCCGCCCGGCATCTCTCCGACTTGCTTTCGTCTTTTCTATGGCCATCCGCACCCTCGCCCCGCCGCCCGTCGAGAGGCGGCCCGGGCTGCCACGCCCAGCCCCCCACCCCTTCCCCCCTCCATCCTCACGTGCGGTGCTTGTGTGCCCACACCAGCCGCTCTTCGACCGTCGCGGCGACTGCCACCCCAAACGCCACACACATGGGCTTTTCGGCAGTGTCCCCCCGCAGGCGGCCGAGCAGCGCCGCGTACACCTTCGCCGTCTCTGTGCCGCTGACGTAGTTCTTGCACTCAGCGTCACGCCCGTCACTTTCGGCCGCCCCGCGCGCCCGCGCTTCTCAACCACCGCTGACGTGCAAAAGACGGCCAGCCATACGAGCCAAAGAGCATCAAGGCCCGGGAGGAAAAAATAGAACACGTCGCAGCGCCACAGCGAGTCAGTATCTGGCCAAGGGAAGCAGATGAATTGAACAAGAAAAACGGGGCACGCGCATTCTCCCGTTGCTCCCCGCCTCCGCGCCCGTCGGGTCCCTAAGGCTGTGCCCAAGTACCACAAACGAAACGCAACAGCTGTTCTCAACGCCATCTGCCCCGAAACAAGGATGGACATAGACGAAGACGCCTGCACCGCGTGGTCGTCAAAGAGGCACCTCAAAAGCACCCACGACGGGACAAGGCAATTCAAACCTGCCTCAAAGACCAACGCCACGGCCGCGAGGTGGCCTGTGTGCAGCCGCCGTGCGAGTTCGCAGCGGATCCCACTGCCAACGACGTGAAAGAGCGTCAGCCCAACGCGCACCGCTGGGGGCAGGCGGAAGAGGCGGGCGAGCCCTAACACGGACAGGCACCCGAGCCCGTTCTCGCGCACCAGAGAGAGGACGGAGTGGACCGTGTTGGGGGTGATGACGCCCGCAAACGGGGCGGGGTAGAGGGCCTCTGGCACCCTCGCGCCGATGGGAGGCCAGCGCCCGCGCAAAGACGGTAAAGGTCACGCCCGCGCCCGCATAGCCGCCCACCGTCGCCAACCACGGCGGCAGCGCGTCTGCCGCGGTTACGCACGCGTCGAACGCCACGTCAAGGGGGTGGCGCACCGACACAACGGGTCGGACCGCGGATTGAGGCCACGGTGGGGATGCGCCCACCGGCACCGCCGCCGCTGACACGGGCGGGGCGGCGACGTCGCTTGGCCAACCAGCGGCCGATATGTGCCGCAGCGGCCACGCGGAGGGTGACGGTCACCTACCCGCCGCCGCTTGCGGCCGTGGCGGCGAAGTGGGCGCCTGCATCTGTCTCAGAAGCCTCTTCGACCGTATCGGCCGCCGTTGGGGGCGCGACGGTGCACGCGCCCGCCACCAGGTTGGGCGGGCTCTCTGAAAGGGTCGGCGTCGGGGCTGCTGCGGCCCCGGGGAAGTATATCGGGGAGTGGGGCGGGCGTGGCGCCACCGATTACGGCTAGAGGGGTAAACGTCGACACGTACCACCATCCGCCGTCGTCCGTGCACCCGCAAGCGGCTACTGGCGCAAGGCCGCCGGCAGGGCCGCGTGCGGACGGGCGCCTAAAATCGCCTGGGGGACATCCCATCTGCCAGTGAGCTGCTGCCCGTGTAATGCATGGCGGTGACGTGGCGGCTGCGGCCGCGGCGGCGCGCGTGCTGGAAGCATCTTCATGGCCGCCCACGCCACCACTAGCGCCACCATCACTTAATCCCCGTAGGACGGCGGCGACCGTGTAAACTGCCGCGCCGTAACCGTCGCCCCGGTACCAGTCCTCGTCCATGGGGCGGCTGTGGCCGCGGAAGTGCGCGTGTCTTCGGGCTAGTCGTCGCCGCCCACGCCGCCTCCGGTGCCGCCACTCCTCTGAATACCCCAGGCGGCAACAACCGGGGCGGCCGCCGCGCCGGCACCGATGCCGCCGTACTGTCGGATGAAACGACGGTGGCTGCGGCGGTGAGAACTCCCGGGACGATGGTGCACATGAATGCGGCAGCGGCGGTTGAGGCGGTTGTGAAATGCATGGCCGCACGCGGAGCGCACGTGCCTTCCAAGGAAAACTCGTAAACGACGGCGAAGGCGCCCGGCGCACGACACGCCGCCACCGCCACCGCGTCGGTGGCGGCAGCGATGGAGGCTGCGGGAAAAAGTCAAGCACGTAGCTTGGGAGGAGAGCGGAAGGGAAATTCGCGTGGGACGAGGCGTAGAGCGAGAGTGGAGAGACGTCAGGCACCGCATTACCAGACGCCGGCAGTGCGCTAACCGATCAAGCCACGAACGGTCGTAGCAGAGCGTACGCGGGGACGCCCGTTGTCGCCCCCCAGCGAAGACGCCTTGCCACGAGCATCCACGGGTGAAGGACGTCTTCGAAGCTCCGTAGGTCCGTTAAAAGTACAAACAAATCCGCATCTAAGTCGAAAAGAAGTTTTTGTGCTAATCGATAGGTTATTTGCCTAACCCCAAAGAAAAGCGGAAATCAATCGTTTCTACGTTCCGTGCTCGCTTTCATTGACAGGTTACATTGCGGTCGTTCAATCGCACGTTTTGGCTTCTCCCTTAGCTGTGCATAGAATATTCATGCCCGACAAAAACTCACTACAGGCGTTCTGTCCTCCGTTGCACATGCATGCACAGCACGCTTGATTGAGCCTCCAGTGCGGTCTTCCACTGCGGTCAAGTCTCGACAGCCACTTGACAATCTACTATCGTGTAGAACAGCTACAAAAGCGGAGACGTCTGTATTTCCAGCACGCAACAATGAAGGCGTTACTCAACACTACTCTACGGCGCTGATTCCGGGGTCTCACTGAGATCTTGTCTCGTTACTTCCCGTCTCACTTCATGATTCGCTTCTGGTCGCGCAAAACGTGCTCTGCAACGCCCTGACATTTAGAGCCTTCGAGCTCGAGAAGTCAAACTATTCCATGGTCTGTCATTGCGCTGACCAATCAGCAGTGGGCTCGCCGTGCCCAACAGATGACGGGGCCCACCTGTCGGCCACGATGGTGCGTTTCGGCCAGCGATCGTCGATGAATATTCCTGAGAGTACCCCAGCACCCAGCCCAATATTCTCCTGAAGCACCTCTTTGCGAGATCACCTTCCAGTCGAATCGAAATGGCGTATGGCGGAACGGGCACCCGAGAGCAAACTGCAGCTCGCGTTGATTGGCTTAAGGGAGCACGTCAATGATTGGATATTGAGCCGTCTATACCGGCGCTGGTTCGCCCCTGTACCCGCTGTTGTCGTCCCCGACGTCGCCGACCCGACCACCGGTTGCCCCGCCGGCCTCAGAATTTTGACTATCGCCATTCTTCCCGTCATCTTTGTCCATGCTGTCTCCGCCTCCGCCATCTACGCCCACGCCATCCCCGTCGACGCCGTTGGTGTCGACGCCATCTCCCTCCAGGTCTTTATCTCGCACTCCATCTGTGCGTACTCCATGCACCTCAACGCCATCCCTTCGACAATACGGGCTTCCAACTCCCTTTGTCACCGCCGTCATTTGCGACGCCCTCTTCGCGTCGCATTCGCCGGAATCCCTAGCCCTAAATGTCACGATGAGGTCGCTTCCAGAGAACTTGGCCGCCCCCGGCGCACACCACGACGTTTAGACGCCCTTAGATTGCTGTATGAGGCGTATGCAGTCACCAACGCCTTTTTGATGGCTCTATTTGACATTGGTTGGCAGAGATGGCTCCTCAATTGTCTTGAGATTCATCCGCCGCTGTGGCTAGATCGCTGGAAACTGCCGGCGTGCGGTCCACTGAAACCGTTGGCGCCCGCGACGCTCCATCCGTCGCAGGACGCCCTGCTTGCTGTATTGGCCGCTACTTGAGTGTGCTATAGTCTCAGACGACAAAGCTTATCTGTCAGACTGCAATTGAGATATCACATGCTGCTGCCAAGGCAGCGGGCGCGAAAACGGCCTTGTCTGACGAATTCGGTTCCGAACGTCCCGCAGCGTGTGCCTGCCGCACGGGCCCTCCAATTGTCGACCAGAAAAGGAAGGCATCGAAAGATACTTGTTTCAATGCGTGTGACGCAGTCCACTGGCCTCCATCTATCTACAACTCGCCCGACTGATTCAGAGAGAGAGTCCACGCAAACGCGCGCGTCTTCTACCTGAGCAAGTCCCGCATTTTCCTGGACCCTGAGACATACCGCGTTCTCGGGTTTTGCTATCCTACAGTAGAGCTCCTACTCCGCCACGCGGTTGCATAATCCTGTCTCGCCATCCAGCGGGCGACCACCTGCAGACAGTCCGCCGTGTACGCTGCCGCTCTCTCCCACCAGTCTTTACGAACGCCAATTCCCAACGGCTCCAGGATGCACAACAGTCAGACTGTCGTGCTCACTCATGGCTCGGACCGGCGCGCGACATCTGAACCGGAAACAGGTCGCTGGAACGCTTTGCGCTAGAAGAAAAGCCACGACACCAGACTTTGCGCGCGCTCGTGCCCTCGCCGGACAAAAGGAAGCACGTTCGGCAAATGGACGCTGACACCAGCACAGCTATTTCTTCGCTTATAGGGAGATCCAGAGGGCCACGGCGGCGGCCGGCGCATGGCAAGATGATCCTGGAGCTAAAGAGCCACGAAATACAAGATTTTTGATAGCAGAGCTGGATAGCCGCTTCTTCACCGCCATGCGAAATGTCCGAGACTTCATATAGAGAACGAGAGACGGTAGTACGATACAACATGAGTCAGGCATTTACTCTCTGTCGAGAAAATAAACAGGTACACGAATCGGACGAGAAAACCGCGGTACTAAAGCGTCTCCCGCTCACAACGAAGATGCCAGAGCAACCACACGTTGTTTTGAAAGACAAGACAGCAGGAAAGAACGTCCAATGCATCATAGCAAACGAAGTAGACAGAGCACAGTCAGTCAAAATTGTAAGCAATGGCTGCAACAAACACTCCCTGGTATTCCGGATGAGCGCACAAATGTGCTCCCCATTCTTTGACGGAGATAGAAAAGTTGACGATAGCACATGAGACACCTGGACATGGCGGCCCGCCAACACAGGCAGCGCCGACGAAGAAGAAGGAAAACGCATGAGCGCCCAAGTACGGAGCGACGATCCCACCGAGAGTAAAAATGCAGTGGATGGAGGCGTGCCGGTACGGAAGAAATACACAGGGGGAGCGAGGGGCATAAAATTGAGGTATTGCTGTCTTCCCAATATTTGCCGATGTGGTCAAATTCAAGAAGAGGTCTGGGACAACTGCCCATTGCTCGATCGACTTTATCCGGCTGAATGGATGGCTGAGACGCTGTTTCACACTGTTGAACACCCCTCTTGACATCGACGGGATCGGCCAAAATTAAGAATACAGCAATATGACAGTGGCGACGATCATCGAGGCTGTGACGGCGACAGTGCGGGCAATGACGGTGGCCACGATGGTGCGCGATGTTGGTGCTCGCGACGTCTACAGCCAATGCTTGCTGGGAGCATACGTGGACTCCCACCTCATGAAGCAGCAAGATCGGCACTGTCACGCCGGCACCCCGCGCGAAGTGCCCCCAATCCACCCCCCTGCCTCTCAGGCTTCCTGTAAGAGGTCACGCCAGGGAGATACGGCCGGCCAACTGACAAACAATGGCCCCCTTTTCAAATTTATTCGACCGTTGGCCCCGCTGTGGTGAGAAGATCGATCGCAGAAGCCGATCTGAGTGGTATTGATGATACTCGTGTCCAAACGGGTCGGCCTCATAACGAGCCCAACGCTTCACGGGCCCCCACGGCAGAGAAAGAAGCAAAGCAGTACGCAGTCCCTACGAATCGGCCTTGAGCTTGTGCTACTTGTTTGACGTAGCAACGCAAAGGCCGGCGCTGACTCCTTGAGGGCCAGATCTTCAAACTGCACTAAAATCCCTTGACCAGCACTGCACCCGGTGCAGACTGAGAGTGTGCCGCGCAAGCCAGGGTGTTGCGCCTGACACGCAGCGGGGCGCGGGTGCATGCTCTCGTGTGCTCAAAAAAATGTATTGCAGGTGCGGCAAGATGGTGCACGTCATCATAAGCGCCATGACTTCGGGCATCTGATGAGGGGGCTTTCGTTTTACGGAGCGTGCTTGATAAAGTGGGTTAGGGTTACAGACGGACTTGCACGCGCGGGATTACCGATAGCACTAGCGATCGGAGAATTGAAGTTGAGAATAGCTACCCTCGGGAACATGTTCGTGAATGGCTAGATGCACGCTCGCGGCTGCTCAAACTGAGGAAGCGGCTGTGCTGGTCAATTATCTATGATGCCCGTAGGAGCGTCACAAGAAGCAAGCGTCCGTGGTGCCAGTGGCGGCGCGGTGCTACTCATCGTTCTCCGTCGCCACGGTGATGGACGCTCAGCGACACGGCGGCGACGGCAAGGTTCAGCACTCACGACACGTCCGATCGAGGTAAGGACGGTTGATCAGAACTATTGAAGTTTACGCTGAATCACGAGAACTCAATTCGATGGTCCCGTCTATCCAAGCAAAGTGGCACACCAATTGGCACCATCCAAGCAGACTCGTAGCCATGGACACAGAAAAACATGAAGCAGTCGCCTCCTAAAGGTGCGGACTGTGCAGAAATTCCGACAGGCCGAGACCATTTTCCGAATCTTCCTAGTCACTCAACGCCGTGTCAGTTGGCAACCGATCGACGACGTCCCGTTTACTGCATTGAAGAAGTCACTCGTCGCTAGTCATCCTCCTCCCTATCGCCTCTCGCACTGAGTGATCTCCACCACCAATGATGCAATCCCCGCGCACACTGCCGGCCGCGCTGACTCTATCGCCATACGAAGAGGTTGAGCAGATGTTTTCCATCATGCTCAAAACGATCAGCCCAGACTTCCTTATCCATTTGTTGAGTAACCTGTTCATCCCGCGTGCTATGATAGTCTCTTGCGCACTCGACGCGGCCACTGTCGACACCGCGGCGCCCACCGAGGTCTACATTCTTCTCGTTCGTCCACGGGACCAGCTAGCAGGGGCGGATTGCGGCTTCGGAGGGCTTGCACCGTGTTGGGGTACTCTTAATGGCCATGCGTATCGAGCACCACCGCCAAAGGTGCTTAGTGCCACCAAGTGGGGTAAGGCTGTGTCCGCCAGTACGGAAAAGCGGGAGCTGGAGCCGCTTCCAATGGCGGAGGCCCTCTCGTTTGTGAAGGAGAACACCAAGTGGACGTCAACCGTTGTGGCTCATCCGACCCTCTCTCAACCGCCTTTCTTGTTATCGTTCTTTCTGAGGACAGTGAGCGGGACGGTGGCCGACGGTGAAACCGCTCACAGTGCAGCCTTGTCAGAAGCGCTCTCGGAGAAACAAGTGGCTTTTTTGTCGTCCATAAATGAGCACGTCCGGGGCTTTACCGACAAGCTGGCAGCTCGTTTTCTCTTCCTGCAGGGCATCGCGCTTGCTATTGCACCGGACGTCACCAACTTGAAGAAGGCCACCTGGACGCAAAGTTTCGTGCGCAAGATGGAGCAGAAAGAGACATCTCAGTCAGAGCCGGTCGAGCCAATCACCTGGGCACTCGGAGACCCGGATGGCATCATTCCCTCCACACTACCTCCACCGAGGACTAATCTCCGCGAGTACCAGAGGCGTTCGGCTTCGCTTAGAAGGAGCCTTCGTCTCACCCTCCCTCGGTTGATGCGCACGCAAATGGCATCCCTGACATAAATGAGAGTCTATGATGACGCTGATCCATGACTATCGCTTTCTATCTTTTGTCATTTTTTTTATCCAGCGGGACCTCAGGTGGATTGCCGTACTCAGTGCCATGTCCATCATCGGTGCATCGCGTCCCTCACCAACAGACCGTTCGCCTTGCTCATTCGCCAGCTGCCAGGCGGCCGGCAGCCAGGCGGCTGCGGTGCGTCGCTTGCCTCGAGAGCGACGGGGCGTCGCTGCGCCCACCAGTGGCCGGTATTATCTTGTGGACTGCACGGCCGGGGCGACTGGAGTGCCTCCCACACCCTGAATCAGCTACCTCCGCCGCAGGCATCTCTTTCGCGGAGCCGGCAGACAGAGTATTCACCCGCCGCCATCCAGGTGGTAGCGGCGCCTCGCTGGTCACTTGGACAGCTAGCGACATTGCCTTGCCAAGTATATTCGGACTTGGCAGCCGTTACGGCTCGGGTGGCACCAGCGGCGCTGGTGGCTCTGCCTGTGACGGTCTGCAGAAAAGCCCGAGGCGGCAGCGGCGCGCCGCACGGCGCCGTCGGCGGGTCAGAGTCACCGTGTCGGCAGCGTTACTCTTACGTGGTATTGCTGATCCCCGAACTTTGTCCTGGTGGACAGAGACTGACTTGCGGACCGACTCTCTCTTCCAATCAGATGCGCCCCTGGGACTTTTTTGGTGCTCCTGATTGCTTACATGTGCCCATCCAGCCTGGAAATCGACATCAGCTCCTCCTTTTTTCTGCACTTCTGGCAAGGAGACAGTAGAAAATCTCGAGACGTCGCGTGGGCAGCTTGCTCCGCGCCAAGAAAATCGTATCAAGCGGCAACAAACAGTGAGTTCTGCTGGATGCAAGGTCCTGACACCGATTCCGGGCTTTCTATTGGCTTTGTTGCCTTCTTACTGTCGTATTAGACAAATAGAGTGCTCTTATTCACAGTCAGTCTCTGTCTCAGTCCCCCAGGACAAAATTCGGGGATCAGCAATAGTGGGCGGGGGCACGTCGCTTTTTAACGTGCGAGGGTTCCGATGCTGTGGGGTGGGGTGGCAGGCGCGCGAGAACCCGCCGGTGCACACCCGTCAGCGCCGCCGACTTGACCGCCACGAGCGCCATGTGGCTGCTCGCGTCGGGCCACAGCTTGTCCACCGACGGCGGGGCGGGGCCAACGCCACCCCTCCCTCCACCACCACCGCCCCCGCCCCCCACCCGCCTCCCCCCGCTCCGCTCCGCCGTGTCCAACCGCCCAAGCGCTTGGCAAAACGGCTCTAGCGGGTTGTTCCACGCTTGCACGAGCTGGAGCTGCACGGCTAATGAGCGTGCCGTGTCGACGTTTGGCAAACATGTCACACGCGGGCGTGACAGGCACCAGCCAAACCGCGACGCGCATAATGGAGAGCGGCGGCGAGACGAAAATGACGCCGCCAACAGGGGAGGTCGGTGGCCAAGTACAGCAGCGCTCCCTCTACAAGGCGTCGACGGCAGCTGCCCGCCCCCCCGTACGTGCCGCCCTCGCCGCCAGCCAGGCGGGTGTGCGGGTTGGCCGCCGCCGGGTGACGGGCGACCACCAGCGCGAGCACCACCGCGCGATAGGTGGCAAGTACCGTGTCGTGCACACCGAGCTCGGGCTTCCCGAAGGAGGGGAAAAAGCCTCCGACTTCCACGCCCCCTTGCATGGCGAAGAGGGCAGCCTGCACGCGGGCGCTACCGCTGCCGCCGCAGTTGTCCTCGCAATCGCGGAGACGGTGGCCGTTAACAAGAACAGACCCCACCAGCTTGTAACCCGCCGCCAATCTACTGGCCTGGAAAACGGTGAACAACGAAAACGCGCTACTTGGCATCGGGGACCCCCCCGTCGATGTACCAGTGCCATCTGTGGCGCGGATCGGCACCAGCGCTGGCAGCGCGTGCGTGAGTCACGTCTTGCCAAAAAACGTGGACATTTCTAGTCCTTGACGACAGCATTACCGGATGGATAACTGCCGTCATCTTGCCCGTCTCCTCGTCAGGTAGATGTCGGTGGGAGCCCGGGTACATCACTAGCTCTGCGTCACGTAGGGCGACTTGTACCAACGCCACCAGGCACGTCTCGTCCATGAGGCGGGGGCGCAGCTTGTCCACATGAACGAGTTGCTGACGGCACCGGCCGAAAGTCCTCAGCAGTGTCGGCCCCATCACGGTGTCAAACCTTCCGGTGAAGATGTGGTTCAAGCCGTGTCGAACAGCGGACCGCAGAAAGGCAAGCTCACAAAATTCCGCCGACGCAGGGCCCTAGAGAACAGGCGGGGGCGCAGGGTGGTTCTCGAACCAAGTCATACTAACGCGCCCCCGGCGCCCGCCCTTGCCTCCCAGCAGCGACGGCACGGTCTTACTTTGGATATCAAAAGTCTCCACCTTTGCTTGGTTAATTATGACGGAGAAGTCATCCTCTTGAGTAGTCGCATCATCGTTGTCCTCAGCCACCCCCAGTGTGTGGCTCACGGTGGCACGGAGAACGTGGTAGCCCCGGCCGTCGCGGCTAAGGTCGGCCTTCAGTGCAGACGCTTCGGTGACCATTTTGTGTTTGCGTACCACACCTTGAAGACTTGGGCCTTGAGGTAGGAAGCTGGTTACTGTCGAAGAAGCGGCCATTGGCCAGGGACCTGATGTCTCCCTGGAGGAAGCCATTGATCCGGCGCTTGGGGACACCGGGGAGGGCGCCGTCGGTCCGGCGCTTCGGAAACGCCGGGGTGGGCGCCGTCGGCGCATGGCTCGCACACGCTGGGGAGGGTGCCATCAACATGCAGCTTGGTAACGTCAGGAAGGGAAAGGTTGATTCGGTGATCGGTTTCATCCGAGAGGGGTCCGGAGGCGCCGGGGAGAGCGGCAGCGATCCTACTGAAAAGCGGTGTAGTGGCGGGAATTGCGCTGGCGTGGGCAGGCTGCCTCCTCCAGGGGCTTTTATACGTACCTCTTTCTCTGGGGCGAAGAGTAACCCAACACCTTCTAGGAGACGGCCCTCCCCTCCCGCCATGGACCTCCTGGGCGTGGCAAACATCGGCGCTCCTTGGCTTTCCGAGGACATTTGACCACGAGATAAAGCTCAACCTGCTCGCCCAAGACTAAACCGGCGCCGCTGATGCCATTTCTGCTGTCATAACCGGGTTGTGCTCCGCGATTTCAGCAGCACAGCCCAGCAAGAACCAGGATCAATTGATCCTTTCGGGATCATTTGATCCAGATGGTAGATTACACACTGGTAGGCGCTATGTGGAGTGAGGCGCGATGTAATTTTTCCAAAGCACCGACATGCAAGAAACTCGCCTTGGATGGCCTCCAAGAGCCTGTCGAGGGGGGCCCATATGTGTTTTGCAAAGGAATTCTATTTCATTAAGCAGAAGCACGGGCCTCAAAGAGGGTCAAAACAGGCAAAGTCACACGTGCTCTTGACGACGGTTCTAGGCCCGCTGCGTGGTGGCGAAGCATGTGGGGAACGTTGCTGAACAGAATCGGATGTAGAGCAAGCGCGAGGATTTTTCATCTTTGCACCAGGGCTAACGCAGGGACCATTGCAAGAACATTTTCCAGAATGATTCTCAGCAGTACTCTTGGGCTCGTTCCCTGGCTGTCCATGTCGCAGTTTATTGAGCAGGTCTTCGCAACTTGCTGTCAAAACAATTTTTGAAAGGTCCTGCGGGTATCAAAAACAGAGTCTCATAATTTTTGTGGTCTGTTCCCGCCGAAGTCTGACTTTGCGAGACGGGTTATCCATCAGTAGACTTCCCTCTCTCCTCTGAGTAGTTTACTGAATATTGTGTAGGCAATACCGTCATATGATTCCTGCAGGACGACGATAGAACACGACGCTCCCGGCGTTGACGGTTAATTATAGGAATAGAGTTCTGCGGCACGGTGGTACGAACCCAAGATACAGCCAAGTGCCTGCCTGGCATCGTCCCTATCGTCACTGCCCAGGCAGCAGGGTGCCGCGGCAGGCGCAATGAAAGGCACTTTGGCTACAAACTGAGTGGGCAAATATTGTGTCTTTTACATTGTTTTTGTCCTCTCTTCAGAGCTTCAGACCGTGCGTTCTGCAGGTGTGCGGTGTTCTGCCTTCTTTCGATCTGGTTTTGTACGAGAAAAGCATCTCGTCTCGGGGACGAACACATATGGTCTGGCGATCGCCGCGACTTCCGGTTGCGCAACCACCTGCGCCATGGACCAGAAAACGGCACGATCGCCCTGCACCTGCCTGTATTATTGTCATATCCAGTGTACATTGTTCTGGACTTCATTCAGAGAGAGCATTCCATCAACTGCGCGCCATTCGTTCATCCAGAATAAGTGTGGTAGCTGCCTCGTGAGCACGCCGAACTGAGTGGAGGGACACAGACTGGCCTCATGAGATTGAACGGCAATCGAGCTCGAGAGACTCCCTTGGAATCAGAAAAAGAAGCTGGTTGCGGCCCTCGGGCAGTAAAGGACCTAATCTTTAGTAGTACAGTACATTCTCGTTAAAATGTCCACAGATACAAGAGACTTCTGCGAAAAAAAACCGAAGTTGGCGTAGATCATATGCGCGCTGGGAAACAAATTGAGGCGACAGATGCTGTTCAAAAGGCATAGCTTCTGCAGCGGACCGCCTCTGGCAGTTCCAAATTTGGTGGTGCGGGGCCTGGTTGTGTGGGACAGTTCAGCTCCATATCAGACAATGTGAGGATGGAGTGAGCCGACAGGTAACGGTCTCAGGATTCTGAGAGCATACCGAGCAACGTCGGTTGCGATCCGCTTTTGGGTATTTTTCGTTAAACGTGGCATATTTGCCAGTTAAGGGCAGAGGTATGGGAAAACCGGTCATCCTACCAACGTCGCGACCCAGATCTGCGAACCGAGCTACTGGTGGGCCAGATATAAGTCCAACCGGATAATATGGCTCTGGTTCGCAGGAGGTTCGCATTTTTCCATCGGCCGACCATACCACTGGCGTTTGGGTAGACGTTTGTGCATTTTCGAACGTTTTGCGAACCGAATCTGTCTACAATTGTGTCTAAACGGGGTTCAAACACCCAAATCGCGACGATCGCAGACAAACACACGTTGCGTTGACGATCGCACAGGCGTCTCGAGATCTGATATTCATGAGCATGCGGTCGCGAGTGGCCGCAGATTCCGTTCGACGCACAGGCGGCGCTCATTGTCGGGCCCTGTGGGGGGGGGGGCGGGCGGGACACGGGTTTTCCTGGTGGTAATTCGCCGCCACGCGCGATTCCGGGTCGGCCCCCCCACGGCTGAACGGTTTGATTAGGGGGGCGTCATTAGAAAATGGCAGCACGATCACGGGACCTGCCAATTTCGCTTTCTGTGGGGGGGGGGGCGCGGAGCGACAGATCGACGCGGTGCGCCCGCCACCAGCGGCGCGTCGATCACACCGTCGTCGTCGGGGG
>Ga0114957_1002348_pt1 | contig 18281 bp, 8 predicted proteins | sample BantaG_FD_87175 | JGI IMG/M metagenome (GOLD analysis project Ga0114957, IMG submission 87175) | Marine algal microbial communities from Bantry Bay, Ireland - BantryBay_4 metaG | ecosystem: Host-associated > Algae > Red algae > Unclassified | place: Bantry Bay, Ireland | collected 2014-11-21 | reverse complement strand
CTGATTATAATAAATTGGAACGTACTACAGATAGTAAAACGATAAAAGAAATAACGGATTTAGGACTAGCTTATAATTTGATGACGGATTATACTTCATTTGTAGCAGTAGATCATAAGGTGCGAGATATTCCAAAGAGGGCCAATAATCTTCCTCCCGTTAAGGAAGATGACTCCGCATTGTCAGGGCCAACTTATGCCGTAAATTTAAGTCCTAATAGTAGTATCAGTTCAAGTGGACCTAGTGCAGGTGGGGCAGTACCTGAACCTCATGAATGGGCACTTATCATCCTATTATTTGTATTTTCTTTTTGGTTGTTTAGGAGAACTGGAAATAAATAATAATCATTAATGTTTTTTGAAAAATACAAACCATATATAACCCCATCAATATTATTATTGATGGGGTTATTTGCTTCACTTCCCACTTTGCGATTTTATGCGCAAGTGAATGGGATGATGTTGTCATATGTAGGTATGTTGTTATTACCTCTTGTGTTTTATATCAAGGAGCCAGGGCGATTTTCAATTCGTTTTGGAGTGTTAGTTGGAATTTGTTTGTTGGTTTATAAATTTATTCCATCGCATTTAGTATTGTTATTTGGATTTTATTGTTTTAGTTTTTTAGTCATAGAATGTTTTATAGGGAAGTTAAATAGGTTGGCAATTGTCCTGATGGTTTTGGCTTCTCCAATTGCTTATTATTTATTTGAAGTTTTTGGATTTCCTATCCGATTATTTTTAACAAAAACTGCCACATTGATTCTAAATATGGGTGGTTTTACTTGCCAGAATAGTGGGAATATTATTGACATAGATGGCGTTGTATTTTCGGTTGATCCTGTTTGTATGGGACTTAATATGGTCATGACTTCAATGCTAGGAAGTATGATTCTAATTAGTTTTTATGAAAAAAATAAAAAACAATATTTTACAAATGTAGGTTTATTGTTAAGCATCAGCATCGCTTTAGTTTTAGTCATATTTGCCAATTTAATTCGAATCATTTTTATCATACTTTTAACCGCAGCTCCTGAAACATTACTTCATGAATCCATTGGATTGTTGGCTATGATTGGAGGGGTGTTTTTTCCTTTGTATTTAATCATTCCTTTTGTGGTAAAATATTTTTCAACTCAACAAATTGCTCAAGACTACATTGCAAATGATAAGAATGTAAATGTATTGTTAAAAAAATCATTAATTGGAGTTTTTTTGATTGGTTTAATTATGGCTAATCAATCTCATCCGACTATTGTCAAAGAAGAATTAGATACAGCTACTAGAGCTGTAAATCTTGAAGGTTATAAAAAGGATGTTCTAAAATTTCCCAATGGTTTAGAAGTGGTTTCTTTAAAAAATGATCAAAGTTTGATTTATATCAAACCGCAATATGAATATCGTATTACTAATCACAGTCCTTTAATATGTTGGCAGGGGAGTGGGATGGAAATTAAAAATGAGAAGACGATTGAAGTTGGAAAACATCAAGTTTATACTGCTGAATTAATTGGTGTGAATGAACGATATTTTACCGCGTGGTGGTTTGATAATGGAAAAGATAAAACTATTGGAAATTTTGATTGGAGGTGGAAAGTATGGCAAGGCGAAGCACCTTTTCGATTAGTAAATGTGAGTTGTAGTGATTTTTCGCAATTGTATATGGAAGTGGAATGGTTGCTTGAAAAGGATTTGTTTAATAAGAATTGATTCAAAATGATGGTTTGATTGTTTCGCTTCGCTATTGTTAAATTGTTACCGAATAATTATGATTACAATTTAACAATCAGAGAAGTGAAATAATCAAACCATCATTTTGTATTTATCCTAATTAAAATTCAAATACCCTTCAAGAACCCAACCTCGCTGACCTTCAAAATCAATCAATACCCATCTTGAATCTTTTCCATCAAGGTGAATAGAATGTTTAGAATACTCAACAACATATACACGTGATACGTCGGGAATACGCATTTCATTGGTGGCAGCACCAAAATCTGGTTCAGCTCGCAAGGCTAGACTTCCTCCCATACTATTTGTAATAGCTATTACACGATCATCATCAAATGAAGGAGGAGGAGTGGAAGCAGGTGTACTTGATCTTGGAATGACTTCTTCATATTCTGCATCTTGCCCAAAAACTTCTGATTCATCATTGGAGGAATAAGAAGCCCCAGTATTATCTTTATGTTTTTCTAGGATATTACTAAGTTCATCAAAAATAGAAGAATCTGCCGTTGGAATATTTGGATTAGATTGATTCTCACGTTGAACTTCGAAAACCTTTTCTTTTAATTTTTCAACTGCTTCCGTTCTTTTTTCAGGTATCGGATCATCTTCTTCACAATCGGTATTACATTTTACATCTTCAATTGCTTCATTAATTTTGTCGAAAATAGTACCTGGAGCGGTTTCCACATTTGGATTAGCTCGGTTTTTATTTTGTACCTGTTTAGCTAAATCTTTTAATACACTAAATAATCCCATAGGATAGTTGTTTTATTTGTTAATAAAAAAAAGTGAAATTTGGTTCGCATTTTTTAGATAGAGTGATGCGTAAATTTACAAAGTGATTACTAATTTTAAAAAAGAATTTTAAGCCATTCCAACATTTTCTTCGCTATTTCTTCTCCTTTGTCTTCCTGTAAAAAATGACCTCCATTTTCAATTATTGAATGAGGTTGATCTTTAGCACCGGGAACAACACTTTGAAATACTTTTTCCAAACCCTTCATAATTGGATCTTTATCACTAAACAAAGTTAAAAATGGTATTTGTAATTGAGATAGAACTTCCCATGCATTTTTATTATCCATGGAGGCTGGATTATCAGGAGTTGTAGGCACTAAAGAAGGAAAAATTTTAGCACCCGCTTTATAATTTTCATCAGGATATGGAGCGTCGTAGGCAGCTATGATTGCTTTAGAAAGGTCTGTGGTCGTTGCTTTTTGAATAATATTTCCAACAGGAAATGGATTTGCAACTTTAGAATCAGATTTTCCAAAACCTATTAAGTCTGGAGCGATTACTCGATAACCTTGATTCGCAAAAAGTGGGATCATTTTTCGATATAGAAAACTCCAAGAAGGTTCTCCGTGTAACAATAAAATTACGTTTTTTGAATCTGGATTTTCATCAACATAATGAATTCTTAAATTTCCGTTTACTGTTTTATAATTTGGAGAGAATCCATAATTAGGTAAGTTTTCAAATCTTTCGTCAGGGGTACGTAGGGCTTCTATTGTCATATTTTATTTTATAATATTTAGGAAAATGTATCACAAAGTGAGGTTTTTTTTCGTTCTTACGAAAGAATACATTTGAAAAAAGTCTTCAATACCACAATATTTTTTTCAAAAAATGAATTAATATTAAGGATTTTAGAACGAGCTAATTACATTTGTTCTAAGTTTAAAATCCAAACTTCTACTACCTAGCTTCAACTATCTAAATTTCAAGAATTTTTTTATTAAGGTAAAACCTACATTTAAGGTAATTATTGTAGTTCTTTCTTACAAAGCGTTGATTATCAGCTATTTGTAAATTAACAAGGAACTACGTTAAAACCTTTCATTAATCCTATTATTATCATAACTTTAAATAATTAAACAACCGACAGACATTTACCCCGTGATGAAGATTCTAAACCGTTCAAGCTACTTCTTGCTACAAATTCTTTTTGTAGTGTCTTTCCTATTCTTTTTTCCTAAAACTATTTCAGCGCAAGTACAAGTAGGAGTTACCGTTAACTCTGGAAACTCAACCACTACTTGTTCGGATTTTTTTGGTGATCCTGATCCACTTTGGGAAGTTAGAGTTGGGGCAGGAGCATGGGTTACCTATTCTAATAATAATTCTGAAAATTGTTACGAATCCTATCCTAATTTACAATGGAATTTTCCTTTTGATTGTCAACAAGATATGCCAACCACATTAAATATTTGCTTTAAAGCTTATGAAAATGATGGACTTTTTGGATGTGCAATTGATGCTGATTGTGAGGAAGAAGACTGTCAAAATTTTGCGGTGCCAGCACCTGGAAATATTGTAACCTATACTTTAAGTCTTCCGGCAGGAGGCGACTCGGGAGGAGAAGTAGAATTTTCAATTGGAGCATTGGGTAATTTATTTAGTAATAATAATGATGAGATTTGCGGTGCGGAAGATATGGGTGTTTTACCTTTAGGAGGAACTTTAGGAATAGCTGCTGATGGTGGACATAACAATATATGTGCAACCAATACCAATGATCCTTCTCCTTCGGATGAAGGCGTTTGGATTAATGAAAAAGGGGTTTGGTTTGAATTTACAACTTCCAATACTCCAGGTTATGAATTGCAAATTAATTCATTAAATGATCCACAAGGACTTGGAAATGATGTTAATCTTGAAATGGCTGTTTACCAATCAGACGATGGAACTTGTAGTGGGAACTTAACAATGATTGAGGCTTCATTTAATTTGATGAGTTTTGATGACCAGTTAATTTTAACTTGTCCTGAGCCTAATACCACCTATTATATTTTAGTAGATGGAAATGATTTTGATTTAGAAGGTGTGGGACATTTTGGAATAGAGATTATAGACAATGGTGCAATGGCAGGAGGCGAATTAAAATGTGATGCCTATGAGTTTGGGATGGTTCCTACTGGAGGAAGTGTTGGTGTTACAAATGTTCACAATGAATGTGCAAATGCCAATCAAGATCCCAATCCAAGTGCTTTTATTAGCCAACAATCAGTATGGTTTTCTTTTCTTGCACCACCTTCTGGAAGTGTTCAAGTTGATGTCCTTAGTGTGGATGGACCACCTTTGAATAATGGAATCGGAGCACAGATTGCTGTTTATCGTTCTTTTAGTAATACTTGTACTGGTTTCTTTGATGAAGTAGGAAGTATATTTACTTCAGCAGATAATGATGAAACTATTTCATTAAGTTGTTTAGAACCTGGTGATACTTATTGGATTTTAGTAGATGGTTCAGGTTCCAATACCGCAGGCGTTTTTGATGTGCTAGTAACTGACCTAGAAGATTATCCACCAGAGACCACCATTGATACCACTTTATGTTTTGGAGGAAGTATTGATATAGGAAATTCTACCTATGATGAGACTGGAAATTTTACCTATGTTTTTAACCTTCCCAATGGTTGTGATAGTACGGTATTTACAAATTTAATAATTGCCGATTCTTTAGAAGCCGAAGCAGTTGTTACTATTTTGGCAAGTTCAGCAGGAACTAGTGATGGAGCTGTATCTGCCATTCCAACTGGAGGAACTGCACCATTCACCTATGTATGGGATAATGGAGTAAATACACAACTTAATGAAAATATTCCTCCTGGAATTTATTGTGTTACCATTACTGATGATGTAGGATGTGAAGCAGAAGATTGTGTTGATTTGGAATTTTCCACAATTTCAGCAACGGCTACTGGTGATGCTTTAGATTGTTACGGTGAAACAGATGGAACGATAACCATTACCGCAGAGGATGGACAAGCACCTTATAATTTTACTTATACTAATGGAGATGCTACCGTTTCTGGAAGTGGCGTTATCAATACTGATGGAGAAATTATTAGTATCAATAATTTACCAGCAGGAATTTATCAAATAGATATAGAAGATGCCTCCCTTATTACTACTTTAACAACTGCTACCATTACGGAACCTGCTGAGATTATTTACAATCAAGATTATACTTTGTGTTTTGGAGAAACTGTGGAAGTGGGTACGACAACTTACAATTCCTCTGGAAATATTTCTGAAACTATTACTGCTTCTAATGGATGTGATAGTATTGTTACAGGAGTATTAACCATTTTATCAGATCCATCTGTAGTGATTGATACGATGATTTGTTTTGGAAATAACATTACAATTGCAAGTTCCAATTATGTTGCATCAGGAATGTATCAAGATACACTTACTAATTTGGATGGATGCGATAGTATCATTACTACTAATCTTACAGTCTTAGACGAAATCGTAGTTATTATAAATGTAACTTCTTTGCCGTCAGGATATAATCAACCTGATGGTCAAGCTATTGCCCAAACTTCAGGAGGAGCAGATGGCTTTACATATGTATGGTCAAATGGAGAGACGACCCAAACTGCAACCAATTTAGAAGGTGGAACGGAATATTGCGTTACGGTTACTGATGCTAATGATTGTACTCAAGAAACTTGTACAACAGTTCTATACGAACCTAATATTGCTCTTGCCCTGAATGACACTTTGGACTGTTTTGGAGATATGGATGGTGTAATTAATTTGGTAGTTGCTAATGGTTTAGGAAACTATACTTATAGTTGGGAAAACACACTAAGTGGAAATATAGGTAATGGTTTAATTACTGGAAATGCTGGTACTGCTAATATTTCTAATTTAGGAAAAGGACAATATAACATTACAGTTACAGATACTTATGTCTCTACGACTATTGGTGTAAATATCATTGAACCTACTCCAATACAAGGTGTTGCTTTGGGGGCACAAAATGTATCTTGTGTTGGTTCATGTGATGGTGCGACAAGCATAGGTGTAACTGGAGGAACAGGGCCTTATTCTTATGCATGGTCTGGAGGAATAGCTCCTATACCTGATCCTACAAATCTTTGTGCAACAACTTATACCGTTACGGTAACAGATGCAAAAGGATGTACCACAACTGTATTGGTAGATATGCCTGAACCAACTCCTTTTTCAGCAGAAATTAATGAGCTGATTTCGATTAGTTGTGGAGGTGAGGCAGATGGAAGTTTGATAGTGACTCCTTCAGGTGGGACTGGAAATAATTATATTTATCAATGGAATAATAATATTTCGGATGATCTCAATGGCAATTTGGTAGCAGGAAATTATGATGTTACGGTAACAGATGAAGTAGGATGTACCGTTGTAGCAAATTATAATCTTACTGAACCAACAGCAGTAACCTTTGACCTGAATATTACGGACGTTAATTGTTGGAACGGTTTGAATAGTGGGAGTGTGGTGGTAGAAAATGTAATAGGAGGAACATCGCCTTATGTTTATGCTATAGGACAAAATGCTTTTTCCTCTATTCCTAATTTTGCACAGCTTCCAGCAGGATCATTTCAGGTATATGTTCAAGACGCTAATGGTTGTGTATTTAATGAAGTAGCCATTGTCAATGTCCCACAACAAGTTGAGGTGAGTCTAGGAAGTGACCAAGAAATTTTTCTAGGGGAAACTATAGAATTAGAAGTCGTAAATAATTCAGATAATGCGCTGATTGAATGGAATATAGATAGTTGTCAGGCATGTCCATTCCTAGAAATTACACCACTTAATACGATTGGTTATACGGTTTCGGTTTTGGATACACTTACTGGTTGTTCAAATTCTGATACGGTATTTATTTATGTTTCTAAAGAAAGAAAAGTATTTATTCCAAATGCGTTTTCTCCAAATGAAGATGGGATAAATGATTTCTTGACCATTTTTGCAGATGGTAGGAGTGTGGTTGAAATCAATAATTTTAGAATATTTAATCGGTGGGGAGCTTTAGTATTTGAGAAAGATAACCTTATGCCAAATCAAGAATCTGAAGGTTGGGATGGGTATTCTAATGGTAAAAAATTACAAAATGGCGTTTATATTTATTCAGTTGAAATTGAATTCATTGACGGTGAAAAAGAAATGATGAAAGGTGAATTTACTTTGATGGATTAAAATTTCAATCAAAATCAAAATCAAAAATGAGTCATCCCATATTTTTAAATAAGAGATTCACATGAAAATCTGACAGAATTATTTGAGTTTGGTTAAAATGGCTAAATGGTTTCGCTGCGCTAATTGTTAAATGGTTATCGAATCTTGGTGAATCACAAATTTTCGATAACCATTTGACAATTAGCGCAGCGAAACCATATAGCCATCACAAAAACCATCTCGTTTTTTGCAAAAAAGCTCTATCAAACCCTATTTAAAAATATGGGATGACTCAAGTTTGATTTTGATTTTGATTTTTAAATTATTACTTTTAATAAACAAACATACATCTTCTCATATTTGAATCTCGCTTCAATATATAGAGAACTCACACACCCTTCTATTTTTATCAAGCCTAAATTAATTATTATTGGTTCTCATCATAAGGATTTTCTTATGATGTAATTGCATTGTTAATTTCAAAATTAACAGTATCACGAATTATGCACAAACATGAAAAAACAAATAATTAATTGGCTCTTGTGTGGGAGTTTTCTACTTCTTTCTTCTATTTTTTTGCAAGCACAAAAAGAAGGAATGCTTAAAGGAAAAATATTAGATGCTAACTCGAACTTACCTTTGGAGTATGCTACCATTTCTATTTTTTCAAAAAAAGATTCTACTCTTATTACAGGTGAAATTTCAAATTCGAAAGGAGAATTTAAAATTAAAATTCCGTTCGGAGATTATTATGGAGAGATTGAATATTTATCTTTTCAAAAATTGAATTTAGACCCTTTTTCTATTTCTTCCATACAAAAGAAAATAAATCTAGGGGAAATAAAAATTTTTCCTAATGCTGAATCTCTCGAAGAGATTGAAGTCTTATCCACCAAAGGAGAAGTCCAAATGGCATTGGATAAACGTATTTTTAATGTTGGAAAAGACATCACAAGTGCAGGAGGTAATGCATCCGATTTGTTGGCTAATGTTCCTGGAGTAGCGGTAATCGAAGGAAAAATTTCACTTAGAGGGAGTGAGGCCATACAAATTTTAGTGGATGGTAAACCTTCAATATTAGCAGGTGGTGATGACGGAAAAGGACTAAGTAGAATACCGAGTAATTTGATTGACAAGGTGGAGGTGATTACTAATCCATCTGCAAAATATCAAGCCAAAGGCACCGCAGGGATTATTAATATTATATTAAAGAAGGAAAGAAAATTTGGAGTAAATGGGGATGTGGAAGTAACAATAGGTTATCCTGATATTTACGGAGGATCGATAAATTTCAATGTTCGTAAGAATAAATTTAATTTGTTTTCTACTGTTGCTTATGATTTTCAAAAAAATAATGGAGGGGGGAAAATTTACCAAGAGTTAAAAAAGAATCCTATTGCAATATTGGATTTAGATCGGGAACATTCCTTAGGTGGAGTATGGGCAAATGCGAAGTTAGGGCTTGATTATTTTTTAAATAAAAACAATACATTAACAACTTCGATAAATTATCAAAATATAAATGATAATGATGAAACCGAAATTACTTATTTTGATTTTTTAGAAAACATAAATAACCCGACTGGTATTTCAACTAGGAATGATAATACTAAAAAAACTTCAGATGACATTGAATATTCATTGATCTTCGATCATCAGTTTGGGAAAAAAGGACATGAACTTATTGCGGATGTGAGATACCAAGATAATCTTGGAGAAGATGATTCTGATTTAGTGGGTCGATTTTTTGATACTAATTTTAATCCTTTAAATAATGTAGAGGAGGTGAATCAAAGATCTGGAAATATTGAAGGAGAACGACAATGGGAAACTAATTTAGATTTTTCCTATCCGATAAGTAAGGGCGAACTTCTGGAATTAGGTTATCGAGGTTCTTTTCGAAAAATAGTAAATGATTTTATTGTAGAAGAGTTTAATGATTTGGAATGGGAGCCTTTAGCGGACTTTAATAATGATTTTGAATACGATGAAAATATACTTGGTCTTTACGGTACTTATCGAAATTCTTATAAAAAAATGTCCTACAAAATAGGAGGAAGATTAGAGTATACAGATGTTGTAACTAGATTGTTAAAAACTCAAAAAGAAAATCCTAGAAGTTATACTAATTTTTTTCCAAGTGCGCAGTTGAGTTTTAAATTGAAAAAAAATAACACCATAAAATTAGGTTATAGTAGGAGAGTTCGACGACCACGATTTAATGAATTAAATCCATTTTTCTCCTTTAGTGATCCGCGAAATCAATATGCTGGAAATCCTGATTTGGAACCTGAGTTTGCAGATTCTTATGAATTAGAACATATCAAATATTGGGATAAAGCTTCTTTTTCCTCTGCCATTTTTTATAGACATCGTAAAAATATTATCAAAAGAATTTTGGTTCCTCTAGTAGGCGATACGACATTGCTTCAATCTCAAAATCTTAAAGTTCAAGAGGATTTAGGCGTAGATTTAACGTTTTCCTATAAACCGCTTACATGGTTTAAGATAAATGCAAATACATTGTTTTTTCATGTGACTGCTGATGCTTCAAATATTGATATGGCTTTTCAAAATAAAGGATTTACTTGGCAAGGAAAACTCATGACTCAATTTACCATACTTAAAAAAACGAATTTACAGATTCGATTTAATTATAGAGGGCCTCAGGTTAGGGCACAAGGGGAATCCCTTGACATGGCTTTTGTAACGCTTGGATTAAGTAGGAAATTTGGAAAAAAAGGAGGAAAACTATCGTTTAATATTTCAGACTTATTTAATTCTCAACTAGGTAGAGGGCTAAAAGATACGCCTACTATTTATCGAGAAACTGAATTTAGATGGAGATATCGGGTGATGAGATTGACTTATAATTATCGGTTTTAGTAGATGATTGGAAGACGGGAAGAAGGGAAGACGGATTTACGATTTATGATTTGAGAAGTTTTGACGAATAATCTTGAATCGCCTAATCAACGTAATTCGACAAAACCTCTCAAATCATAAATCGTAAATCCGTCTTCCCTTATTCCCTTCCGTCCTTCCTAAAACAATTAATCTATTTACCCACCTCGTTTATATCCATTTTGCCAACTTAATTTTATACATTTGCAGCAATTTTACAAGTACTGGGACACAATAAATGACAAGTGTTGAGGAGGCAATTTTTTTGCTTAATTGAGGCACAAAAAACGGAGCTACCCATTAGGGTAGTGAGTATTTTTGTAACGAAGAGTAAGTGAAAAATTGACCGTCATTAAACTTATCATTTATTGTGTCCCAGTATTTACCTAATAAAACAAAAATAATTATGTCAAATGCAATCTATGAACTTCCAGTTGCTGTAAACGAACCCGTTTTAAATTATGCTCCTGGTTCTAAAGAAAAAGCAGAATTAAAAGCAATGCTAAAGACTTTGAAGTCTAAGAAAATTAATATCCCAATGTATATTGGAGGTAAAAAGGTGAACACTAAAAACAAAGTGGCCATGCACCCACCACATGAAATTAACCATACCCTTGGTTATTTTTCAAAAGGAGATGCAGGACATGTGAAACAAGCAATCAATGCTGCTTTAAAAGCTAAAGCCGATTGGGAAAGTATGGCTTGGCAAGATCGTGCAAGTATCTTTTTAAAAGCAGCAGATTTATTATCAGGACCATTTCGTGCTAAAATGAATGCGGCTACAATGTTGGCTCAATCAAAAAATGCTTACCAAGCAGAGATTGATAGTGTGGCTGAATTCTGCGATTTTTTGAGATACAATGCTCAATTTATGACGGACATTTATGCGCAACAACCAGAGAGTCCTGATGGGATTTGGAATAGATTAGAATACCGACCATTGGAAGGATTTGTATTTGCAATTACACCTTTTAATTTTACTTCTATTGCAGGAAATTTACCTGCGGCTCCTGCCTTACTTGGAAATACAGTTGTATGGAAACCAGCAGAAACTCAAGTTTATTCTGCGGCTGTAATTATGGAAGTTTTTGAAGCAGCTGGATTACCTCCAGGTGTTATTAATTTGATTTATGTGGATGGGCCAGTTGCTGGAGATATTATTTTTGAGCACCCAGATTTTGCAGGATTGCACTTTACAGGGAGTACAAAAGTTTTTCAAAATTTATGGAAAACGATTGGAATGAATATCAATATATATAAAACTTATCCAAGAATAGTAGGAGAGACGGGTGGAAAGGATTTTGTTGTGGCTCACCCTTCTGCGGATGCAAAAGAAGTGGCAACAGCTTTGGTGCGTGGCGCATTTGAATATCAAGGTCAAAAATGTTCAGCTGCTTCTAGAGCATATATTCCTAAGAGTCTTTGGAATAATGTGGAGAAATATATGAAAGCTGATTTGGCTACAATCAAAATGGGTAGCCCAGAAGATTTTACGAATTTCATCAATGCCGTAATTGACGAAAGAGCGTTTGATCGAATTACAAGTTATATTTCGAAGGCTAAAAAAGACAAGAAAGCTAAAGTCGTTATGGGTGGAGGTTACAGTAAAAAAGAAGGTTACTTTATTGAGCCTACTGTGATTTTGACAACTGATCCAAAATATACTTCTATGGAAGAAGAAATTTTTGGCCCGGTGTTGACAATCTATGTTTATAGTGATGCGCAGTTTGAAAAGACTTTGAAATTAGTAGATACTACTTCTCCATATGCATTGACAGGTTCTATTTTTGCAAAAGATAGAGCAGCTGTAAATACAGCTTTTAAAGCTTTAAGAAATGCGGCTGGTAATTTTTATATTAATGATAAACCTACTGGAGCAGTTGTAGGGCAACAACCTTTCGGTGGTGCTAGAGCTTCAGGTACAAATGACAAAGCAGGTTCTGTTTTGAATTTGTATCGTTGGTTATCTCCACGTACGGTAAAAGAGGCATTAGTTCCTCCAACAGATTACCGTTATCCATTTTTAGGAGAAGAATAAAAAATTAAAAATCCTGAATTTTCGAACTAGAAAATTTGGGATTTTTTCTTTAAAATGAATTTATTAAATGGTTATATGGTTTCGCTGCGCTCATTGTTCTATTGTTTACAAAACCATATAACCATTTAACCTCTTCAAAAATAAAACATACTAAATTCTCACCCATTTAATTCTATCAAACTAACTTTTTCCAGTCTGACCTCTGACAATAAGCGAAGCGCATGGTCTTGCATCTGATGTCTTTTTTTATACAATCAAAACCTTTTCCAAGTCAAGGTGTTTTTGATTACGTGTTAAATTTGATAGCTAACTATAAAATACTTAATGGCAAAATTACCAAAGGAAAATCAGTTCCTAGATCTTTCAGATTATGGAAGGCCTGTCGCTAAATTAATTGCTCGATCGTTTCAACATACTTTGGTAACACCAATTCATGTAACTGTTTTATTTATTATTTCAGGCTTAATTGCCATTGTATGTATTATGACTCATCAGTATGTTACTGCTGCATTTTTTCTTATTCTAAAATCCATTTTAGATGCCGCTGATGGGGAATTGGCTCGATTAAAACACACACCTTCTTATACCGGTCGATATTTTGACTCGGTAGCTGATATCATTTTAAATTTTCTTTTTTTATGGTCTATTTGTATGGTGACAAATGGTTCTTTCTTTTTAATGATTTTAGCATTTATTGGGATTCAATTGCAAGGGACTTTATACAATTATTATTATGTGATTTTGAGAAATAAATTTGATGGAGATACTACTAGTCGAGTGTTTGAAACTCAAGTGCCAACAGCAATGAAAGGAGAGACTCAACGATCCGTAAATATATTGTTTGGAATGTATAATTTTTTGTATAAATATTTTGATCGGGCGATTTATCTTTTTGATCAAAAAGCAATTCAAGGAAAGTATTTTCCAACTTGGTTTATGACTTTGGTCTCGTCTTTTGGATTAGGATTTCAATTATTAATAATGGCGATATTTTTAATTCTAGATTTAGATTATTTAATAATTCCTTTCTTTATTGGTTTTAGTTTTTTGATTCCAGTATTTATTATGATTCGACGATTTATTGAAAATCAAAAATAGTATAGCCACAAAGCCACGAAGCCACAAAGTTTTTTTTGGTAGGATATTAACCCTTATCAAAAACTTTGTGGCTAACAGAGTAGTTCAATTACATTTTTACAAATTTCCTCACTAGCTGTCCTTCCTCATTTCTGATTTTTAAGAAATAAATTCCTTTTGCAAAATTAGTAGTTTCTATTTCGATTATATCAGAGATTTGTAATGTCATTGTTTTTTCCAAAATCAATAGACCATTAGCACTTATAATTTCCAATTGAAAAATATCATTTGTTTCTAATTCAATAGCAGCGGATAACAATTCATTTACAGGATTGGGATAAATTGAAAAACTATTTACATTTTCTAATTCATCAGTAGAAACTGTACTGACTTGAAGTTTATTTGAGATAGAAAAACAATTATTGTCATCTGCAGTTCCTACATGATACTCTCCAACTTCTGAAATTTCATATGTCTGATCATTCGCCCCTTGAATTAATACCCCATCTAAAAACCATTGATAATAACTAGCAGGAGTCGAAGTCAACGTATTTACAGTTAAGTCAATTTGTGGAACTACAGGTTGAAAAACAGTTATATCAATTGTAGAATTAGCTGAACATCCACTTGTAGAATTAATAATATTCAATTCGTAAGTTCCACTTTCTGTTACCGAAATTTGCCCATCAGCACCCAAAACTAATGAATCTGATTTCCATTCATAGGTAACATTATTAGCATTGGTTTCAGCAAAAAGATTTAAGAAATTTCCTTGACAAAATTCAGTTGGTCCTTGTGGCATAATCGATACTTCAGGTAACGGTGAAATTTCTACGGTAAATACAGCACTTTCAACAGTACAATTATTTGAAGTGGCAATTAGTTGATAAGTTCCATTAGTTGAAATTGAAATCTCGTTAGTAGAGTCAATTACAACACCATTTTCCATCCAAACATATGTATCATAAGTATCAGAAACGCTGTAGGTTAAAACGTCACCTTCACAAGCTGAAACTGTATTGTTATTTGGAAGACTGGAAAGATCAGGAAGCGTATTGACAACTAAATTTGAAACATTGGAAATGGATTCGCATGCTCCTTTGAATAGGGTACAAGAATAATTTCCTGATTCATTCGCAAATAAAATATTTGAAGTTTCATTTAGGATAACGCTATCTTTTTTCCAAATATAATTATAACCATCAGGTACTTCAAAAATAAGAGAATCACCTTCGCAGATTTCAGTCATCATGGGTAAACTACTCGATATATTTGGAACTGAAGGCGTTTCAATACTAGCCATATTAATTGTAGAATCTAATTGTAAAACAAAAAGTCCTGAAACAATATCAGAGGCTAGAATCAATCCTGATGGCAAAAATGGATAGGTTCCCCAATTTCCATTATATCCATTATACTCCGTATTAATTGGATAAGTATCATAATAGGCAACTTGAATTGGGTTTAAAGGATCAGAAACATCAAACACTTGAAGTCCATCTTCGTAGTAAGAGCATATTAAAAGATCACCTCTTAAAAAAGGATTATGAGGTGTATTCATACTGTCATTTTGTAATAAAGGAAATTTAAAAGTCAAATCAATTTCGATAACCTCATTGTCTAAATTTTCTAAATTCATAACTCCTAATGGTCTTCCTGTAGGAACCTCTTCTGCATAAATTGCAAAAGTCCCATCCTCTGAAACCCAACTACTATGATTATAACCCCCTGTATTTTGCGAAGCTAAAAGAATAGGATTATTAGGATCAGTTAAATCCCAAATAAAATAACCTAAAAATCCATGCGAGCAGTAAGCAATATTATCTCTAACATAAATATCATGAACATATCCAAAACCAGTATTCGGATTCGCAGGTAAATTTACTCTTGCGATTTGAACGGGATTATCTGGGTCTGTTGCAATATCCAAAACGACAATTCCTCCTGACATGGAATCAGTCCCCACAGAATACAATCTACCATTTGGTTCATCAATAAAAATATTATGAGAACGACCAAAGAACTCTGTACTCTGATAAGATTTGGATACGGTATCAGGTAAATTACTCAAATCGAATATCATCAATCCTTCACTTGTATTATCCGAAACAGCGTATGCTCTATCTCGATAAGTTTTCATATCTCTCCAAATAGTTGATTGTCCACCTGGAAAACTTGCTATCTCTGTTGCGTTGGATGGATTTCGAAGATCAATAAAATGAATCCGACTCGCCGAGCCCATAATGGCATATTCATTTTCGTCACAATCCACATATCCCCAAATATCGTTGTATTGCACACCACCAGCAGTAGGCAATGTATCCACATCCCAATTGGATAAAAGGGTCATGTTTAAAGATTGATTTTGAGCTTGAATGATTATGGTTGAAAGAAATAAAGAAAGAATGGTAAATGAGATTCTCATAAAATAAATTAGTTTTTAGTTCAATATTAAGAAACACAAATAATGCCATTTAATGCCTCTAGAAATGTAGTAAAATATCGTGTTTTATTGATACGGATTGGGGAAACTGTGCAGTAGATTAATATGAGTTTATATTGTTTTGGGAGGTAAGATTCTCAAATATACAGTTTTTATTATTTGAATTTTGGTTGTACTTGATTTTATCTAACTTTAGGATATATTGTGAAAAAAAGAGACATTTCATTAGGCTTAATTTTGAATGATAAATTTTGAATTTTGAATATGTCGAAAATCTTGTATTTACTAAAGTTTTTGAGTCATTTAAAATTCGTCATTAGATGTGTTCAGCAAAATTTCTTCGAAATTATATCCTTGATTATCGTGATTTTTTGACGCAGACTTATTATGATTTTTAAGACTTTTAATGTTTGAAAAATAACACCTTATAAAAAAACATAATAAGTCATAAAAATCATAATAAGTCTGCGTCAAAAAAATCAGCATTTCAAGGAAAATAATTTCGAAGAAATTTTACTAAACACTCCTAATTCCTCATTCAAAATTAAGCGTAATATTACAAATGGGAAAAGAAAAATTATTAGAAGTTATAGATTTAGAGACTCATTTCTTTACGGAAGAAGGTGTCGTAAAAGCTGTAAACAATGTCAGTTTCACTTTATACAGAGGAGAAACGCTTGGAATAGTAGGGGAGTCAGGATCGGGGAAGTCTGTTACTTCTTTATCTATTATGCAATTGATTCCTGTTCCTCCTGGGAAAATTGTAGCAGGTCAAATTTTATATTACCCCAAAGGCAAGGGGGCAATTGACTTGGTTAAATTATCTGATAAAGAAATGCAACATTATCGAGGTAATGAGGTCGCCATGATTTTCCAAGAACCCATGACATCTCTTAATCCAGTTTTTAGATGTGGAGACCAAGTTGCAGAAGCGATCATTTTACATCAGAAAGTATCTAAATCAGAAGCTAAAAATATCTCCATAAACTTATTTAAGAAAGTTCAACTTCCCAATCCAGAAAGAATTTTCAATGCTTATCCTCATCAATTATCGGGTGGTCAAAAACAACGGGTCATGATTGCTATGGCAATGAGTTGCAGCCCTGATATTCTAATTGCTGACGAACCCACTACCGCTTTAGATGTCACAGTTCAAAAAGCCATTTTGGATTTAATGAATGATTTGAAAAAAGAAATTAATGCCGCTGTTATTTTTATCACTCATGATCTTGGCGTTATTGCTCAAATTGCAGATCGAGTTTTAGTGATGTTTAGAGGAAAAATTGTGGAGCAAGGAAGCATTGGAGATATTTTTTTAAATCCACAACATCCTTATACCAAAGGTCTTTTGGCATGTCGCCCTCCTTTAGATTTTCGTTTAAAAAGATTACCTGTGGTCAATGATTTTATGGATTTTGAAAAAGATAAAAATGGGGAATATATTATTTCTGAAAAAATAAAAGACGTCAACGAACTAACGACTAAACAAAAACTTGATCCTTCACAAAGAAAACAAAGACAAATTGCTCTGCAAGCTCAAAATCCTATTTTACAGGTAAAAAATCTTAAGACTTGGTTTTCATCTAAGAAGAATTTTTTCGGAAAAACTACTGATTGGGTAAAGGCAGTAGATGATATTAGCTTTGATGTTTACCCAGGTGAGACATTAGGATTGGTTGGAGAATCAGGGTGTGGGAAAACTACCTTAGGAAGATCCATATTAAGATTAGTTGAAGCCAAGGAAGGAGAAGTGATTTTTGACGGAAAGGATATTTATAATCTTCCAAATAATGAAATGCGTCAAATTCGTAAAGACATGCAAATCATTTTTCAAGATCCTTATTCTTCTTTAAATCCGAGGATGACCATTGGAAATGCGATTATGGAACCCATGCAAGTTCATAATATTTTAAATAATAATGAGGAACGAAAAGCCAAAGTAATTGAATTGTTAGAAACGGTTAGTTTGGAAGAAAGGCATTTTAAAAGATATCCTCATGAGTTTTCAGGAGGACAACGACAAAGGATTTGTATAGCAAGGGCTTTGGCATTGAATCCTAAGTTTATTATTTGTGATGAATCTGTTTCTGCTTTAGATGTGAGTGTTCAAGCACAAGTTTTAAACCTGTTATTAGAT
>Ga0114957_1002347_pt1 | contig 18281 bp, 18 predicted proteins | sample BantaG_FD_87175 | JGI IMG/M metagenome (GOLD analysis project Ga0114957, IMG submission 87175) | Marine algal microbial communities from Bantry Bay, Ireland - BantryBay_4 metaG | ecosystem: Host-associated > Algae > Red algae > Unclassified | place: Bantry Bay, Ireland | collected 2014-11-21 | reverse complement strand
TAGCCTTCCTTAACGGATAATAGTATGCAGTCGAATCTACTAGGCACGAATAGGTATGCGATCATATCTATTTTTGTAGTTCGTTTTCATCCCACAAATTCTTTAATTTTCGCTACAAACTCATTTGGACTATCTTCTTGGACATAAGTTTTAGATTTTTCAATTTCGACAAAAGTTGAATTTGAAAAAATTGCATTTAACCTTTTACCTAATTCAATAGGAAATAACTCCGTGTCATCCACACCCCATAGTATTAATGTTGGTTTATCGAATTCGGTAAGTTTTTTGGCGGCATTTTCGGTATATTTTGGGTGCCATTCTATTGCCAATTTTTTGAAATCGTTTCTTATTAGTTTATTCCCCACAAAATGCTTTACGTAATAATCGAACAGTTCCTCTTTTTCTAAAGTATGGCTCAAAAGTCCAAATGTCATATCCCATTTTAGGGAAGGTTTGTAGCTAAAAATTTTGGAAAGAAGCCACAAGTACCCCTTTATTTTGACCATACTTTGTATCGATTTGAATTTTTTTGGTGGAAAAATTTCAAACCCTTCACAATTACTTAAAATCAGTCGAGATACTTTTTCGCTGTATTTTGAGGTGAAAACTTGTGCATATGCTCCACCAGTATCGTTTGCAACTATTATAACGTTTTCTAAGTCAAGAATTTTGAAAAATTTAGAAATCAAGTCGGCAATTCCATTGGGTGAAAAGTCCAGCTTATTGGTTATTGGGATTTTGTGGCCACCAAAAGGCCATTCAGGTACTATGCAACGAAAATTAGCAGACAGTTCCGGTATCACTTTACGCCAAGTTTTTCCACTTGAGAAAGCTCCGTGGATAAAAAGCATCGTATGCCCTTTCCCGAAATCTTCATATTCAATTGTGTTTCCTTCTATTTCAACTTTTTTCATTGGTTAAAAATATTTTTTAAATGCACTACAACGGACGGATGATGGTATGTCGTCGTCTCTCGACGATAGGAGAGATATGCGATCATCACTTAGTGTTAAAGACAGGTTTATGTACATAAGATTTGTTCTTGTTTAGAATCTGTCGATCTATAAAACTTTACACTGTTACTTTTTAAATTGTTGTTGATCCAGTTACAAATATTTGGAATATCATTATAGTCCAAGTCTAAATAGCTGATCTTTGAAATTTCATCTTCTTTATTCGTGATTTCTATCAATCCTTTTCGGAATTCAATTTTTTTATCTGTTGGTTCAATTTTTATTTCGTTGTTTATTATTCTAAGTATATTCTGTTCTTTATTAATAACTATTGAGTTCTTGCTTAGTATTCCATCTATAAATAGTAAAATGCCAAATATGATGAAATTAAAATAGACCCAAATCGTCGTATTTTGATCTCCATAATTATGATACAGAAAAGCAATTCCAAGTACAATAAGACTGATACCCCAAATAGATTTCATCATTTTAAAATGGTTATCGTTCTCGTGCGGTAATCTTAAAGAATTGGGTTTGGAATATTTTAAATTGCTTATTAATCGAAGTGTTATCTCTCTAATTCCATAAATTAGAATCATAAAGAATAATATCAACCCTATGTATGGAATTTTCTCAATATAATCTAATAGATAGACATAAAGAAACCAAAATCCTATGAAGGAAATTGTCTTAAAAATTTTCAACCCATTTTTATTTAATGAATTATTCATTTTTTCTAATTGTCACTAACGAAATTTGATATGCGATGTATCGACAATCAAACAATTTTTCTTTAAGCCACAAAAATAATTATTATGAATTTGGTTTTCGAATAGAAAACTTAATTCGTCGATATATGCGTCATATCTAGTGTTACATGTAGGCTATTTATCATTGTTTGTTAACATGAATTTCTTGTGTAGTATTAATTTTTCTTGATAAAACAGTTGAAGTATCCAGTCTCCTGCTATCATTTCGAATTCTTCGTTTATTTCATAGCTTGAATAAGTATATTCATTGGTGACTTTGCTTATTATGTATTCGCTTTTGATAAATTTCTTTCTGCGATTATTTGAAATTGTATCAGGGTAATTCCAAATTGTTTTTACTTCTATTAAACCTGTTTTTGGAGTTTCAATAATATATTCAATTCCGAACTGAACACCTTTTTCAATCTTAATCGAATCACTGGTCTTTGAAATTCCTAATTTGTAATCTGTTGTGAATCTTTTTCCGGCTGGTACATTTTCATCCTTATGTTCTGATAGAACCTTTGCTGATCCTTCACCATAATTGAGGATCTCAGTTGTGACATCTCTAGGGTTTGGGTTGATAAGTAAATAGCAAGAAGCAAGGCATAATAAAAGACTGAGTGTTGAAAAGACTAATAACTTATTTGTTGAGTAACTCATAGGATGGGAATAATCTTTAATCTAAGATAGGATGTATTTGAGATTTCATTTGCGCCCTTCGTTGAATTTTTATCTTTACTTCCTTCATTTTTTTTAGTTTCAAATGAATTTAATTAAAGTGTATTCATTACTTTCTTTTTGACATATTTATATATGCTCTCTTGCTTTCATGTAACATATAAATATATATAACTATCTAAAAGAAATCTCATCCTCACTTCATAATCAGCGGGCCATGATCAGGCTTATTAGTAGGGTCATGGCTGTATACGTGGAAAAAACCTTTATTCTAATTACTTCTTGTTTATATAAATGATCTAAACAATATCCAATACAAAGATGCCATTACTAAAATCATCTTTTATATCACTGATAATCATTCTAATAAATAGTGAAGGCTAGATAAATCGAGAATAAATCATCATAAATCAATATTGTCTACCCCAATTCTCATATTGTACTTTTCTAATTATCCATGGAAAAATTTTTTCTTCAAAAGGCCGATAATTAGATTCATTCCAATTCATATTATTTCTCGATTCGACCAAGGTGCTATTGTAGTTTTGGCTAAGTAACTCTTCATGAAAGTCAAGTAGTTTTTGTTCTGCTATATCTCTCTTTGATGTATTTGTCATTAGCATGATATTGGTCTTACTGGAAAGCTCATAGGATTTGTCTAGTCTTACACCTTCAAGGTTTGGTTGTAAATAAATTTGATGCTTAATAAATAGTTCGTTTTCTGTGGTATTGATTTCGTTAAAAATGGTCTTTATATTAGAATCATACATGATTACTCCTAATTCATCAAGATCAACACTCCATTTAGGCAAATCCTTTTTCAGCATTTTTATAAATTCCTTGAAATCCTTTTTGACAATATCTATTTTACAATCTTTGGAAGTCATGAAAGGCAATCGATACGTCCATATCGCAACTCCAATATCGAGTTTTTTCATTTCGTCAAAGAGTCTTTTTCCTTGAGAGCCATAGTAAATGGTCTCCGTGTCATTGCCAGGAATAATAATGAACAATGGAACTTTGGTTTTTTCAAATCTATCCGGTAGAAAAATTTCAATCTCAGGATTTCTTACATTTTTAATAATATGCCCTTTGTAAGCTTCTTTATAATCATCCTTTACGGTCTTAGAGTCGCAAGGAATCTCATCCGTATAGAGATTAAAAATAAACGACTTGTTTTTCAAGAATTTATTTTCCGCTTTACACGATAAGCATAAGAGTAAAACTAAAAATATAAATGCCTTCATATTATTGCTCATCAGTATGTAAAGTTTCTTGAACAAACTTGATCCGACTCACTTTCAGATAGTTTTTCGCAATGCACTTTTACTATCTTACCTCGTAAATTATAGAATTCTATTCTATTACAAATGCCATCAGAATAAAACTTCTGATGCATCATATTTTCCTTCGGCGAATACACTTCTTCCCTCATTTTTAATCCATTTGAATAAATGGATTTTGAATAAATCTCGCCAGTAACATAAAAATTAAACCAATCTCCACTATAGTTACTTTCTGGTAATACCACAAAATGAATAGGTGATTCGATTATATCTATTAAATCAATCTCCTTATTTATTTTACGAAATCTCAATTTATAAATATGATCAAGTTGGTATGCAATAAAATTTTTAAAAGTCATAGGCATCTCATCAATTCCTTTTAACTTAAATTCTTTGACAAATTGCTCAACCGATATAGGGTTAATTTTAATTTTACCATCTTGCATTAAAGTATATTGGGTAAAGAAGGAAGCAGAACTTTTAGAGGTCCAATATTCTTTTTTATATTCAAAAATATTTCCTTCCGCTACTACATTAGCCTCTGTCCGGATCAGGTCCAAAATTTTATGAGCCGCAGCTTTTCTCGAATCTTGATTTTGATTTTTTAAAAGTTTTACTAGTTCTTTTTCTGATAGTGATTCTACGAGCGGATCATACTTCTGGTCTTTAGAAAACGCTGATTGTGCCGAAGCTAGATTTGATGTAAAGAGCGTGAGTATTAATAATAAATTCTTTATTTGGATTTGATTCGTCCACTGCATATGAATTAAATATAAGATAAATAAAAACTAAGTCTAATAGTAGAGTTCTACTCTTAACCTATCTTCAAAACCATAGGACTATGATCGGCGTATTTTTGTTCTCGATAACTATGTAGATAATAGCAGTCTTTTACGGTATCTTTTAAAACATCCTCAACATACGAATGATCATAGCGGTATCCATTTCCCTGATGACTATACCAGGAATATTCTTTTACATCTCCGTGAATAATTCTAAAAGCATCTTTTATTCCTGAATCAAAGAGAGAATGTAATTCATCCTGATACCAGAAGCTCGTTCCTTTCTGATCGACTTTATTAATCCCGACATTTAGGTCTCCGACTATGATAGAAGGCTTGTCTGATCGCTCTATTTCTTGTTCTAAAAAAGGAATTAAAACATGCTTTTTTTTATGAGGTAGGTAGCATCCATATATCTCAAAAACATCAAATTCTGCTTTAACGATACTGTGAGGATATTCTGGATCACAATGAGGAAACCAGGAACCTACAAACTCTATTTTGCTTGCTAATAAAACAGCATTTTTTTGCTTAGAGGTTTCAGGTATAATCTGATGCTTATATCCCAATTTAGAAAGAGCCTTTTTAAAGATCTCCCCATTCTTATTATTGCGATATTCAGAAAAGACTAGGATATGAGGTTTTTCTTTTTCTATGACACGTAGAATTTGTAGATGTCTAGATCCTCCTCCTTGCTGAATGTTCCATGATAAAATTGATAACATGTATTAAAAGTACAAAGGCTTTTAATATTTAAACGTATGGAGGAATCCTCCTGTCAGCCACGTACCTGGCATCGTTACTAAATTAGTCTCTTTATATTCCTTATTAAATAGATTTGTAACGGAGAAGTATAAGGTACCCCATTCATCTTGTAAACTGAGCTTAGTATCCACTACAGAATAACTCTCTAAATTTTCTCTATCTAAATATCTATATCGTATTGTATGATTTAAAATTCCCACTTGCCATGTGAGGCCTACCGACAATTGATGGTTTAATTGTTCTAGTGCATATCTAGAAAACGGAGCGTCCACAGGAGATACATCTGCGTTAATCATAGTGTAACTCATATCTAGATTTTTAATTATATATCCATATGGTAACGAGTGATTTACACTGAGGTCTATACCTGATGTATTAATTTCTCCTACATTAATCGGCTTCCATCTAAGGGTATCAGACGCCCTCGTCCAGTCGATAAGATCATTCCCTTGACGTAAAAAATAGCTCCCTTGTATATAGGTGTTTTGATGTGTATATTTTAATCCTAATTCGTAAGTAACGGCTTGTTCTGGTTGTAAAAATTCATTTCCTTCATTAATCGGATCGGAATAAAATCGATCTGTATAGGTCGGTACTCTATATGTAAATCCATAATTGGCGAAAGCCTTAAAATCATCAGATATTTCAAAACCTATATCTACACCTGGAAAGAATTTATTATCAAAATCAGAAAATACAGAATACGTAACACCAGGGGTAATATCTAATCGATCATCCATTAGATTAAAACGTTGCTCTAGCGATACAGAAAATAATTGTCTTTCTCTTTCACCTAAATTATTGCTCTCTAGATCCATCCTATTATACTCTACCCCGATTCCAAAAACACCAAGTCTATTTATAGCATGTGCATTAACTTCCGCTAGATAATTATTAGATGTATGAATATTATTAAAGAAACTAGGATCTTCTCTCAAGAATACATAATCGTCATTATTACGACGATAGGATATACGTGGTTTTATAATCCAATCGGCAACTGTAAATTGATAACCTACACTTAATAAACTTGTATTTACCTCCTCATACTGATTCATAAAATCAGGGCTCGCGTAAAATCCATTAGCTCCAAATTTTCTCCATGATTTAGAAGCAGTAAATGTTAATGGATTATCTCCAAGTTCCATTTTACGCTGAAAGAAAAAACTAGTGATTGCATAGTCCGTATTAAATTTATACCCTTCAGATGTATTTCTATTAAAGGCAATAATATGCGATGCCTTTTTATTAGCATAAGTATTTGTGAGCTGAAATCCTTGCGACTCATTACTGCCTACACTTGCTCCTGCCTCAATGAGGTTCTCTTCTGGCTTTCTAGTAATGATATTAATTGCACCCGCAAATCCATTTTGTCCATAGACTCTTGCTGCTGCTCCTTTTAATATTTCTATTCTCTCGATTGCAGAAATACTGATGGGTAGACTCATACTATGATGACCTGTTTGAGGATCTACCATCTTGATCCCGTTTATTAAAATCAGCGTTTGATCAAAGGTTCCTCCGCGGATACCTATATCTGCTTGCACCCCGTGAGGGCCTCTTTGTCTTACATCGATACCCGCCACCGTTTGTAATAATTCTGCCACATCAGTAGCAGGTGTCGCTTCTATTTGCTTACGCGAAATTACATTTATAGTTCTAGACGATTCCTTAAATGGAAGTGAAATTCGATTTTCTTGAATAACAATTTCGTCAATAGAATTTGTTACTGGATCAAATTGTGCGGTGCTCGTATAACATATGGAAAAACTACAAAGAAGAAGAATCCAGATTCTCATACTTCAGATTTTTTAAGAAGAGACAAATATGGCTTTAAAGTTCTATACCACAGATACAATTCAATCCTTTTTTTAGATACCCATCAAACTATTAGCTTGCTTTCTTTTTGGCCGCTTCGATACTTGCCTTAAGCGCATCCATAATGTCTACTACTGGTTTCTCATCTGACTCCCCCTCAGAAATAGTCACGATTTCTTTACCTTCTATCTTTTTATTCACTAAGTCTAACAGGGCTCCTCTAAACCGATCCTCAAAATCTACTTTATCAAAACTAGTACTTAAAGAGTCAACAAGAGATGCTGCCAGTTTTAATTGTTTCTCGTCTACTTCCTCCTCCTTTATATCTGGTACTTCTTTAATATCACGGATCTCATAAGGATACCTCAGTTTATACATAACTATAGCTCCATCCTTTGCGGTCAATAAAACTACATCCTCTCTGTCTCTTAGGATAATCCTACCAACTCCTGCTTTTTTGGAATTTTCTAATACTTTATAAAATAGGTTAAAGGTCTTAGTAGCTACTTCACCATTAGGTCCTACATAGTAAACGGCTTCATATCTCGAAGGATGAACTTCATCCTGATCGACGAATGCCTCGATATCTATGGCACGCGTACTCTTTAATTTTAAGGCATTAAATTCAGCTGACTCAAAAACTACATACTGATCGGGCTCGTATTCATAACCCTTAACAATATCCGTTCTCTTTACTTCCTCATCGCAAGTGCGACATACTTTTTTATACTTGATCCTACTGTTATCTTTTTTATGTAGTTGATTAAATTTAATCGTGTTGCCCGTCTCTACGGCATTAAAAATTTGGATTGGTATGGTTACCAATGAAAATCTAATATGTCCCTTCCAGATGGATCTCATAGGTTTTATTTTTTTAGTATCCTTAAAGATAACAAGCTAATAGCATACCATTTACTAAGCAATAGAAGACATGATTAATCCTGTGTTCTTTTCTTTTTGTACTCCGTCTCAATTAAAAGAACCCATAATCATTAGACGAAATCAAAGTATTTTTTAAAAATGTCAGCTATATTGCAATTTTTGGAACAGTTTTTGAAAATAACATATTGTAGAAATTTTTAATATGTTCTACTATTTATAAAAAGACTTCTTAAAAGAAGTATAAAACCGTATTAACAATGAGAGCATTATATGGCATACTGCTACTTGGATTATTTATCTGGGGATGGAGCTTAAGTGATAAATACTTGTGTATTGAAACCGCTCCTACTACTGAAAAAGCTGCTGTCGTTCCGAATAAGTCTACGGAATCATGTAAATCCTTAAAGTTAAGGGATAAAAAGGCTTTTAATGTCAGTTCAAAATCCAATTTTACATTTCCCTTATCATCTAGTGATTATTCAGATCCATCAGATGATTTATTAATTGCAACTTCAGAATTGATCTCTTATTTAGATGAAAATCCGGATCGGGCTATTCAAATAAAAGGTCTATACTTAGAAACAGAGGAAAATTCTACTTCAGAAAAGTCTTTAGGATTGGCTAGAGCCAAAAATATTGAAAGCTTTTTTATGGATCAGGGAGTACCCGATGCACAAATCCAGATCATCGGTAAAAAGTTAGAAGACGCCTGCGTAGAAGACGATATCCTTTTAAAGGGTTGTGCTATCGCTTTTGGCGGAAAAAATTAATCTATTAATTAATAAGAAATAAATAGCTATGTGTTATTGGCCATTATACTTAATGTTAGGAACTGCTCTACTCGGGTGGTTACTAGGAAGATCTAGAAAATTTGATACATCAGATTACGATCTTAAAATTTCGTCGAAAGACAAACAAATATCAGCGCTTACTGCAGATTTTGATACTCAAAAAAGTAGATACGCTGACTTAGAATCTAATTACAGTAATCTAAATTCTAGATACAGTCAAGCATTAACTGACATAGCTGCTACTCCAGAAGTTGCTGCTCCCGTAACTAATACAGAAATAAAAGAAGTTACTGTAGAGGTAGTAAGAGAAGTAGAAAAAATCGTAGAAGTAGAAGTAATAAAAGAAGTGCCTGTAGAAACGATTAAGGAAATTATCAAAGAGGTAGAAGTAATAAAAGAGGTGATTAAGGAAGTACCTGTCGAGACGATAAAAGAGGTAATAAAAGAAGTAGAAGTAATAAAGCAAGTACCCGTAGAGACCATTGTAGAAAAAGAAGTAATAAAAGAAGTAGAGGTCATTAAAGAGGTAGAAGTAATAAAGGAAGTAGAGGTCATCAAAGAAATAGAGGTGATAAGAGAAGTCCCTATCGAGATTATAAAAGAGGTAGAAGTAGTAAAAGGAGTAGATATGGAAACCTTACAAAAAATGGTTGCTGGATTAGGAACCATAGAATTATCCAAATCTGTTACGAGTGAGACTAGAAATGTTAAAGAGGGAGAAATCGTAGAAAGAAGAGTCGTAGTAGAACCTCAAAAACTTCGTAAAATAGAGGGAATCGGACCAAAGATAGAAGGTCTACTCCATGACGCAGGAATTAAATCGTTTGGGCAATTAGCAGAAGCTAATCCTGAAAAAATAAAGGAGATCTTATTGGCTGCCGGAAATAGATATAAAATGCATGATCCTACTACCTGGCCACAGCAGGCAGCTCTTGCAGCAGAAGATAAGTGGGACGAATTAAAGGCGTTACAGGACTCCTTAGATGGAGGAAAGTAGGAAAGAATTTTTTTTTAATCTACTATCTAGGAGGATTAAACCAGTATTCGTGCAAGTGTTTGATCCTCTTTTTTAATTCTACCCTGAAACAGATTTGTGGGTTTAGTGGGTTTAGTGGGTTTAGTGAGTTTAGTGAGTTTAGTGAGTTTAGTGAGTTTAGTGAGAATTATAAAAAAATCGTCTAATTGGTTATTAGTGATTTAACTGCTACCCCAGCCTCTGTAAAAATTTTTATAAAGTAATTACTTGCTGGCAAATCAGATACATTTATTTCCGTGGAAAATTGAAGACCATCATTTTTTTGTAGTATCGTTTTTCCTAACACATCTACTATTTCAATTCGTTCTGGAATTACGTCAGAAGTTACTCTTACATAATCAGATGTAGGATTAGGAAAAATGGAAACCTTAAAATTCATTATTACATCCTCCGCACTGACAATCGTTCTTCCCTCTACAAAAATACCATGGCTTGGATTTAGGAAAATACCCGAACCAGTGGTTTGGTTTGCAACTGCTCGTACCATATACCACTCCCCTTCTATAAAACTGGGATCATTATAATTAGTATCCGTGATAGGATCTAAGGTCAATTTTACATATTTCCCTAATTCCGAATCACTTTTATACACATGGTATCCTATTATATTAGGATCAATCGATGGCGTCCATTCTAAACTTAATGGTGCCTCCGTTCCTAAGGCGAGGTCACTCGGAGGAAAGGTCTGATACAATCTCAATGTCGGATCTCCAAAAAAATTAAAGTGGGTTCGATTCCACCATTCCGGAGTATCCCATTCTTGATGTACTTTTTCTAATTTCTGGTTTTGCTCATTATGATCCATAATTTGTTTACATGCATATCCTAAAGGCTCTCCTACTCCAGCCTGATGAAATACATTTATGGCGGAAGTAGTCCATAGAGCGATAAGACAATTACTATTATCATAGGAAAGTATCCTGCGTATTGCCGCTGAGCTCCATCCACTATTACTTCCATTATTAGGAAGATCTCCATAACCCCAGTAGCTTTGATCACTACTATATACCAACGCATCCATCCCATGGGTCTCCCACTCTGTAAGCTGAGGTACAAATTGGTTTTGCATATACCATAAGAATGGTCCATTATTCTTGACCCATTCACAATGGCCAGATTCATTAGAAATACCACTATCCATTATATCACTTCCGCCCGATAATGCCGGAAGACTACGATAAGAGGCATCTGTAGAATTAGAATATCCGTTAGCGTAAAAAGCAGATCGAGTTCCTAATTTAGTTCCAGATGTGACATATCTAAAATCATGTAATCGATCCAGATATTGCCTCATTGCCTGTTCCTCTGCTAGTACATTTCCATCTACCGATCTATGAAAATTTATTCTTCCAAAAGCCATTTCTAATTCGGAAGGAATTACATCCTGATCCCATTTAAAATCTCCAGGATAATTTTTAAGGATAGGATCATTTTGTTCTGGAACATCATAAGTCGCTATATCTGAAAAGAGTCCATCAATATCCGCATAATAAACATCTGACCCTCTAGCTCCCGATGCTTCAATATGTCCATCAGGCGGTTGCAATCCCTGTCCAGATCTCGGAAGCGGAACATTTCCAAGAATCGTTAATACCATAGGTTTATCATCAGTAGGAGCGCTATCATAAATATTCGTAATAGCATTTTTAACATCTATGACTTGATCTCCATAATCAAAAGAATTCCCCCCATTAGAAATAATTAGCTCGTTTACAAACCAGCCGTCCGCCGTTAAATCTTTTTTAAGCCTATTTATATGATCAGGAAGCGTTTCTATAAGATCATCTGAAATAGCTAAAATCATTTGCCCTCTGTAATCAGATTGATCAAAATAATAAGAACCAGCCACATATCCCAAAGCATCACCAGAAGCCTGTGTTCTCCTTATTTGATATTCCCATAGATCTCCTTCCTGTACATTACTATCAGTCCATGATATCGTACCAGCCGGCAAACCACTTACTTGTAATACCCAATCGCTCCCGTTTCCATAAATATTTCTACGATAAACCGCTGTTACATCCTGATCATTAAGTGAAGCATCTAAGAAATTCAATTGTAAACCTTCGTTCGTTACAATTGCATCTACTAGGCAAACTCTTTGACCTTCGATATTGTAATTAAAAGTAGAAGCTATCTGGCCATGTATAAAACTAGCTGTTATAAAGACAAAAAAAATGGAGTAGAAAACATCTACTCCATACTTTGGAAATTCTTTCATATTCTAAAATCTGGAGATAACTAAAAATAGATATTTATCCGAAATTTATAGACCCCTTTCTAAAACTATCTCAATGATCCTAGTTACACTTATAAAGCGTGCAGGAACCTTTTACATTATTATCTTCTCCCTGATCGATATCAAATTCAATAACCAATTCCTCTTCCGTAAAGGACTTAATATCATACCAGCCTCCGCCTTCTATAATTAAATTTTGAAAAATGTCTGGATGAGAAAAAACAACCGTGATTCCTTCTCCAGTAGAGTTATCATAAAATAAATCTTTCCTTCCTGTTTCTTTTTTAACATCTAATGTGATATATGCATCATCAGAATTAGTCGTACAAGAATCTGTAACCATCGGTCCTGCGTTATCAATACGGATCACAAACTCATCAAAATCATCTCCATAGTCAATAAATCTTCCTGATCCATACGTAAAATCGACTCCTCTTACTTTTCCAGAAAGTAAATCATCTGTTGGTTCATCGCCACCATCATCGCCACAAGAGATAATAGTAAGTGACATTAATAGTATTAGCAAATAGTGAAATTTCATAGTTGAATTTTTGTGATTATAATGCGACGAAAATAGTACAATTTATTATTTTCTATAAAACATGATGAAGGGTAATTTTAAGGCTTCATGTTAAAATATATCCTACCTTTTGGGAACTACTTTTTTATGATTTGCAACTTTATATTTTCAGCTCTTAAAAACTAAATCATTTATTGCTTTTCTAACAATAGTCGCTCGATATCTTCTTCTAGTTTCTTAATAGAAGCTTTACTAAGCCCATTATATATACCACGTATAAATTTTTGTCTATCAACCAAAATAAAATTTTCTGTATGTAGAAACTCGTCTTCCTCTTTCTCTAGTCCGAGGCTTTCTTCCACAAAATACGAGTGTCTTCCCATGTCATATATTTCCTGTTGATCTCCAGTTACTAGATGCCATTTAGAATCATTTATCATATATTCTTCTGCAAAAACCTTAAGTACTGGCACTGAATCTCTAGTAGGTGTAACTGAATGGGAAAGCAGCATTACATTATCATTAGATTTAAATCTTTCCTGTAAGTCTAAAAAACTCCTTGTCATTTTAGGACAAATACCGGGGCAGGTGGTAAAGAAGAAATCGGTTACATATACTTTGTCCTCAAATGATTTATTCGTTATCGTATCTCCGTTTTGATTAATAAAACTAAATGGAGCTACTTTATGAAAATCTAATAATTTTAGATCATCAGATTCAAACCAGTGAGGAGTAAAATTAGCATTATCATAGTAGGGCAATTGATAATCTTGCTGGACATTTTTTTTAGAGGCATCTTGTTTACAACTAAAAACTGTTAATAGTATGAAGACATAAATTTTATTCATTTTGACTTTGTAAAACAACTTCTTCATTTTCTAAAGAAAAGCAAAGGCTCGCTCTTTTTAAACCAAAAATTCTTCCGTGCTTAGCCTCATAATTATTATAAAGTTTTCCATTCTCTCTCCAGGACTGCTGTAGTCCATATTCTCTACCCTCCTTCAGATTTGTTTTTTTAAACAGTTTACCACTCTGATAAAACTGTTTTTGCACACCTTCTCCTGTACCATTTTCTATGTACAACTCTGAGCGCATGTTACCATTACGCCACCAACTTTTAGTAAGTCCATTTTGCTTTCCATCTTTATAGGAAGACTTGTAACTAAGTAAACCGTTTTGAAAATACTTGTTATGATTTCCATGTTTTACACCTTCTAGGTAATCTATGGATTCAGCCAAAGAATCATTATCATAAAAGCTCGTACTAGTGCCAGTGAACAATTGGTTTTCAAAAAAGACTAATCCTTTTTCTGGTACTAGCTCTAGCAAAGTAGCATCCACTTTCTTTTCTGAAATATTATTAATCATAGTGTAGTCTTCTTGCTTATTATGACAAGCAAACAACACTATGATTATTATCCAACAAGGATTCTTAATTAATATCATTAGGCGTACCCTGATAATCTCCAGGGAATAAAATGTAATAGGCATTCAAAAAGAGATCATTTTGAATATGATAATGATATTCTCCATCTGCATTATGCTGTGTACTACTCGTATGACCTCCAGACTCATCTAGATCCGTAGGATACGTTCCTGTAGCGCTACATTTTCTGCCATATAGAAAAAATCCATCAGCGATTACTCCTATTAACTTATCATCATCTTCAGACCATGCATGAGGCTCTAAGTGATAATGGTAACTCTGTGGACCAGTGTGTGCCGCTGTAAAATCTAAAGAACCTATTGCACCATCTAAAGGAATATTAGGTCCTTCCTCATCATTATATATCATAGACCCACTAACTGCAAAACCGATAGCAGCCAAACCAGTAGCAGTACTAGTCGCTGCTAATTCTGGATTAGTAGGAATACGTAAAGTATAAGAACCATTAAAGTCATCTATATTTCCTGGTGCCATCATATCATAAGATGTAACTGTAGGCTCTATAAATAACGGATGGTTTTCTGCAGCTGCTTCCGTTATAATCAAGTTACCCATAGGATCTGTATCAGACCTTTCTGTTACATTAGACCAGTAAGGAGAAGTATGATCAGGGAGTCCATTCGTTTCTAATACTACCTCGTCTCCATCTAAAGTAATGGTAAAATTATCTCCGAACTCTGCAAAAGCTTGATGTAAAGTTCCATCTGTATTTTGAGGAGTATCATCACCACATGAATAAACAATGAGTGATAAACTTAAAATACTCAATAGATAAATGCTATATTTTTTCATTTTAAAATTTAAGTACGTTTTTAATATTTTTAAGGTTTGTATTAACAAGTGCTTTATATCTCTAATGGTTGGTTCTTATTCTTTCCTTATTCTAAATATACTGCATAATAATCATAGAGTGTGCGGAAGGCTGTTCCGTCACCCGTCTCAATCGCTCGAATGAGTTTTAAATGATCTTCCATTTTTATTTCAAATTATTAAAAGCTTAATACTTTCTTGTATGAAAACAAATATGCACAAAATCCTTCTTTTTAATAAGATACTTTTAAATTAAGGAATAAACGAAGTCTTAAAAAATAATTAAGCCATACTAGTTAGATTTTCAGCGACTTCTTTATACCTAATTCTAATCCTCTTAGCTCAGCTAATCCTCGTAACCTGCCGATTGCAGAATACCCTGGATTCGTTTTTTTATTGAGATCATTCAACATTTGATGACCATGATCTGGTCGAAAAGGCATCCGTATATCTGAGCGACCGCTAGCTTTACGTCGTGCTTGTTCTTCTATTAAGCCTTTCATCACTACATACATATCTACATCTCCATCTAAATGATCTGCCTCATGAAAATTACCATTGCTATCTCTCTTAGTAGATCTAAGATGAATAAAATGAATCCTATCTCCTAGGCGCTTTATAATTCCGACTAGATCGTTATCATCTCTGACTCCTAAAGATCCAGTACAATATGTTAGTCCGTTATGCATGCTTTCTACGGAATTATAGATATCTAGCACATCTTTTTCTGTACTTACGACCCTGGGTAAACCCAATATCGAAAAAGGTGGATCATCTGGATGGATACACATCATCACACCTGCCTGTTCTGCCGTTGGTATGATCGCTCGGAGAAATTCAAAAAGATGGGCTTTAAGTTTTTGAGCATTTATATCTTGATAACTATCAAGAACTTCTTGAAATTCTTCCAGTGTGTAGCCTTCTTCCGCTCCAGGTAATCCTGCTGTAATATTACCAATCAAATGTTCTTTCTGATTAGAAGACAAATAATTAAAATATTCCTGTGCTCTTTCCTTTTGCTCACTAGTGTAGTCTTCTACAGCTTGTGGCCTTTTGAGTATGTATAAATCGAATGCACAAAAGGCCGTTGCATCAAACCGTAACGCTCTAGACCCATCCCCATAATCATAATTCAAATCTGTACGGGTCCAGTCTAGAACGGGCATAAAATTGTAACAAATAATATCAATGCCACAATCCCCCAGATTAGAAATAGTCCTTTTATAATTCTCTATGTATTGCTCAAATTTTCCAGTACGTTTTTTAATATCCTCATGCACTGGTACACTTTCTACTACTGACCAACTGAGTCCAGCATCTTCGATCTCCTTTTTACGTTTGTTGATTTCATCAATAGACCAGACTTCTCCATTAGGTATATGATGCAAAGCTGTAACAATTCCAGTGGCTCCTGCCATAGTAATATCAGTCAGACTCACAGGATCATTTGGCCCAAACCATCTCCATGTTTGTTCTAAACCTAATTGATTATTTTTTGACATAGAAACCTTCTTTAGAATATTAATTAAAGGACTCCTTTTATTTTAAGAATATAAGAATTACAAAAGTACAGACTATAGAAAACCACTTACTAAAAAACTATACTCCACTAAACGCATTAAATCCACCATCAACAGGAATCACAGTTCCTGTTACAAATTTTGACGCATCCGAACATAAATAATGAATGGCTCCATTCAATTCGTCCGCATTACCAAAACGATTCATCGGTGTATTTTTAATAATAGTATTCCCTCTATCGGTATAGCTTCCGTCTTCATTAGTTAACAAAGTCCTGTTCTGATTAGTTATAAAAAAGCCGGGGGCAATAGCATTTACTCTCATCCCATCTCCATATTTATGTGCTAACTCTACAGCCATCCATTTTGTAAAATTGTCTATCGCCGCCTTAGATGCAGAGTATCCCATAATTCTTGTTATAGCTCTATCAGAAGCCATAGAAGAAATATTAATGATTGTTCCCTTTTTATGTTTTACCATCTGCTCTCCAAATACCAATGAAGGGATGATGCTACCAAATAAATTTAGATCTATTACTTGCTTAAACTGTTCGACATCTACTCCAAAAACAGATTGATCGAGACCAACAGTTGCACCTGGTTTATTTCCTCCAGCAGCATTAATAAGTATATCAATTTTACCATAGGTTGCCATAATTTTTGCGGCTACCTCTCTTAGACTTTTTTCATCAACCACATTACAAAGGTGGCCATCAACCCGATCACTAATTTCTTTTAGATTATTTACTGTTTCTAAAAGGGGAGCCTCTTTATAATGTAATAGAATTACGATCGCTTTATTTTCTAATAGATACTTAGCTATAGCTCCTCCCAGGACGCCGCAACCGCCAGTTACAAGAATCACTTTATTATCAAGATCAAATAAACTCATTTACATTATTTTATTATTTAAAAAGTATCTCGTCAAAAAATTAAGATGGAGGATAACAAAGTAAAATTTTAGAGGGACTTACTGACGTAAAAGTGATTTCAGCAACAGCAGCAGAAATAAATATTTCATCTCCCTGAGCATAGGTATATTCCTTATCATTACAAATCATTTTTCCCGCTCCATCATATATTACAGCCACATAAAAACTCGCATCCCCTTTAATAGTATGACTACCATCTAATGTCAATTCGCTTAAGCCAAAACAATTAGTATGCTTTTTATTAAACAACGTTTTTAAAGTATAGTCTGAGTTACTATCTAAAACTTCCGGAGTTATTTTCCAATTCTGTAGAGCTTCTTCTAAGGTATATGTATCATAATGAAAACATTCTAACATTTTCTCCTCGCCTACCCCTTGATGAATCCCCTCTGGTCCAATCTTTAAACCATTAGGCGTTGTTTTTTCCACACGCATAGTATAATCCGTGGGCTCTTGCACTTCCATTAGAAAACAACCAGCTCCGATTGCATGAGGCACGCCTCCATAAATCATAAAAGCATCGCCTTTCTTTACTTCGATTTTATGTAGACAATCTAGCATTCCTTGTATGTTTTGATTATCAAAATGCGCTGTCCACAATGCTTTAGTAACATGTTTTTTAAATCCCATGTACACGACACTTTTCTCACCATTTATCTCACGGGTATTTAAAATATACCAAGATTCAGTTTTACCAAACTCCGAATTAAAAACTTCTCTCGCATATTGCTTATCCGGGTGTACCTGAACGGTCAATCGCTCTAGGGAATCTAACATTTTAATCAGGACTCCTGTAGTACCAAATTTATCAGCGACCTCTTTACCTAAATATAATTCGAGATTAGAATCGATTAATTCCTTCAAGGGAAAAATACCTTCATTAGTTTCTATTAAGGATAGCCCTTCATTTTCCGGCCTACCTTTTCCTCGGGCAGTTATGGCAGACATAATCCATTCTTCTGGTTGACTACCATCAGCTTCGGTGTTATTCTTTTTCCATCGATCGATAAGAGCCCCTCCTTCATAAGTTCTCCACACTCTGTTAGACAATTGCTTTAAAGGGATATGTG
>Ga0114957_1002346_pt1 | contig 18283 bp, 20 predicted proteins | sample BantaG_FD_87175 | JGI IMG/M metagenome (GOLD analysis project Ga0114957, IMG submission 87175) | Marine algal microbial communities from Bantry Bay, Ireland - BantryBay_4 metaG | ecosystem: Host-associated > Algae > Red algae > Unclassified | place: Bantry Bay, Ireland | collected 2014-11-21 | reverse complement strand
GCTCGGTGATGATGCGGTTCCTAACGCGCCACTGTGCTGCTGGCGGTGTGCACCTGTCATGTTCGATGCAGAGCACGATCGGCTCCGCCAGGGTCTTCCGACTTCTAAGGACCTGGCCGGATGTCATGCTCCTGTGCTGGTGCAGCGGCTGTCCAACAGCAGCGTGTACCTGTTGGTGGACAAGCTGAAGGTGCTCGGGGGGGGGGGGCGGTAGGGGGACTCTTGAGTAAGACATGTTTCTGGTTACCACTGATTTTCTTTTGTTTGGCAGTCTCCGGGTCATGAGCTCTTACTTCCGACGTTCCCGGTGGGGGGTGGGGCGCGCAGGTTTGTGTGCTTTTTTCATCTACTTTTTCGTGTGATCCTGCCTTGACAATATTGCTCGTTTTGCTCGGTGAGGTGAGACATCCAGAGAACACAATATACTCTTTCACTCAGCCCCATCCTACCGCAGCCGCATTGGCAAAAACGCCCCCAGTCATCCACTTTTGAAGTGGAAGCCAGATCTCTTGGTGAAAATTACGTTGTGCTGCCCGCAGGGCAGAACGAAGGCAAGTTGTCTCACATGGTCAGCTGGTATTAAAGACAATCCAGCTTCAGTGTCGATTGTGACTTCAGCGGGCTGTCCCAAGACGCTGAATGCCATCGCTGGTATCTTCCAGGTCTCACAGGCGAAATGGAGCTCGCCATCGATTGTTCCAACGGACTGCACACGGACAAAGCGCAATTCTCTGCTATCCAACAGATCGGAGCCGGACTCGCGTTCGGGGGTGGCTCCGTTCTCATGTAGAGACACTGTGGACCCTTCTCGGAGGACAGACGGTCGATGCGCTTGCGTGTCTTGACGCCAGAATGCCAGAGTTGCGTTGGGCGCACGACCTCGCCAGAACTCTTCCGTGGATCCCAGAACCGTGCGCGCGGCTGTTCGTGGACTCCAGCGCATGTTGGTGGACAGTGATTGTCTTTTGTGAGGACCGAGGCTATGAAAAGTGACAGACTTCAGTGGCTGGCGTTTTTGACCAAGAAGCCACGAAGCAGGAATCCCATGTGCGCCGGGCATGGAAAGAACCCGTGAGTACTGCTCTGTGTGTCTCCACCTTTGCATGGAGTACTCAGCGGGGTTCCTACTGTTACTCTGGCTCACCTCCCGCTTCGAATGTTGGTGGAGCTTCTCGAAAATGAGCTCTTATATCGCTGACCCCAGCAGCGCAAGTGGGAGGGTGCGATATAACAGTTCCAGTACACGATGTACGGACGGTCTCTCCCAACTTCCGTTTCAGGGTAACAGTCGACGCAGCTCATTGCTCTTTTCACGTTAAGGCATAGCATGACACTGCAGTATTGGCAAAGACATTGCTGGTTACAGAGGATCCACCCCTCCAAAATAATCAACACAGGAGCCAAGTGCGCACGGCGGGTCCATGTCAGACGTACCGTGAGGTACCACTGCAAGCGGAGTCGGCACCCATCCTAAATTCTCACTCCCACCCACGCCCAGATCCCCGGTTCTAACGGCAGGCCCTCCCAGTGACTCGAAACTCAGCAAGAGGCCTCTGCCCGCACCCGCCAACGTGCGCATGCCCGTGAGCGGAGCCCCCAGCGGCGCCCTTGTCTGATGAAGAACAAGTGTCGACACGGACACTCCTCGGACCCTCTCCTGTATCTGGGACATAACCCCGGGCGGGACACATCTCGTTTCGAATTTAGGCGTTGCGTCCCCCGGCGATATCAGCTGAGCGCCGTTGCCAGGACAGTGATATGACCCAAGATTCCAGTCAGCTGTCCTGGTAGGTGCGACCAATGGCATCGCGGCGAGGCGTGGCTCGCGAAAAGGCTCAGCGCGATCCCCCCCATGGCCAGTTGAGGTAGGTCACCCGGCACAGGAACGTGCCGTCGCCGCTGCGAGGCCATGTCGCCTCGTCCTTGTGCCGGAAAGTCGCGCGCCGAATCAGGGAAATCAAGCCGCTCAGGGTCTTTGGCCCGAAATCGACGTCCGCCAGACGTTGGAAGCTGCGTGATCTCAGCTGCGGCGGGTACTCGGGATGAACAGCTGTCGGCCCCATGAGAAAAACGGGCGGGATCCCCATGCGCCTCTGTGAGGACGTGCAACTCTGCCAGGCCATTCCCGTCCGTGAGCTCTTCGTCGCTGTGCACCGACGTCAGCCAGTGCCCATTCTTCACGCTGCCAGAGTCAGTTACATACAGCTGGTGGATGTCCGCGCTGCCGACCGGGGACACCGGCACGCGAGGAGATTTGGTGAGCTCCAGCAGCTCCCGCACATACTGCTGCTCTCAGCGTCCGTCCGCCATAAACCCGAGCACCTAGCCTTCACAGTCATTTCCGCCACAGAGGTTCTCTTCTCGTTTCCGGCGGCGAGCAAATCCCGTTCACTGGAAAACCATCGAGACACGCTGTCCAAAGCCCGGTAGGCCTGCTCACTGACCGAATCAATTAACTTTTCGCGCATGATGCCTATTGGGCGGCTCTTGCTTGAATGTTCGACAGGTAAAGCAGCTGAGATGACTTTGCCCTCGGTGGACTCGGTTCAAGACCCCGCCTCCAGGTTGACAGTCTCGTCGCCTACCCTAGTTCCGTCATCTGCCGCGGTAGACCCGGCCACGGTGGCCAGCCAAGGGCGCGACCGGTGGCCCAGGCTGGTATCTGATCGGCCGCCCGCAGATGCCCGCCATTTCGGGCACTTTTCCAGCACCTGAGCGGCCCAGATGCTCCGGAAGACAGACGCTGGACGCAGCCCGTCTTTATTGCTTTTGATATTGTTCTGGTTCCGGTAGAGCGTCATGATGTTGGCGAAAGAGCCTCTCTCTGTCTGCCCAAAAGACGGCTTGTACAGCTTCTCCACCGCCAAACTCTTGTGCGAAACACGGAGGAGCCACGTAAAGCGGTTACGAAGAGCGAGTTTGGTCCATGACGTAATAGCCTCGGACTGCGTCAGACAAGTCGTCGTCAAAAGGACCCAAATAAGCGCTTTGCCCTTACCGTCGACCCTCTCCGATGCCTTGACGTAATAGCGCGCCAGCGCCCCTTCCTCGTTGGGGTTGAAACTCGGTCCACGCGAAGGTCGGCGTGGCGTTGCGGGCGCAGCAGGCTCTGTGTCGTAAGCGGCATGGTTTTGCACGTGTTTTGAAGCTTCGTCGTGAGGAACGAAATCCGCTGCGAATGACGTCAAAGCGGGTACCGGGAAAAGGTCGGTGGGAGAGTGAGGGGTGCTCTTTGGCGCGTCGTCTGGGAGACGGCCCCAACATGTCGGTGGAACGCAGGTGCCATTCACCTCCCACAGCCACTAGAGTGTTGCTCGCGAGAGTCAAATTACAGATCGTGGAGGACTCCGAGTCGTACCTCAGCACAATTACCGGCACGACGGCAGTTGCAGGTCATCTGATCTGCTTCCACCCTGGATTTGCATTGGTCAACGAGTTTGACGAAGACAGTATCTTTCGCCGTCCTTCTCGCCATCCTGTGCAGATTTTACAAAGGCGGTAGCACCATGGCTAAAACTATGGAGAAGTGGCGCACCGACAGAGATGCCCTTAGCCATCCGCCATGGCACAATGGCGAAATGGCGGACCGATAGACTTGGTCACAGAGCAAGCCCAGCGGCGCGGTTCCGGAATCAAACTATAGTGCAACACTATGTTACGGTGCGGAAGGGTGCCCAGCGGTCAGATTAATAGTGCATGATCCGCACCAAGTGTTGGGATGGTGTTGATCCTACACCATCCGGTGGTATGATGTCAGATCTACACCATCCCAACGTTTGCTGCAGCGTATGGGGGACACCCCCGTTCGAAAAGAGTCCAACACTTGGACTGTGACAGTCCCCACCAAGAGTATCTCGGCAAGAGTATCACGTGAGTATAATTTTCAGGTTTATTCTCGTACCCGCGGAATATTTCGACGCGTCGCTCATACCTATACTCGGCGAATGAGACGTCCCCAGATACTCGCCACATCGATTCACCAAGGATATCCATGAGTACTCCCCGTATTATCAATTCTTGCTCTACTGTCGCAAGGTAGCACACCACAACGAAGACGTCACCGCGCCCTACGGCAATGCGCTGCGAGACGCGACGATAGGGATCAGCACCCCGATCCCTCGTTGGATCCCGTGCAGAGGCTGTGGCCCATTGACGGCGCGTTTCGCTCCCACCTCCTTCACACGAAGCTGCGTGCAGGGCACCAGGCAATCATGTACTTGACATGGTGGAAGTATCCATGCTCTATGCGCGCCCTATCCGCGCCTCGGCGTCGAGGGGCGCGGGGCGTGAACAGCACCCTAACAGCGCCCTAACAGCGCCTTAACAGCGCCCCTGAATAGCGCTCTGGGTGCACTTCCAAATCTTGAACTTACCAGCATCCTGCGGTGCGGCGCCGTGACAACGTCAGCCGCCTGACAACAAAATACGTCCCGAAGACACAAGATAATTGACATTCCGAATGATAATTCCAGCCAAAAGAAATAAGCATACCCGCGCGAAAAATAAACATGGACACCGACAGCCCAAGCTTTCAAAGGTATTGCTGTCTTCCCAATTTTGGCCGGTGAGGTCAATGTCAAGAAGGGGTCTTGGTCAACTGCCCATTCGTCTATCGACTTTATTCGGGTGAGTAAACGGCTGAGACGCTGTTTCATACTGTTGATCACCCCTCTTGACATCGAGGGGATCGGCCAAAATTGGGAAGACAGCAATGTGTATTCTGGATATCCAGTCCGCCAGGTTTGGAGAATACTCATACTGAGATGTCTGAAAGTCTGTCGCACTGCCAGCCAATACACAGTGCACAGATGGATGGTTTTTCGTCGCCAAGATAGTTTTACATTTTCGGGCTGGAGAATCTGTATCCAGTAGACGCACAAAAATGTATTAAGATAGCCGTGCAAAGCTCCTGTGAGCTGACCTCAGCATGATTCTGAGGTTCATGTGCACAACAGTCCCGTGGATGGGCGAATATTCTACACTTCACATTACCTGATTCTCGAGATACCTCTGTCATTGGGCAGTTCATCTCCACAATTTTCTGGACTCGTTTTACGGACCATCTACGGGACTGGTTCTGGGATCGTTCCAGAAGCACTGTAATCCTGACCCACAGACCATCTTGCGGACTGTCCTTCGAAAATCATATGAGGACTTGTTCAATCGATTGTCTAACTGCTTCTTCTGCAAACACAAATCGTCTGCCTGTTCCTTCATTAGCGTGAGCGAAAGGCATGTTTCGACATGCCCGCCATTTTGACCAAGGCCGATCGTGGCCGCTGACGCATCACTTGCGCGACTGTGTATTTTATTGCGAGTGTTTCTGACATATGTTAACCGGGGAATTGCGAGTTCCGGTCGTGCTGTGCTACGACGATAGGCGACGAGATTGTGACTGAGCTGAGAACGAATTTACTGCGTGGGAGGGAGACCCACTCATCCATACATCAGGAATGGGTGCGTCCGGGACTTCACGATTTCCTCGATGTGCGATCCGACGCATGTTTACCCAGTTCTCATTTTCTCTGCGCCGGGCAATAGCGTGTCGGTCGCACGACTGCCAAGTCACATTGAGGCTCCCTCTGGACACGCTTCGTGCACCAGGAGCGACGCTCCATGGGCAGGTCTGGCTCTCTGATCGGTTTCTGCAGACCCTCCTCACGTCTTCAGTCAAAGTAGTCCAGGCTATTATCTACGATCAAGTCCTTGAGGCAGGAATCTGGATCAATCTTGCGCACTCGTAAACTCAATCGTGGACGACGATCCCCAAGATGATTATACTCCGACGCCAGAACTGTCCTAAGCAAGATCCCCGAGATGATCTTACTCCGACTTCAGGACAGTTCTCAGCACGACACGCAGAACGATGAGAACCAGCGAATCGAAATGATCCTTCATAAGCATTTGGCAGCAATTTCGCCGGACAATTGCCGAATCTGCAGGTGCTGGTGTGAGGATGATTCCCACTGAATATCGGTGCAGACAGTTTTGGAGCACTTCTGATTTCCAGTGCGGGCTCTATCCCCAAGATCAACAAAAAGTGGGCATAATCTGATCCCATGATCAATGTGCGGCAGGTCTGCGAACCGTCGGTGGGCGTGTTCGAATGTGGCAGTTCTCAGTTATAAGGAATCGGGAACCAAACGCTGTGTGGCTAGATCAGAGCCGAATACCGCACTCGTGGTCAAACTGATAATGGAGTCTGCTGACTTTTGCCTGTCCAGGACGGCACAGGAACAAGAGCAGGAATTTGTTTTTCTGACATAAGTTCTTACCTCTGATGTCCAATCCACATTTTGACCAATTCATATTTCAGTTCAATGACAAGTGAATCGGTTGTCGTCGGTGATTGGATTTAGCGTCACCGGTACTGTCGTCCGACGTCGGCTGCTCCGTGACGCTGGCACGTCTCATCGACGTCTGCTCTTCTTGAGGCTTTCTTACACGCCCACACGCCTAGATAAGACCGCCTCGAGCGGCTCTTTTGGATTTTAGGACCCAGGCCGTCACCTCATTGGCTCGGTTCAACATTTATAGCTTTCCAGTGGCCATCGCAAAAGCTGTCGGTAGAGCTCAAATATCATACACTTACGGCTTCCACGTTGACCTCTTTTCAGAGTGCAGAGCCCGTGGACCAATCAGCATGTGACACCAGCTTCATTCCATTCACAATCGGGAACCTGGCTGTTGATCCGCTATGAGCTCGCAGGACATGGGACATCCAACAAGCCCACCTGGTGGAAACCCCTGGCCCAAAGATCACACCGAGCGGTCCACCTGTGAGAAAGGCTACCCGTTGCAATATAAATCTATTTCTTAGCGTACGCTTCTATCACGCCATTGCCCTCCTCAAACTGGTCTTTGGCCCACTTGGCCCTGTCATCAATCCTTTTCTGCAGCGTCGCGAGGCACTCGCACCGCCATGTCTTGTTCTGCCGCAATCGTCGTTCTCCAGGCCGCAGCGCGCCGCAGGGCGCTGCCTTGCGCTTGCGAATTGGGGCCTTCGCCCGCCGCAGGGCCTCCGACGCCACGCCGCTCAGCGTCATCGTCTGCACCAGCTTTCGGCAGGACAGCAGAGCCGTCTCAGCGGTAAATCGGGGGGCTTTTCGGTCATAGAAACCATGCCATGATTCGATGGCTTGCTCCCCGTACAGCCCCGTGCTGCCCCGCAGCCCCATGAATTCCCGAGTGTGGCAAAAAAGCATATGGATCTTGGGCGAAATGCTCATCCAAGGGCATGATCCCTGGAGGAGTCTGACGAACGCCCGTGCACCAGCCTTAAACCGCGCCTGCTCGGCGGAGGGAATAAGCGCCGCTCGGTTGAGGGTTGACAGTACCGCCCGCCAGAGCTCCTAAGCGCGCTCATAGACGGTGAGCCAGGAAGCAGACACGAGAGGACGCAGCGCGTCCACAATCTCACAGCACCCAGAAGCGATTGTGTGGCAGTGTCGACCGATGACGTTGCTCCCGTGGTAGGGCACAGGCACGACGCCAATGTTGACGCTTAAAGTAGCCGCCAGCCGGTGCGCTAACTGCCGACCGTCCATGGGCCCGCGCTCTTGGATTACAACTTCGATTGCCAACCGTAGGAGCCAGGCTGTGATACCAATCGTGATGTGAAGTGGGAGGGGCACGATTTGGGAAGGTGGCACAACAATGACCGGTGACCGCTCCACCGACTTGTGTGTAGCCAACCCAAGTTCCGCCGGGGTCCGTCCCAAGCCCCCATACGCCTGTTGCTTCTCCCGCAAGTGCGCCGCCTTCCGGGGGGGATGAATGCAGTCCAAGGCCTGCAGGGTCCCAAATGCCTCATCCTGCAGAGAGTGGGCCTCTTTGGGGCATTTCATGCCAAGGCAGCAGGGGCAAGGCATAGACGCGCTGTACCCCTTATGACCAAACGTGATGGTTAAAACCGGGAAGTCACTGCTGACAAACACGCGTACCGCCCGTCTATGGCCACCCACTACCACCCCAGTTTTGCTCATTCGTAGTAACTGTGCCACATGTGGAGCCAGTATGGCAGCCACCTCAGGGTACTTGTCCTTGAACTCTGGGCATACTTCCACGAGTAGGGTATTTCTACGTATGTTCGGGTGTTCTTGGTTTAGAATACTCATCACAACCTTCACAGAAGAAGGGGCACCTCCCCTGTCCAAGCCAATGGAGATATGAATATCTCGCATGTCTGCTGGAGGGCAGGAATCGCGATACGGGGGTCTTCCATTGCTGGAAATATCATAATCACGAGTCCGAGGGATGGCCAAGACCTGCGGATTATATGCGGGGCGTTCAATGAACAGCCCCGCAGACCACAGGTCGGCGAGCCGCCCTTCCACTGCCCGCGAGAGGTGGGCCAGATGAGCGCGAGTGTCCAAAAAGGACACCTGCATCGCGGGAAGTGTCATTAGGGATGCTCGAGCCTCCCGCAGAGCGAGTAGAGTACCCATCGGGCTCAGCGCCCTGCCGAAAAACACCCGTATCCGATTGAACTTGGCATCTCTCAGTCCAATGGATGCCAGCAGCCCGACCTGCTCTGCGGCAGTCGAGCGCGGCGGGAGTCTTCGACTGCCCCGTGGGCGTGTCGCATCCGGATTGGAGCGTACACCCACCGCCAAGCGTTTGTTTCTCTGGCTTCTCCGAACTTGCGTTTTCAGCAAAGTCGCGGGCTACCAAGTGTAAACGCTGACACGCCCGTGGGCGTGTCGCACGCACACAGCAGATGGACAGGTTCTTGCCAAGATGGCAGACGAAACCCGTTTCAAGTCTGGAGCTGCGATATCTGTGGGCGTCCGCGCCGCACCCAGGCACTCAATGAACTGACTGACGAGGTCAGGTACACTGAGGCGTGGCACGACGGGAGGGCGGCCCGACCCTTCAACCGACGCCACACCCACCACAGTCTGAGCGTCTGAGTGCCCCGCCCGCTCAGCGCCAACCACTGTAGTGGGCACCCGCGGCGCCGTCGGCGCACCGCTGGGCAGGGGGGGGGGGCGCTGCGCCCAGAGCCGGCCCGCCAGTAGCCGCGGCAGGGCTCAATCTGGGCGCAGGCGGTGGCACAGAGGAGGTGGGGAGAATTGCGGGCGCCGGTGTTTGCACGACCCAGCCGCCAAACCCCGCTTCGTCGCCTGTCCGGGCGGCTTGGTCATGCGCGTACGTCAAGAGGATTCTTCACTACGTGGAGCTGTGCCGGAGCGGGTAGCGTGGGCTCACAGTTGGAGCAGACCTCCACTTTGAGAAGGGACTAACTCTGTCCGGTTCACAGCATCGTGGTTTACGATCTTTTGTTCGCTGGTTGCCTTCGACACCTGATGCCTTCTGCAGTAGTCGGTGCGGGTGCCCAGCGGTGTGGTTTGTGCCGTGTCCCCGGGCACAGATCCTCCCGCTGTCTAATCGGACTCGAGGACAACATCAAACACACGTGCAAGAACCCGTCATGTGGCCCTTGCTCGGCCACGTGCGTCGTATGCGACTAGGTCGGTCATCAGCCAGACAATGTTGACGTCAAGATCATTCGAGGCAGAGCGCAGCTTTGGTCGTGCCCGTCGTTCAACATGTCGAAGATGCAGACTCGTTTACTGCCGAAGCTCCGCCACCTTCCTCCCACTGAGCACAGTAAAAAGGAGGCGTCTGAGGGGCACAAGCGCACGCTCGGCGAGATCGTCCCCGAGAGCGGCGAGCGATTTGGGGCACACGTGGCGCGGTAAATTTCGTCGACCTCACCGGGCTGGGTGGAGCGGCGGCATCCCTTGACTTGCGAATCGCGGGGGGCGTGGCGGCAGCCTTGGAGGACGAGGGAGCTCCTTGTGCAGCGGCACGCTCGATGGGATCTTTTGTGTCTAATTTTTCCACTCAACCGGCAGGTGGCAGATGTCAGCCGATCCCGGGGCCTGTTGGGGCGGCATTGGAGGCGGGTCGGCCCAGAGAGATGATGATTGACGCTTTGAAGAAGGCCCTTACAGAAGCTCCGAAGTACTCCGCTGGCACGCGGTCGGGTGCCCGGCGGTGAAACCACCAGGCCGGTCTGAGTGGCGGCCGCTCGAGTGGTTCTGAGGAGGTGCTTGGCAGCGCCAACCAATTTTTGCACGCCAAGGGGCGGGACCTGAAGAGTGCGTTGCGGCTGTACGTCGATCTTCCGGACCGGCCGGAGCTCTCTTTGTTTAAGGCTGCAATGACAAATATTTTTGGACCGGGGCTGGTGTACACAGATGCATCCGTGACTTGTGGGGAGTTTGCGTGCGCGCAGGTGCACGTCGCGCTGATGGAGTGTGCGGAGAGCGTCGGCTTGAATTCACTCGCGGTCTGTGCCTCGATGCGTCAATTCATCGTCGGGCTCCGACGTTGGGATGATGACCTGCAGCGCTTTTTCTATGACCCGACCGTCTCGTCTCCCGCGCGGCGCTCGACGGCCTCTGAATAAGGTAAAAGAACATGACTTGTCTTTCGTGCAACCGCGAACACCGCTCCTCTTCGCTTCAAACGCCAACACCACCATCACATCATCCTCGTCGCGCTTCCTTAGCCGAGGGCTCCTGCAAAGCGTCACGAAAGTCTCACCCCCAGACCTTAACCTCTCAGAACGACTTCTAGTGACCGCCCCCATTCGTGCTGGTAACTACAGGGCCTCTGAGCCGGCGGTGGCCGTAGCGACGGTTGGCGGCGGCGGAAATTCAGCGGTCCCGACCACAGGGCCCCCCGTCAGCCGGCGGAACAGTCCGCGCGAGCTTCGGGCGGCGCGGCGGCGGTGCGTTGTCGTCATAGGAGGGCACGACAGGGACGCGCCTGACACGCGGTCCCTCCGTGACCGCCTCTCGCAACAGCGCGGCAGCTCAGGCGCGCGCGACGCCGACACCAAAAAAGGACAACCATCGCATCCCGAGATCGACAACGACACTAAGCGTGAGCGAACCAGCCAATAAGCAAACAGAAATGTTACAAAGCAGCAGCAAGAGCCTCTGACTGCGAAAATTGCAGAAAAAAAATCGTTGATGTTCCCCACCATTGTGTCTCTCTTGCAGTGAGGATCACAAATGCGCGAAACGTGCTCAGAATCGTTTTCTGACAGCGGGAGCGTGTTCAGCGGCCCTAATTGACCCGGTTCTGTACAGAGGGAGCTCCCAGCTCGGTGTGCCTCGTGCTGCCGCATGCCCCCCACCATCTTGCTCGTGGTCACGGAGGGGTTTCTGAAAACACCCCAGCCCGTAACTCTCGTTGTGGTGGTCCGTTTGTGACGCCCGTGGGTGCCAAATTCTACGATTGGTACGTCTATGCTCAAACCGCAGTGATCCGTGCCCTGCCGCTTCTCAGTAAAAGATAGTCGATGGGGCCCCCCGTTTGTGTCTCTTTTCCAGTGAGCGTCATAAATGCGCGAGACGTGCTTAGATTCGTCTTCTGACAACGGGAGCGTGCTCAACGACCCTGAGTTACGCGGTTCAGTGTATGGGGAGCTTCCAGTTCGGGGGTTTTCGTGTTGCCGCATGCCCCCCATTACCTTGGTGTGGGTGTGAGAGCAAGTGCTGTTACGTCCCCGGGTGGTTTGGTTGTCTGTGGGATGAGGTGATGGACCGTTGTCGTGTCCGAGTTGTAGGACGGTGTCTTCGTTAAGGGCACCTGTGGCAAAGCAGATGCCGTCTGTGAAGATGGAAAACTTGTTACCGATTACGGCACATAGAGGTTGTATCGCCTCACAGCAGCGCGAACAAACCCACGGCTCATGTTCCCGGTGATGTGCAGTAGCATGCTGTCTACGGTTCTCATCGGCCACGCGTTAAACTGATCTGGTGAGCACCAGCGTCGGAGACAACTGCTGCACACAGAAAAAAGATCCACCATTAGATTGAAGTCAGGGGAGTAAGGTGGCAACAAAAAAACAAACACACCCGCAGCCCTCACCCTTTTCAGGGCCACCTCGTTGTGGGGACGGGCGTTGTCAAGCACCAGGACACAGCGTGGTTGCTTTTCAGCCCAACCCCTCTCCACACACGCCGTCATGCCGCGCAGCACAAGCGTGGTCAAAAAAGTGAGGAAATCAATAGACGTCTGCCCCGGAGGTGGGCGAGTGATGAACCAGTCGAGCACGCGTTCGTGAGCCATAGAAACAAAAGAACTGGTCCTGGCTCTTGCGGACGACGCCACGGACAGCTCAGACCGCGTGCCACGCACCGACCATGCTCACCGCCGCTCTGCTGCACGGCGCACCCGATGAGATTCGTCCACGTAGACGCGGCATCTCAGAGGGATCTGCCATTGGAAGCCACCCACGCAACCCTCTGGGCCCCGTTTCGCGTAAAAAATGCCTTCTTGATAATGTGGCGCGTGTACCCGTTCCGGGCCAAGATTTTTATTCAACCCACGCCGGCGACACCTGCACGGCGCCGTCCACGGCCACCGTCAGGGCGTTCACAGCCTCCACCAGCTCGTCCATGAAGAGCTCTGGCTGCTCGAGTACCTCGCAGACTACGGCATCCCGCAGCGTCGGGTCGTCCTCCACATTGTCCGCATGCCGGGTACACTGCTCGGGGTCGTGGTGAAATTCGCAACCAGACTCCATGCAGGAAGCGCCGCGCCGACCGCTCGGAGAGGCGCTAGTAATGTGCGGCGTCCGTCGCGTTCTTTCTTTCAAGTCATACCATCCGCACGAGGTGCTGCCGGGTCTCGGCGGAGAACATGCCGAGCGCGAGGTAGGATGAAAAGGCAGGGGGTAGAAAAGGGGGCAAGAAGAGAAAAAGTAGAGGTGTGGTCGGGAAAGTGCAAAGAGGGTGGACTCGCGCTTGGGGCACCTGACACGAAATGAGACGCCAACCAGCAAAGCTGAGAGGTGGCAACAGGGACACGGTGAGCAAAAGAGCGCAAATTGCGATGCGATGACAGAAAAGACTGGTGCGGTGACGTCAAAGGCAGCGGATTCCCCCCTTCAGGCACAGCTCACCGTCACTTCCAGGCAGCCCGTCTAGTTCTTGGGTCCCTTGCTCTCAGCAAACGGTCAAATTTCTCCAGTCTTGCTCGATCCTGGGTGCTTGTGCCACTATCGCCCGCAGAAGCCGGAAAAAGAGCATGTACGGACTGCATATGGGATAAGGCAGTCCGTAAGTACGAACCGAGATACTAGTTATTACCGAAGCTCCTCTATGAGATGGACACGGAGAGAGCCCCTTCAGCCGTACCAATAGGGGCCCTGATTGGTCAATCTGTCTTGATGCAGGTGGGATGCTTTCCGGGTTCCTTACCGTCCATTTCTACCTCGGAAGGGACATTTAGTCGATCTATTCATTCATTGGCGGTTGGTGGAGGGTCACGCCTCGCTACATTCTGCGGATGTCGTTCTGTCGTGTATCGGGAATGGAATCACAATGACAATTGATAGTGAGGTTTCGGCTATTGTATGAATAGTTTTCGTCTGCAGGCTGTCCCCCCAGCTCGTGCAAGCAAGCCCTCAATGTGGTCGTCCTTTGCGAGGGCTCTGGCTGGGTGGCGTGTGTGTGTGCGGGTGTATGGGGGGGGAGGCTGCTGATGGCCGGCGGGGGAGGCTGTTGCATCTTCTATTCAATCATGGCCATGATGACGGCGATGACAGAAAGCGGTCATGCTACGTCTGGTTGACGGGAGGGCGCGCTGGGGCACCGCGGGCGACGATGAGGGGTGAGGGGGTAGTTTGACGGGGATGAAAAGAGTCCTGGACCAAAGCGGTTTCTCAACCAGAGAGCCTGCACGACAGGGGATTTGGGAGCTGGGGAGCTGTCAACAAAGGCGTGAGAGGACGTGAGTGACGCCTGATAACTTCGACAAGAAAGCGGATCATTGGCCAACGTGGCGACAAGCAACGTGGACATGCTTATGCTTCAGCAGCATTCAAGCACCTATCGGTTCACATTGGCATGTAGTTTTTGCGAAAGGCACTTGCACGAGCCTCGCTACCAGCCCCCGCTGCCCTCGGAGGAGGGCTTCTATTGATCAACTTCTTGAACGGAATGGGGGCCCAGGAGAGGACAGCTGGTGCTCTGGTTTCACGTCGAGTGGCCCGAAAGACTCAAAAAGAGATATTCAACATCAAATAACTCATGGAACTGGCTCTGACTACAGTGCGTTCTCGTGATAAGAGAAACGTGTATACGAGAATATGGGTCGCGAGCCTTCCATTCCATTCCGTGTAGGCCACTTTTAGAGATATTTTGCTGACTCAGCTGTCTCTTATGACGAGAACGCACTGTACTGGTCACGCCTGTTTCCGCCAGACCTTCTCAAACATTTGCTCATCTTTCATGACGGCCACAATTGTCCCGAGAACTGTGTTTCGTTCTGCACAGGCGAAAATTGAGCAGACTGCAATACCCTTCGTGAGGCCTGGACTGTGATCAGACACTGTGCATGATGATGAGCCACGACGCTCGCAATCCCGCGCCAAGCGCTCTCTGCTTGCCAAGTGTCCCAATTCCTCACTGCCACATCATCTTTGACTGCCACACTGACAGTCCAGCAGGCCGTCACAGGTCCACAGGGCGGGGCATGCCAGCGGCACGATTGGATTTTGTGCTTTTGCACTAATCACCTGGTGGACTCTGTGCACTCCCAGATTGATGTTGACGACCCCGTCTCAGTACCCCTCATTTCCACTGTGCTGCACCGTCACTCTGCGGCGCCCCTCTCATCGTCCGCCATAGGACCATCTGTGAAGAAGGTGGTCGGTCCGGCGAGTGTTTTGACATAGTCTTCACCTGAGTTGCTCGCCCTTGCTGAGACGGCCCCCTTCGGCCCTACCGAAAAGCCGGAGTCAAAAACCGGCATACTCCTATCGAGAACTATGCCGGTTTCCCAAAGTTTGGGACGCACCACAGGGCCCGTCAGGGGACCCAAGTATTCCGGAAAAATTCGGCATCAGTGAGACAATGACTGGTGTTTCAGACCTCCTCTCGGAAAATAACTGGCATACCTGCGCAGTGGTGCTTATCGTCTATTCACGCGCGAACGCGCAATTCTTATAAAAAGCTCCGTAAAAAGCTTGCGGACCCGCCTGGATGGCGCCGGAAAGGGCAATTTCGCCCACAACAAGTTGCGCAGCGGAAGAGCGCGTTGTCCGGTTTGTCAACTTTATACCATCCGAACCGTCTCGAGGCGCTGAGCTTGGGCATAGCCTTTCCTCAGCCCGGTCGCCACTTCCCTGCACGTCGAGAATAGTTGTGGCGTCAGAATCTTTCGGAGGAGGCCTTGCTGTAGAACGACCATGTCGCTTACGCCATAGGCATTGACAATCTCCCAGCAGTCAGCAGCCTGTGCAGCTGACCAACAACCGCCGCACATGCGGTGACGCGGTCGATTTTGATTGACGATTGGATCATGGAGACCCTTGACCGTCATGGCGATTGGCTCCTTGTCGCTGTTGACAGCTAGAGATTTTATCTGAACCAACCTGTGGGTCATTCCGTGAAATGTAAGCCACCAACTCTTGCGACCTCTCTCGAAGCTCCTCTACAGTTCTTTCACAAATCGACGTCCTTGCGGAGGGCCATGCGGAGGGGGTTTCGGAGCTTTTTACAAGAAAAACGCGTTTGCGCGTGAACACACGATAAGCACCAACGCGCTTGGCTCACGAGGACCGCAAAAACCAGGGACTGCGGTAGAGCTCTGTCACGCCCATCCGTTCATTCCATCATCGACCAATAGGGATGGAGAGCGTCGAAGCATCCAAGCCATAGGCTGGTGCACGGCCCTGGACAGGATCTCAAATTATATCGATCCGTAATCATACCCCAAATACGGCCAATAACGTAGAGTTTACCTTAAGCATTAGCAATTGGGCCCATACGCGGATCTCGGGTCGGCAACGCGCCGACCAAAGCGAGGGTAAAGATGCAAAGCAGATGTACAAGCAGTTGGAGCCAAGCTCAAGCCGGTGAACCTCTGTCCTTGCCGTCATCATACTTTCCCATGTACACGAGGCCGCGGTGGGTGTGCCACCGGTGTCTTGTCGGGGAGTACCCTTGCGGTGGGTACGGGCAGGTAGGAGAGAGGCAGGCGTCATGGTACGCCAGCGCCCGCCGGCAGGTAGAGAAGCAGGGGCACGTCCCGATGGTCCTGGTCCAACATGGAAGCGGGGAAGAAAAACACCGAGGGGAGGAGAGAAGCAGCAAGAAGCAAGGACAATGGGGGACACGGGGGGAGCAAGAAAGTAGAGAGAGCGCGCCCTCTTAGTACTCAACCCTCCACCCGCCGTTGCCCGCCGTTCGCGCCACCAAGCCCGTCTGCCCACCGTCTCGTCCCGCGCCGTTGTTGCCGTGCACCGTGCGCGCGGTTGGCCACGTTCGCGCGCGTGCCCCACCGCTTCTACTGTGCTGGCGCGGCGGGACCGGGGCGGGGGGGCCCCGAGTAGACGTGGGGCAAGTGGCCTGACTAAAGGTCAATCCGATATAGCTAGACTGATGGGAGACACCCCACTTTGAGTCCGCCGCACCTGCGAACGGCTGCACCAACCAAGGAGTGCTTTTTACATGGGCACAGTACTCAGCAGCATTCATTACTTATGAAGAAATGATTTGTCTGACGTCCATCTTGATGGGAGAAAAGAGTACACTACGATCGACGAAAGAAAAAAACCGGACGTAAAGTACAAAAAACGCCTGTGAGCTCGCACAGCACAAGGTCGCGACGTGGCCACGCTCCATAACATGTACATGGTGTACAGGCACCATGTTCGTGCCTTCTCCGTCAAAAAGGGACCTACGGCGGTGCCGCAAAATGCCGGAGAAGGAGGTGTCATGTAGCGCCTCTTCTTTGCTGTTGCAAGCGGAAGAGGGGCAATCAGTGCCATGGATGCTACTTTTATTCCCTTCTCGTCAACCAAATTTGTTTTTAAGCTCTTTCTAATAAGTGAAGTGTCACTGCACCAGTTCTCCACGGCTTGTCTGGGCGACGCGTCGCTCGCCACACACACTCTGCACGCACCGCATCCGTCGTTCATACTGTACCATGCCCGCCAAACGCACCGCAGGCCCCGCATCCTCCCCACCACTCCCACTGGCCTCGGTCGTTGGTTCTACTCGACGATTCGCCAGTCATGTCGTCGTAGCTCACGTATGAGCTGTATGCTTGCATTTATGACGGGGGGCAACTATCAGGCTCTGGGTGAGGTGAACGCGGCGGTGGCAGCACGAATTGGGGAACAGCAGCTGGAGGTGGAGTCCGGGGGGGTGAAGGGTGAGAGAGAGGCTCGTCTGATGAGGAGAGCGACAGTAGTTCCGACACGGAATAGTGAGGTGTCCTTTGCGTGCAACATGTATATGTTTTTCTTGCACTTTCATGTTTTCTTAGTACGGTACGACCAGGAGGCTGGCACACGTTGGTGACCCTTCTGGTGGGCCAACACTCGGGGGGGGGGGGGGCTGGATGCGTTCAAGGCCGCGCACGGCCGTGTGCGTCCGCAATTGGCGAAGTCACGCATTCCATTGACCCATGCAGACGTGTTCAAATGACACAAATCGACTTGTCCGCAGCAAAATACATTGTTGTAGACCCCGTTCTGGCGATGTCGGAGTTCATTAAATTCGGGCCAGAAGAACAATCGGACTGGAGACACAGCATGGGCGTCCATGGCGTTGCATTCATGCACCGTGTCTCTTTCTCTTCGCATCTCCAGTGGAAGACAAGCACTTTTTGTGTCTGAAACTTTTAGAGCTAAGCCGTAGCTCACTGCTGACCTCGCATGCAAAGTTTCGGTCCCATACGACAGCCTCCCGTCTCGTGCGGTTTTTCTTCTTATCTGTCTAGCTACCCTACGGGAAATGCCGGATCAAAAAAGCTCCTCATCCTAAGAACGGGCCAATCAGTATCGCGCATTCGCTCCTGCGACCCAACCGGGATCACCTCGGATGGAGTTGAAGACCTGACTGGGATCAAAGAGTGCTCCATTACAGCACACTTCACCGTGAGTGGCCAGAGTATCAGCTGGAAACTGTAAGCAGCTTAGATGTCAGATCTAATTCGATGTAGCCCACGAGGGTTGCCTTGTGGAAGTGCAGTTCGCAAAGTAGCCTTCGAGAATCGTCAGGTGATCCAGTGCCATACGATTCAAAGTCGTCGCCGCCGTCGTGCCCGGCACCCACATTCGCATCTCATCGGCGACTGCCGCCGATCGACCGTTACCATCTGACCGCCACTGGCATCGTCTCTGCTCGGTGCCCTCCAAGCCCGGGGACCTGGGGACTGGCGAGCGTGTTCCCCGGAGGCTGCGACGCGGCGATCATCAGCTGAATACCGCCAGCATACACTGCTGGCGCCCGACGCCGGACCAAGGCGG